>Ga0222622_10000125_pt1 | contig 26022 bp, 42 predicted proteins | sample PLM2_5_b1metaG_FD_177335 | JGI IMG/M metagenome (GOLD analysis project Ga0222622, IMG submission 177335) | Groundwater sediment microbial communities from an aquifer in East River, Colorado, USA - PLM2_5_b1 | ecosystem: Environmental > Terrestrial > Soil > Riparian zone | place: USA: East...
AAGCAAAGTCAACGACTGGTTCGTGTGGAATGATGGTGGAACATTACGATTGACGCACGGTCCGGACTGGACCAACGACACCACACGATCGGTCGCGCTGAATTACATCTCGGGTCTTTGGACCAATAGCTCGACCATTACCAATGGTCCGGCGACCAATCGTGGCACCTATGTCGGCACCACGCGCAGCAATGCATCGTCGCAGCTAGATTGGAAATACGGCACGGCGGCAAATCCTCCTGGCGAAACCTGGTTCGGCGTTTGGAACGCCTACAATCGCGTGGACGTGGCGGGGTTTTGTGGCGATACGACCAGCAACTGGACCTCCAGCAATGTTACGCCTCATTGCGCCAATGCCGCCGGTTCTGCAAGCGGCCTGACATATCGGGCAAGTTTTATCGTTGGTCTACAGGAAGACAGCCTGTTTGGAGTGTATTCGTCGCACGCTGCTTTGAGCGCCACTAATGGCGGCACGATTGGTATCGGTTATGACTCGACCTCGGTGTTCTCCACCAGCGGCAGCGCGCAGGCCGCAAGCACCTCGCTGCAATCGGCAGTAACGGCACAGATTGCGATCGCACCGGCGGCCGGCTGGCATTTCATGCAGGCGCTGGAGGCGGCAACTACGGCCGGTACGGCTGCATTTTACGGCTCTTTCCAGCAATCTCTGTCCAAATTATTTCTCGGTTACCGGATGTAGCGCATGGACGCGATCACGCTGCACGACGCCATCGCCGAAGTCTCGCCTGTCACCAGCACAACGGTCGGCAATGCCGATGATCGCGCGACTTGGGCCTGGGTGCCGGGAGCCAATGCGACACAGCCGCAGATCGACGCCGGCAATAATGTCATCGCCACCATTCCGATTGCGATCAAGGCAACACTTGCGAGCAGCGAGTTCATTGGTCGGTTTACTAACGCAGAGTATCGCGCAGCGACCGCAACCACTTGGCGGCAAACCGGGGGCAACGCCAAGAATTGGGATGTCGTGGCGTTCGATCCGGTCATCAATATGAACAAGAAAAAAGTGACGACGCTAAAAACATCGCTCGTTGCTGACGGCATCCTGACGCAAGCCCGCGCCGACGAGATTTTCAGTTAGGACGCAAAGCGATGATCCCCGCTCCGCAATATACGCTGATCGAAGGGTTCGGCGTTTGCCTGGCCATGTGCCAGCGCGCCTTGGCCGAGGTGCGGGCACTGGCGCGCTTGCCGGGACCGCCGGGCGACACCGGGCCGGAAGGCAAGCCTGGGCAGCAGGGCGAGCCCGGCGAGAAGGGCGAGCGCGGCGAACCTGGCGCCATGGGACCGGCCGGCCTCGAGGGCAAGACCGGCGAGCGTGGCCAGAAGGGCGAGCCCGGCCGCAATGCCGCCGACCTGACCTATCTGCAGGACTATGCCGCCGAGCAAGTTAGCCGCGCCGTCAAGACCTCCACCATCACCTCGCCGGACGGTGGCCGCACGTTGCGCTGGGCCGTCGGCGACACCGTGCATGAGATCAAGACCGCGATCGTGCTCGATGCCGGGGTATGGAAGGAAGGCACGACCTATGTCCCCGGCGATGGCGTCACCCTTGGCGGCTCGTTCTTCATCGCCCAGGCCGAGACATCAGCCAAGCCCGGCAAGTCGGACGACTGGCGTCTCGCCGTCAAGCGCGGCAGCGACGGGCGCGACGCGCGGTCGGACGAGAAACGCGCGCTCGAGCCGCTCAGGTTGAAATAATGCATTCCATTCTCGAAATTCTCAGCGAGTCGACCGACAGCGCCGGGCCTGACCTGATCAGCCTCGCCGACCTCAAGCTCGCGCTCGAGATCGAGGGCACGACGGAAGACGCCGCGTTGCAGGCCGCCATCACCATGCAATCACGCCTCATTGCAGAATATTGCAATCGCCGCTTCGGCCTGGCCGAGGCGCTCGAGACCTTCACCTTCGATCGCAACGAGAACCTGCTGCCGCGGCAGGCGCTGACGCTGTCGCTTTATCCGGTGGTCGAGATCGCCGAGGTCTCGGCCGCGGGCGCCACCGCCGCTGACTACGACTTCGATCCCGCCAGCGGCCGGCTGTGGACCAGCGGATGCTGGGCCGAGACCGTGGTCGCCGTGCTCTACTCGGGCGGCTACGACTTGCCGGAACAGGCACCGGCCCGGCTGCAGCAGGCGATCATCCAGGCCGTAAACGAGGGGCGCACCTCCGGCACGCGTGATCCCAGCATCCGCGAGGTGCAGCACGGCGATACCCGCGTGTCCTATTTCACGCCGTCGCTGTCGACCGCGTCATCGGGCTATCTGTCCGCGATCGTGACTGACCTGATCCAACCCTACCGGCGCCTCTATGTCGCATGAGTTTGCATTCTGGTCGGTGCCGCGCGAATGGCCGGGCGAGACCGTGTTCATCGTCGGCGGCGGGCCATCGGTGCTCGGGCTCGAGCTCGAGGCGCTGCGCGGCCGCCGCGTGATCGCGATCAATTCCAGCGTGTACAAGCTGCCGTGGGCGGACATCCTCTATTTCGGCGACTGGCGCTGGTGGAACGAGCCGCACAACCGGGCGGCGGTTGCGAGCTTCCGCGGCCGTGTCGTCACCACCTCGCGCATGGTGTCGGAGGACAAGAAGGTGCTGGTCTGCCGCGCCGCCAAGCCGCCGGGGCTGGCGCAGCAGCATGACAGCCTGATGCAGAAATGGACCTCGCTGACAGCGGCCACCAACCTGGCGGCGCATCTGATCGGGCCGGGCGGCACCATCGTCTGGCTCGGCGCCGACGGCAAACTGGCCGCCGACGGCCGCAGCCATCATCACCCGCCGCACCGCTGGCCGCACCGGGCCGGCTGTTACGACAAGCAGCACGCGGACCTAGTCACCATCGTGCCGTCGCTGCGGGCGCTCAAGATAGCGGCGTTCAATGCCTCGCCGGGGACGGCATGGGGCGACCTGCTTCCGGTTATCAGCCTGCAGGACGTGCTGGGTGAACGTCTCGCCGCCTAAGCCGGTCCTGATCCGCGGTATGTATGGACTCGGTGACAACGTATACCAGCGCCCGTTCGTGCGCGCGGCCGCGGCGCAATACGACATCCACCTCGAGACGCCGTGGCCCGAGCTCTACGCTGACCTCGACATCAAGTTCATCCGCGGCGGACACAAGCTGCGCACGCAGCAGAAGAACATGGCGCGGCAGCGGGCGGATCTCTGGTCGCGACCGCGTGTGCCGATGCGCGAGGTCAGGGTCGGATATGGCGCCAGCCTGGCGACGACTTCGATTGTCAATGCGCTGGAATGCCGATGGGCGCCGCTGAAAGTCGCCTTCGATCCGGCGCTGTTCGATCTGCCCGATATGGGGCCTTCGCCGGTCAAGCCTGATCGCCCGATCGCGGTGGTGCGGCCGGTGACGGTGCGCAGCGAATGGCGCAACGAGGCGCGCAACCCGCAGCCGGAATACATCGCGGACCTAGCCCGCGAACTGATGGCGACGCACACCGTGATCGCGGTCGCCGACATCGCGCCGGGCGAGGAATGGGCAGTGGGCGAGCTGCCGCCGGCGCATCGTTACTTCGTGTTCGGCGAGCTCGCGGTGCGCGAGCTGCTCGCGCTGGTGCGCGACGCCGACATCGTCATCGGCGGCGTCGGCTGGGTCGTCCCGGCCGGGCTCGCGCTCAAGGTCAACACCTTCGTGGTGCTGGGCGGCCACGGCGGCCACAACGCGCCCGCCAAGATCACCGACCCGCGGCTCGATCTCAGCCGGATCGGCTTCGCCCTACCGGAGAACTTCTGTCAATGCACGAACATGCTGCACAACTGCGACAAGAGGATCGCGGACCCGATCAGTCAGTTTTCCCGCTGGTGGCGCAGTTCGCGCGCCGCAGCCTGACCTGGTGGCCCGAGCTCGGCATCGGCTATTACCCGGTCGAGGCCGCGCTGGTACCCTACGATCAGGACTATTTCGACAGCTTCGATCGCAACGCCCAGACCGACCTCGGACGCGCGCTGATGCAGGCGCGCTGCAACTTCGTCGAGCAGCATTACCGCGGCACGCTGGTCGATGTCGGCATCGGCTCGGGCGCGTTCATCGATCTGCGGCGCGAGCGCGGGCGCACGACCTACGGCTTCGACGTCAACCCGGCCGGCATCGCTTGGCTCGAGCAGCGCAAACTGCAGGTCGATCCCTATCTTGTTCTGTCCGATGCGGTCTCGCTGTGGGACGTGCTCGAGCACATCCCGGACTTCCAGCCGCTACTCGGCAATGTGCGCGAGTGGCTATTTCTCTCGCTGCCGATCTTCCGCGACGCCGCGCATGTGCTGCAGAGCAAGCATTTCAAGCCGGACGAGCATTGCTGGTACTTCACCCGCGAGGGGCTGGTGGTCGCCATGAACCTGTGCGGCTTTGCGCTGGTGTCGGAAAGCAATGTCGAGACCGAGCTCGGCCGCGAGGACATCGGCACATTTGCGTTCCGGCGGGAATGGCGATGATCGACTACAGCGCGGATCTCTATGACCCGGTCTATGACGCGATCGGCGTGCCGGCGACGCTGACCGCGGCCGGAACCGCGGGTGAGGTCGCGTTCACCGTGATCGACGAGACCCGGCGGAAGACCCAGACCAGCGGCAGCGTGGAAGTGCGCAGCGTCGGGCCTGGCGCTTATGCCCGCATCCCCGAGCTCGACGGCAAAGGCATTGCGCGCGAGCTTTACAAAGGATCGGTGCTGACGTTTAACGGCCGCAGTTGGACAGTGCGATCCTATGAATTGACCGGCAGTCCGAACGGTGAAGACCTCGGCGAGGTGCTGTTCCTGCTGAAGGCGATCGAGTCGACCGATGGTTGACGTTCGCGAGGACATCCTGGCGCGGCTGCTCGAGGTGGTCGCCGCCATTCCAAACATGCGCTCGGTGCATCGCAACAACATTGACCTCATTGAGGCTGAGTTGCCTGCGGTAATCGTGCTCGACGGCGACGAGGAATCCGATGGCGCGAGCGACGTGTCAATGAAGCAATCGCATCGGCCTTACAACGTACAGATGACGCCCGGTATCGTTGTCCAGGTGCAAGATGACAACGTCGTGCTCGGCTCGATCGTCACTACCTTTCGCCGCGAGCTGATCAAGCGGGTGCTGACCGACACCGAACTCGAGCAGATCGTGAAGACCGGGCGGTACGGCAACGGCGCAATCCGCTATCTCGGATGTCAGACCGATGTCGGATGGACGCGCACGGGATATGCAGCCTTAACTGCGCAGTTCATGTTCAAGTACTCGCTCAAGCCCGACGATCTCTAGAAAGGAGAGCACCACCATGCCCACGTCACCCAGCGTCCAGAATTATCACATCGGCAAAGGTATTGTTTCCTTCAAGGAAACTGGCTCCGCAACCTTCGTCGATCTCGGCAATGCGCCATCGTTCGTCTACACGCCCAACGTCGAGAAGAAAGAGCACTTTTCCTCGCGCGAGGGAATCAAGACCAAGGATTTCACCGCGATCACCCAGATCAGCGCAACGATCAAAGTCACGCTGGACGAAATCACACCCGAGAACCTCGCAATGTTTGCGCTGGGGGATTTGGCCAGCGATGGCACCATAACAGGACTGACCAAGGCCGAGTTCACCGGCACGCTCAAAGTCATCGGCACCAACGACATCGGCCAGCATGTTGGCTGGACTGGCGATATATCGTTCGTGCCTTCTGGCGACTTCAGCTTCATCACTGACAGTGATGACTTTTCGACGCTCGAGCTGGAGGCCGAAGTGCAGAAAGCCGTTGATGGTTCGTTCGGCATCTGGACGGTCGAAGAGCCAACGGCGTGAGGTAATTCATGGCAGACCTTCTGGACATTGCGCCTTCGACGGCTTGCGAGGTCGTCAAGATCGACGGCACGCGCGTGATCGTGCGGGGTGTTTCCGTCGATGCCATCGCATCCATTGTTGCCCGATTTCCCGAGTTGAAATCGCTTGTCAATGGCGAGGGTGGCGATATCGTTTCGCGTCTGATTGCGGGATGCGGCGCTGCAGTTGGGCCGATCATCGCGGCCGGGGTTGGGCATCTCGGTGATGAAAAATATGAGCAATTTGCGGCGAAACTCTTACCCGAACATCAGCTTAAATTTCTACGGGCAATCTTCGGACTAACATTCCCAAACGGGATCAGCTCCTTCGTGCAGGAATTGACGAACCTGATCGGCGGAGCCAACGAAACAGCAAAAGTCGTCAAAGTACGCTTGAGGCGCTCGCGCTCAATCTCACCGCCCTCGTCCGACGAGGTTTCCCACCAGACTATGTAATGACGCTGACGCCGCGGCAGGTCGCGGCCTATCTCGAATTCAGTGACAAGATCGACAGTATCGAACGCGAATACGATCTGATGATCACTGCGGTCGGAGCGCAGGGGGATGACGAGACGATCGCGAAGCTGCGCAAGGAAATCAATCGATGAAGTTGGAGGTCAACGTCGACCAGTCGGCCTTGCTCAAGCTGGTCCGTGACAAGCAACGGCCGATCGCGGCGGCTGCGGTTGCGGCGTTGCGCGAGACCGCCGCCAATGCAGTCGAAGAAGGGCGCCGCAACATCGCGGGCGCCGGCAAATTCGGGCCGAAGTGGCAGCAAGGTTTGCAATTTCGGATGCAAAAGACAGCAGGCGGCGAGCCGTCGGCCATCATCTTCCATAAGTTCGGCTTCGCCGGCGTGTTCGAGCACGGCGCGACGATTGCTGGCAAACCGTTGCTGTGGATACCAACCACAGCCGGCGGGCCGCGGGCCAGCCGATCAGGAAAGAAACTGGTCTCGGCCACGGTGCGCGGCAAGCCGATGCTGTTCGACGCCAATGATCGCGACCGCGACCGCAAGCCGCTCTATATCGGCGTGCCGTCCGTGCGCATCCCGAAGAAGTGGCGCATCACCGAAATCGTCGAGCAACAGGCGGCGAAGATCGCCGATTTGTTTCGCAAATATCTCAAAGACACATAGCAGGCCATGGCAGAGAAAATTTCGGTCCAGATCGCGCTCGAGGGCGGCGATCAGGTTCAGAAGCAACTCATCGATGTCGGCAAGGCCGGCGAGACGATGGCGGCTGGAATCAGCCAGGCCGGTGAGGCCAGCCAGACGACGTCATCGGGCTTCGATTCGCTAATCGAGGCGACAAACAAACTTACCGAGGCAACAAACAAAGCGACAGAGGCGCACTCGGCTCTTTCACTGGAGACGGTGAAGACCAGCGCGGAGATCACAAAGCTCGCTGCCGAGATCGGCTTGGCCGGCGTGGAGATCGTCCAAGCTGTCAGGCATCACAACACGCTAATCCAAACGCTTATCAAACTGGCAGGAATAACGAATACAACCGTCAAGGCCGTTTCGCTGCTCACACCGGAGCTGGCTTTGGTCGGGGTGACCATTGGCAGCACCGCGGCGGCTGTTGCCGCGGGAGCAGTTGCTTTCGAAGCCGCCGAGAAGGTGATGACGAAATTCGCTGCCAGTGACGAAAAGCTCAACAATACGTTGCAAACCTTGGCCGCTACTTCGGGCCAAAGTTTCGAAAAATTACAACAAGGCCAAGCGACCTTTGAGCAGATCGGCATCTCGGCCGAAACCTTCCGCGGCACCATCGCCAAGATCAACGAGACGCTGGCGGGCACTGACGTAAAAAATCTTACGACGGGCATGAAGGATATTGTTGCGCTCGTAAACCAGATCGCAGCAGGAAATAAGAACATCACATTTGCTGATTGGGTGACCGCCGAGGACAAGATCAAGGGCGTTTCCATCGCCATGAAGCAGGCGGCGGACGCGGGCAAGAACGCAACACAGGTGCTGCTCGAGTTTCTCCGCAACGCCGATCTGGCGACCTCTATCAAGGTCGGCGCAGCGTTCGGTCTTTCCGAGGCTGACGTTGATCGCGTCCGTCGGCTCAAGGGAGATATCAGCGATCTGATCCAGAGAATACAAGGCGCCGGGGTTCTGATCAGCCCGGAGTCTGCCGCCGCCTTTGATGCGATGCGCACCAGCATCCAGAACGCCGACAGTGCGTGGGTTAGGTTCAAGCAATCTCTGGACAGCACGGTATTTACAACCCTGGCCGCGAATTTCAGCGCGATCATGAATGATATGAAAGCGGCGGCACTGAATGGTGCTGCCGCGATTGTCGAGGCGTTGAATCAGGCTGGACGAACGTTTGCGACGCCGCCGCCTGAATTTACCGCTGTGCTGACGGCTGCCGGCCAGCAACTGCGGAACGCAGTATCAGGACTCAATACCATAGTCGCCGAACTCGTCGGCGGGGCGATGCAGCGGGCGGGGTTTTCGGCAGAACAGATCCAGGCGGTCAAGGATCAAATCAACGGGGTAGCTACGGCGGCCCAGTCGGCTAAGCAAGCGGTGCAAGAATCTGGAGTGATGTTCACGCAGTGGGGAACTGTGGCCAGCCAGGGCGCCAACACGGCGCAGGCCGCGGTGCAAGAAACTGCGACGATGTTCACATCGTTTGGGACCGTGGCGAGCCAGTCTGCCGACCAGGCGAAGCAGTCGATGGAACAGGCTGCGGGGGGCGCCACGACGCTTGGGACAGCAATTCAGGGAGGGTCCGACAAAGTTGGCGAGCTTGCCTCCAAGATCGCCGGCATCACTTGGGACAGCATCTCGAGCGTCGGCGTGGCCGCATGGAACGCGCTGACCGGCGCGATCCAGGGCGCCATCGACAAACTGCTGACGTTCATCGGGCTCAAGCCGTCGGGTCCGGCAACGGGCGAGGGCGCTCCTGGCAAGGCGGCCGGCGGACTACTCGGTGGGCGTGGCACTGGCACGTCCGACAGCAATCTGGCCTGGGTGTCGCGCGGCGAATACATCACCCCGGCGCGGGCAGTGGCACAGCCTGGCGTATTGGGATTCCTCGAGGCGCTGCGCCGCTCGGGTGGCAACCTCAGCCGGCTGCTCGACGGCATGGGGCGGTTTGCGCTCGGCGGGATGGTGCCGCGGATGCCGGCGTTTGCTGCCGGTGGCCTCGTTGGCGGCAGCAACGTCACCATCCAGTTCCCCGGCCTGCCGGCGATCGGCGGGCTGCGCGCCTCGTCCGATGTGGTCGACCAGTTGCACCGGGCGGCGGCGCTGGCGCAGGTCCGTTCGGGTGGCCGCAAGCCAAGCCGGTATTCCTGAGATGGCGCATCCGCCCTACACGCTGCTCGCGATCGACAACATCGATTTCAGCCAGTACGCCGTGCGCGGCATCACCATGACGCTAGAACCGATCAACCAGGCCAAGAACGTGGCGCGCGACTGCCGCGGCGCCTTGGCCGATATCTCGGTGGCGCAATTCCGGCAGTACAAGGTCACGATCACCTGCACCGATCACGAGGTGCCTGAGCTCACCGATGTCTGGCCCGGCCAGGACATCACCATCACTTGCATCCCCGGCCTCGGCGCCGCCAACACCACCGGCGACGTGCTGATCATCCAAGCCAAAGTTACCGCCTGGAACGTGTCGCGCGACGAGTGGGCGGCCGAGATCGCATGGCAGCTCGAGGCCGAGCAGAGGACGGTCTGACCGATGCCTGCCGGCCTGCCCTATTTCGCCTGGATCGACGCGACCGAGACCACGTTCGGCTCCGAGCATATGCGCTGGGACGAGCAGGTATTCTCATTCACGCTCAAGCAGGACGAGGGCGATCCGGCGAGCCTGACCGCTGTCGTTCGCCGGCCGGTCAACGTCGACGGCAATGCCATCGGGCTGCTCGGTCCCGGTCGCAAGATCTGGGCGTGGTTCGCGCTCGACTGCGGCCCGGCGCTGATCAAATTTCGCGGCCGCCTGGTCGGCATCCCGACCAGCATCTTCGAGGAACTGGTCACGCTGGAATTTGTCGCGCGCCCGTTCGATGTGGTGGCGCAGAAGGAAGCGCTGGCTGATACGCTGCGGGTGCTGCCGTATTACGACGAGGCGGTGATCGACAAGGCGCGGCGCACCGATCCCGAGGTCGTGCTCGAGGGCTATACCAGGATATGGCATTACGACCGCGAGACGCATGTCCTCACCGTTTCGGACGAGATCACCGGCGAGGATGGCCAGGTCGACTTTCTATGCGCCAATGGGGATGTGCTCTATGACGGGCTCGGCCTGACGCTCACCAGCGGGCCGCTGGCGCAGGTTGATGTCAACGCCGAATACACCTGGACCCAGCAGGCACGTGGCACTGTCGATCTGACCAATTATCTGAATTCGCATTGGCCGAACGGCGGCATTGAACTGTCCGCTGGCGATTGGCCAAAGCACGGAACTGGCCTTGGCGATGGGTGGGAAGTAGAGGAATCGAGTGCTTATGAATTGACAAACATGACGATAAATACCGTGACGGGAGGCGGCGGTTGGATCGTAAAATTTGCAGAGGGCGACAGCACAACAACCACTTACACGGAATCACACAGCGCGGCTGGATCGTCGCCGGCGCTTTACTTTGGGGGCGTCGTTACCAGTGACTCGTACAGTGTATCGCATAGCAAAGATGGCGACGGTATAGACTATGTCTCATCGATAAGTCGCAGTTTTTCGATGACGCATGGCGGAATTTGGGTGCAAGTCCTCAAGGCTACTCTGGTGGCAGGATATACCGCCGAACGAAAATGTACCGAGACGGTGTCGTTCACGTTGATTTCCGACGTGCAGTCCATTCTCACCGATCCCGAGGATGGCGAGGCGATGCGGATCGATGATGTCAAGTCGGTCAATCTGAGTGATCCCGAGGAAGGCACGCCGATCGGTGATCCGCGACGCCGGTCCTATATCGCCACCGAGCGCGGCAATCAAAGTCTCGAGCACTTGATCGCGCTGGCGCGGGCGCATCTGATGAAACGGGCGCGGGTGGTGGAAATCGCGTTCGCGCCCAAGCTCGCACGCATGCCGGAAATCACGCTGCGCAAGAATGCGTTTCTCGCGGAACCGCGGATCGGCGAGGCAACGGGCAAGATCATCGGCTATTCGGTTGCGCTCGACGGCTCGGATGGCCGGATCAATTGCGAGGTTCGCATCGGCTGCACGATCGGCCGTGGCGGCAACGTTGCGGCGGCCGACGGAACGCCGACCTATTGCACAATTGATTATGCTGGCCCTGATTATCAGCAGTTCATCAATCGAGTGGTTCTGTTTCCGCTCGATACGTCGGTCGGTTATCAGCCACCCGCTGCCAACCCGAATGACGACGGTCTCGACTTTCTATCTGTTCTCACCGCCGAGGATGTAATCGAGGTGGGACTCGTCGTTGAGCGTGGACCGGACCCCGCAGAAAACATTATCACGAATGCTGGCAACAGTGCAGGCGTTGGCAAAGGCATGGGTGATGCGCTGCTAGCGGCGCAATCCGCGGCGATGCAAGCCGCAGTTCCGCTATTTGAGACCCGTGCCAAGTTCAAGCTCAAGAGCATGACTCGCGAATTCTCGGGCGATTACCAGTTGCAAGTCACCGACCTAATGATCCCGACCGGATATGATCTGGAGGCAGTGTGATGGCGGGCTTTGAGGTCGTCGTTCGGCCGGTCGTTTTCCCCAATATTCGACCGGCGCCGGCACGCTCACTGCCGCCCGTGGACGATCCCACGAAGGGGTTCGCGGTGATCAAAGGCAATGGCGCCAAGTCCATGACCACCTCATACAGCTTTAGCATGAGCATGTCGCGATCGAGGTCGGTGGAAACCGAGCGTCGTGTCGACGAGGCGCGGGTCTATCAGATGGAAGACGACGGCACGGTCAACCGGGATAATTTCGTCGACATCCAGGCGGCTAACAGGATCAAGAAGCGGGGAGGGAAAGGACCGGCCGTCGATAATGGTGGCCCTGGTACGTCGACGCCGGGAATGCTGCCACACCCAGCCATGTCGGGCCATCTAGAACAAGTGGAGTATTACAACAGGATCACGGCAAAGGACAATATAGAGATAACAAAAACGGATGTTATCGTAAAGAACCCGGACGCAGGGGCATCTGAATGACGATCGTTTACGTCACGACCGGGGCCTGGGGCGCCGGCACCGGCACGCCGAACAGCGCGGGCCAGGTGGACGGCAATTTCTACGACGTTGACCAGCGCATTGTAGCCTTGGACGCCGATCTGGCCGAGGGCAAGCGCATCGACACCGTTACCTATACCTCCAACAGCATGACGTTTCACTATACGGATGGCACGTCGCAAGTCATTCCGCTGCCGGTCGCCACGTTCCAATATATGGGGCAGTGGACGAATAGCACACCATATGCGCCGGGTCAGTTGATAACCGCCGCTAACGGATTCTATCAGGTGCTGCAGGTTCATACGACGCCAGCGTGGCCGGCGCCGTTCGACCCGGATGCCACGACCGGAGCACCCGACAATCTTCCGCTCTATCAGCTCTGGATGCCGCTGAACGATGTTAACTATGACGCCGCGATCTTCGTGCCCGGCAGCATCCAGCGCGCCGTGGGCGAGCTGCTGTTTCAGGGCATTGCCAATCGGACCATGAGCCTGGGTAGTGGGGACGAGGGCGCCTATGCGCGGCTCGACATTGCCAATCCGGTCGGTGCCACCAGCATCATCCTGTCGATCCAGAAGAACACAACCGAGATCGGCACTATCACGATTGCCGCCAATGCGCAGGACGGCGCGTTCAGCATTCCGGCCGCGACCGACTTCGCCGAGGGTGATCGCTATGCGCTGCGGGTCACGCAGTCCAACAGCGCCGTGCCGTCCGACCTGTCGGTGACGTTGCCGTTTATCCGCACCGACATCTGATGGCACTTGAGCTGGATTTTTTGACAGATGTCATCAACGTCCATTGGGGCGGCGGTTTGGCTGTGGAGTTTGGTGACCATGCCGAGGATGCACCGAAGCCGCCAGGGTCGGAAGACGAATGAGCTATTTGACTCTGTCAGCAGGCATCCCCGATTTTTCCAAGGCCGTCTTTTCGCTCTGGTTCCGGGTGCCGAGGGAATCAGTCATCGCGGCGTCAACAAACAAGATCGGAGGGGATTGGGCCATAATGCAAAGCATCCTGCCGCTAATGACATTAGGTGTGCCACAAATCGGTACGGTTTATCCTGCGAGCACCCATGATGTCGCTGTGATTCATACTTATAGGCCGGGTGAGCCTGATTCCGACACAACTTTTATGACGGACTATTATCCAGCCAGTGAGACTCATGATGTTGATCCGAGTTATATCGGGCTCGTTTGCCTTGAGGATGGAAAATTTAACATGGTATTCAATCTGCAAATGAAAGACTTTATGTCTCGTAGTGCAGGCTCGGTCAGCTACATCACCACCAAAATGGACATTTACAGCGGCTCCGATCCTGGCTGTCCTCAATATGTCCTTGGGAATGGCGTCGTTATAATGTTTCCCAATGTCGGCGTGGCGACGATTGCGGCAGCTCCTTATCTTGATCAGACTCAACCAGAGTTGTTCCAAGTTGTAACCAGAGATTACCTTAAGCCGGATCAGTGGCATCATTTGTTGCTGTCGTTCGACATTAGCGGCTCAGTTTCAATCGGCACTCCGTTTGCCTCTAGTGATTGCCGATTGTGGTATGCCATCGATGACGTTGATTACAGGGGCGCGGAAAACATGCTGCCTTATAGAGATTTGGGGGGGCAATGGGGGCCTGATACTTTGGGGCCGAATACTATTTTAACGCAAAATGTGTGGCGATACTCTGGCTCAGATCCAAATTGGCAAGCGCCGCAGTATTATATGAATCACTTTGTCGGCCTCCCTCAAGGCACTTTTAGCAGAGGGATAATCCCGGCCGATGGATATGCAATCGGCATCCCGTCGTCCATCAAATATGTTGATAGCATCTTTCGCTGCGAGATGGCCGAATTCCAGATGTGGACCGGCGTTACCCTGGATACCGGGTCCGCGACTAATCGCCGTGCCTTCGTCGATGAAAATGGCAAGCCCGTCAATCCAACCAAAGGGACGGAGGACGATCCAAGAGGGCCAGGAGAAAAATTGCTCGGGAAAAAGCCTGAAATTCTTCTGCATGGCAGTAATAACTGGCAGGTCGGTCACAACACCGGCACGTTCGGTGGGCAATTCACGCCGACCGCCAAGATCGAAAAGTACAGGCCCGAGCCGGCGCTTGAAGAAACTCCCATCGCTTGACGGAGGCAATGGATGCTCGTCTGTAGCGTCAGCCTACGTCCGCCGCGTAGCGCGATCGCGGCCGACATCGCGGAGATCGCTACGGCGGTCGATGCAGCCACAACCGGTAATGTTGTGTTTGCAACGCTGGTCGATGATCCGGCTTCGGTGGGTGAGATCGTCGATGCCTATCTCGGCGAGATCATGCTCGAGGCGGCGAGCGCCGCCGATGTCGTCAGCTTGGCCATTGCCTATGATGCGGCAGTCGCCGAGTCGGTGACGGCCGCCGACGTGCCCGATGGAACGATCATTCCTCCTGGCACGACCTGGAATCCCTCCGACATATCGGCCAACGTCACGCTCAGCGGCAGTAATTTGACCGCGACGGCAAGCGGCAATGGGGCTGTTCGCGCAACTGCTGCCATAAGTTCGGGAAAGGTTTATTTCGAAATCAAGATGACAGTTTGGCTCGGCGCCAACCCAGGCCCCGGCGTTGCGCTTTCGTCCGTCACGTTACCATGGATCAACACCACCACCGGGGTCGCCTATGTGGATGGCTTTGGGCAAATCCGTATCAATGGCGCCACCAGCGGCAGCAGTCTCGGGACCAGCAATTCCAATGACGTCATCGGGTGCGCTGTAGATCGTGGGGCGAACCTGATTTGGTTCCGTAAGGCACCGGCCGGCAACTGGAATGGAAGCGGTACGGCCGACCCGGCGACTGGCACGGGCGGGCTTAGCATTAGCGCCATAGCCGGATCGCTTTACCCCGGCGCCATGTTCACCAACAACACAGAGCAGGCAGTGGCTAATTTCGGCGCCAGCGCTTTTGTCGGAACCATACCGTCAGGCTTTACTGCCGGGCCTTAATAACTCAAGAGGGAGAAATCCATGACCGAGGAACGCGCTCCCGCGCGCGAATGCACCGACGCATCCGTGATTCGTGGCCTTGGTATCGGCGAGCAGGCACACGCGCATGGCCGTTACGAGATCGAATGCATCGGCGCCGACGGCAAGCTCAAATGGCGCGACACCATCGACAACGTGGTGGCGACAGTCGGCAAGAACCTGGCGCTCGACACGTTCCTCGCCGGGACGACCTATACCGTCACCGGGCCATACATGGGCCTGATCTCATCGACCTCCTATTCGGCGGTCGCGGCTGGCGACACCATGGCCTCGCATGCGGGCTGGCTCGAGGCTGGCGGCGCCAATGCGCCGACCTATTCCGGCAACCGCAAGACCGCAGTGTGGTCGGCCGCCGCATCAGGAGCCAAGGCGCTGTCGGCGGCGCTGTCGTTCGCCATCACCAGCACCGGAACCGTCAAGGGCGCGTTCCTCTGCTACGGCAGCGCCGCGCTCAATACCAAGGACAACACTGCCGGCGTGCTGTGGTCGGCCGGCACGTTCACCACCGGCGACAAGGCGGTGGTGAATGGGGACACGCTCAACGTAAACCATACCACCAGCCTGTAATCTATGACCCCAAACACCCGAGCGGCATTGCCCTGGATCGCAGTCGTTGTCGTGATCCTGCTGGTGCTCGCATTTGTGGGCTGGCTCGGGTTCGAGCACTGGTCGGAACTGCCATGAACGTCGTCGGAGAAACCAGCAAGGCGGTCGTCAAGACATTGATGGGCGGCAAATGATTCCCGAACTACCAGCGTTGGTCTTAGGTCTCTGGTGTGGAGTGGTGCGCTGGGAATATGAGCCTGATGTTCTGATCTATACCCGCGGGGGCTGCCTTGCGGGCGACAATTTTTTGCAGGTAGAGAAGCATCAGCTACGAAGTCCGCGCGCAACGTGTGAAGTGAGCAAGGTGGTCCGGCTTGGCGACCATCGCTGGGTGTCGTCGGGTGAGATGGTCTATTCGGCGTGGGGAAACTGCAAGGACGACCAGACAACCTGGCAGCAGAAGGTGACGCTCTTGGAAAACAATCATCTCAAGGCGCGATCTGATTGGGTGCTTTACGAGCCAAACTATAAAGGGCCTGGACGTTCGCTGCTGCGATGGTGAGGCGACCACCTAATGTCATCAGCGAAAGCGCCGAGCGATTGACGGGGTATCGGATCAATGCGCTTCGCACGGAGATCGAAATGTTCGTGCGCTATCGGGATGCTGTCGATGCCGCGATTGAGGCGCACGAGCGTAAAAACAAAGAAGTAGCAGAGCATGATGGATAAGGAACAGCTCACCGGGGTGCTGCGCATTTTTGTTCCGAGCGTGGTGGCATGGTTCAGCGCGCGCGGGCTCGTTGCCGCTGATCTGGTCGGACCGATGACGGACATGGTGATCAACACGCTGGTGGGGATCATCCTGCTCGGAGCGATGATCTGGTCGTTCGTGGCCAATTCGAAGACGGCGCAGATCGCCAAGGTGGCGGATATGCCCGAGGTCAAGAAAGTGGTGGCAACGGCAGAGATCGCGGAGGGGGCGTTAAAAGATCATGAGAAAGTGGTCGAAAGATAGATGGCCTTTATTATCCATCCTGATAATAACGGCGATCTATTTGGGGCTGCTTTTTATCGTGGTTTATTTTTTCCCGGACAATTGACCGGGAGAGGGACAAATGAAAAATCTGGTGCATGCCGCTAATGCCACGGCTTGGGCGCTCGGTCAGCAGCGCGGCAACGGCTTTTATATTCGCAGAGTGGTATGGGGTTTGCTGATGGCGCAGGCCGAGCAGCGCGAGGGCGAGGAAATTCGCGCAGCGATTATCTCGGTCGAGTCGAAGGGGCGACGGAAGACTAAGGGGATGCGCCGAGTGTGGCACCAGCCGACAATGGAGCCGCAATAAATGTGGGAGATGCTCAACGACAATAAGAGTGCGGTCGCGTTTCTGTTGTTTCTGCTGGGGCAGGTCGTGCTTGCATTGGTGTGGGCTGCACATATTGATCAGAAAGTGACCGAACTAGCCGCGAAGGTTGAGATCCTGGATTCGGTCGGCGGTCGTCAGGTGCATTCGACCCTGGCGCGTATCAGCAACCTGGAACGCAGCTTGGACAAGCTCGGCGAGACGATGACTAGATTACCGGTGATCGACGAGCGCATCACGGTCATGCGCGAGCAGTTGCTTGAGATGAACCAGCAGACTAAGGCGGTTTACAAATTGCAATCGGACATCAGCACACCGGTTGACATCGACAACCTGCCGGACAGCCTGAAAGTGCCGATGGAAAAATTGAAGAAAGAGGTCGAGGAGGAAGTGAAAAACGGAAAATGAACACGCTCGCAGACGTGATCTCGGGTGCCGTATCATGGAGAGAACAGCATCTCGCACGCTCTTCGTGATGCCGGCGATGGTAAAGTCCCTTTGGGGGAGCCTCACCCAAGCCATGACCCTCTTTGCCCCGCGCTATAAGCGATATGCAGCATGGCCGGTGGTCATCTGGTGCCGACTAATACGTCGGCACAAAGACACTGGCCGGTTCTGGAGTGGAGGACGCGGACGCTGCATCAACTGTGGCGATTACGTGCGGGAACCCAAGCCATGACCCCCGGCGGCTAAATCTCCCAACGCGCGAAGAACGACCACATGAATCCAGGTATCAGCGAAGAAGCCGGCAAGGTCGCCAACAGTCTCATTGATGGGTTGAAGCAGAGCCCGGCCACGCTGTCGTTGACCGTTGTCCTGCTCGGGCTGTTGGCATGGATGTTCTATGCGTTGCATGCGGCCGCCGAGCTTCGCACCACGCTGATCACGCAGCAGAACGAATATCAGAGGCACGTGACCGAGATTCTCAGCAAGTGTATCGTGCCGAAGGGTGACTGATGGCGGCATCGCAGGTGGTTGTAGCACTCGCGCTTGCGCTGTTGCTGGGGACGTGCTGCTCGGCGCCGCAACTGCCTAATGTTGGGTTCGAGATGGCGTCTGCTCAATCGACGCCGGTGATCTGTGCTGATCCCACAGCGCGCGAGACAGTCCGCACGATCATGTCCGAGGCCTTGGACATAGCCCTCAAGAATCATGTGGTTCACATGTTCGAGGTCTGGATGAAGGACGATCGCGGTCAGCCCGAGCGGGCGCGCACCGGAGTGACCAACGGAGTTGCGGCATATCTTAAAGCAAGCAAGTCGGTCTCGGCGTGGAGCCCGCCGGATTGCCCTGGATAAGCGCGACTAGAATTCCGAACATTCAGGAGATGATGATGGCGGCACCGCAGGCGGTTGCACGCGTGCGCGCGGACGAAACACTGGAATGGCTGGCGGTCATGCGCGCCATGACCGGCATCGTCGAGACGCCGGGTGCCGCCGACAATCCGAAGATCATGGCGATGGCGGATACCATCGCGCAGCACTATCCCGAGATGGCGGACTATTGCGCGCAATACAATCACGACTCGGTGCCGTGGTGCGGGCTCACGGTTGCCTATTGCATGACCATGGCCGGCATCCGGCCGGTGTTCGGCCCGACCGACACCGACAAGTTCCTATGGGCGCAGGCATGGGCGAGCGATCCCGGATATGTGCGCCTGGCGTCGCCGCGGCTCGGCTGCATCGTGGTGATGACGCGCTCGGGCGGTGGGCATGTCACGCTCTACGAGAGCACCTCGGGCAGCAACTACGTCTGCCGCGGCGGCAATCAGTCCGACGCCATCAACACACAGAGCTTTCCGATCAGCAGCGTGATCGCGCTGGTATGGCCAAGCGCGGCCGGTCCGGTGCCGCACGTGCCGCCAGCCGAGCGGCGCGAGCTCAAGAAAGGCGACAAGGGGCCGGACGTGGCGGCGCTGCAGGTCACGCTCGGCCTCGTCCCAGCTGATGGCGACTTCGACGCGATCACTGATGCACAGGTCAAGAGCTTCCAAGCGGCAGCAAAGTTGAGCGCCGACGGCGTGGTCGGCAAGGACACATGGGCGGCGGTCGATAATCTCGATGCGCGCATGGACGAAGGCGACGACGGTCTAATGCCGCCAGAGTTGAGCGCGGCCATTATCGATCTGGTCGGCAAGTCTCCGCTGGTCAACTACTCGTGGAAGGATCGCGGCAAGGCACCGCGCGCCTATCTCAACGGCATGGCTAATGCGTTCGGTGTGGCGGTGCTGGAATTGGAGGAAGGGTTGCCGCGTGCGGTCGAGATGGCGCAGGCGCAGCGTTCCGACGATCAGACCGATGCGCTGACGTGGTATCGCAGCGAGTTCTCCGCCAAAGGCATGGCCAATTCGACTGCGGGCTATGATACCCTGCGGCACCTGTTCGTGATGATGATCGGGCTCGGGATGCGCGAGTCGTCCGGCAAATACTATGAAGGGCGCGACACCACTGCGTCGAACACATCGTCTGAAACGTGCGAGGCCGGCCTGTTCCAGACATCGTATAACATCCGCTCGTGCAGCTCGAACATTGCGCCGCTGCTGACAGAGTATTGGGAAGACCCGAATGGTTTCCTCCCGTCATTCCAGCAAGGCTTGAGCCCGACAGCGGCGGGGCTCGGCAGCTTTGGCAGCGGCGACGGCGCTCGCTATCAGTTCCTGGCCAAGTTCTCGCCGTCGTTCGCCGCCTTCGTCACCGGCATCGGTATGCGCAAGCTGCGCAAGCATTGGGGACCGATCAATCGCAAGGAAGTCGAGATCAACAAGGACGCCGACAGTTTGCTAATGGCGGTGCAAGAGCTGGTGCTGGAAGCCGAGCCGATCCCGCCCGAGCCCGAGCCTGTGATCGCGACCATCACCATCACGATCGATCCTCCTGGCAGTGCGCGGGTGGTCATCACGGGCAATGCGCCGTGAACACGCTGCAATTCCAGCTTGGCGGCACGCTCAAATTTCTGATCGATGAGCCGGCTTCCCGTCCCGGCGCAAGGATCACCATCCGCTATGACGGGCTCACTCTCACCGCTTGGGGAGATGGCATGGCTTACAAACTTCCGAACGACAAGATGATCGCAGTGCAGGTCGCGTATGTCGACAGCAAGGGCAATCCCGCGCAGGTGGACGGCGACGTTTCCTGGAACACGTCCGACCCCAACCTGGCAACCGTGGACACCAACGCCGGCGACTCCACGCAGGCCACGGTGACGCCGGGCGGAACAGTCGGGCAGGTGCAGGTGACTTGCATGGCGGACGCCGATCTTGGCAGTGGTGTGCGCGAGATCATCACCACCATGGACGTCGATATCGTCGCAGGTGAAGCGGTCGCCGGCACGATCACGCCGGTCGGCGAGCCGCAGCCGATAGCTTGATGCGGCAAGCCTGGCGGCAGTTCGCCCATAACGTCGCATGGGTGGCGCTAATCATCGCAATCGTGGTGATCGTGCTGGTGCTCACACGATAGGAGGAAACCCATGAGTCTCGGCGGCATTGTGCTCGGCCTTGTCAACATCGCGATCGTGGTGGCCATCTTGCTATTGGTCGGCGCCATCATCCTGTGGTTCTGCTCGTGGATGGGGATCGCTGTCCCCGGCAATGTGCAGAAGGGCTACATCGCGGTGGTGGCGCTGATCGCGCTCTACATGATCGTGGCGCTGCTGCTCGGGATTCCGTCGGTGCGCGTGATCGGCCACGGCGCGAGCCCGACGATCGGCGCGGCCTTGCCGCCGGCACCTAACATCATGCGGGAAAACTGATAGACTGCGGGCGCTCGTAAGGCGCTTTCCAGGACCACAATCAGGGCCGTCGCCCACGGGCGGCGGCCTTTTTTATTGGTCCCACCATCCAACCGGGCGGGCGTGGAATCTCGCCTTGTTGTGGCCGCCATATGTGCAGCGTGTATGGATGCACGTTGATATGCTCGCTTTCTGGCACATGCAGTTGCATCGCAGCTTCATCATCGCGGAAGAGCTTGCGCTTGATGAACTCCATCTCGGGCCAGTTCGGGCAGCGCGATCGGCGCGACACTGACACGTGGTCCCAGCCATCGCCGCTCGACGCGATCACGTTGAGCGGTTGCCCATCGATCGGGGATGGAAAGCTGAAGCCGCCGCAAGTGCCGTCGCCGTTCCAGCCATGGGTCTTGGTGGTGTCCAAGCGGTGAGCATCGAGTGTGCGGAGGTCACGCATCAGAGCGCCTCCATGAATTCCTCGTCGCCGTATACGACGGCGATCTGGCCGGACAGATAATCCGGGCCGCAGCCGATGCCGCATGCCTGCCGCATGCATTTGTCCCAAAGCATCGTCGCCATCATGTTCATCGGCAATTGCTTGCGCTTGCCGTCCTCGTCGCAGAACGCGACGCATCGGTGGCGGTCGCCGGCATGCGCGATCCTGTCCCAGCCGGGGACCACTTCGAGATAGCCGCCGCCGATCGCGTCCTTGAGCAGATCAAGCGTCGGCGGGCCGTCGACCGGCATTGTCACCGGTTTCGCCTCCCCGGCCTTGAATACGAGCAACGTCCCTTTCATTGCAGAGCCTCTGCTATTGGCGAGACGGCGAGAATATTGCACGGGCTGCCTGATCGCCTATGTTCAGACTATGGCAAGCGGTCTATATGAGGAGGCGCGCGACCTTGCCCGTGTAGAGCCAAAGCCATGAGCCGGACATTCACCATGTACCGACGTGCAGTGCCGGATGCCACGCATAACGCTAACCAGAAAAATGCGCCAGATGAGCCGCAGTTTGAGGGCATCGAGTTCTCTGATGGCTCTGTGGCGATCCGATGGATGACGGCGAAACGCAGCACGGCCGTTTGGGCAAGTATGGAGGACATGCTCGCGATCCATGGCCATCCTGAATATGGCAGTGAGCTTGTCTGGCATACCGCTGCTCGATGACGACGAAAAAGTAGATCAGATGGTTAGCTGTGCCCGCCGCGCCCTGGATGATCCCAAGCCATGACCATGCCCATCGTCAAAGACAAAGATTATCACCGCGCTTTGGTTGAGAGTTTGGCCGCTGCGCAGGCCGAAATCGAGCGGCTGAAAGCAGACAAGGATGTGCAACGCTCGCAGGATCGTAATGCGGCTTATGAGGGGGATATTGCCGAACTGCGCGCCGAGAACGAGCGGCTGCTGGCGCTCTTGGAAAAGTGTAGCCCATTGATTGCTACCGAGAACGAGCGGCTGCGCGCGGTGATACAAAAGGCCATCGATCACGGACCATATTGGGAATGGCAGTTTGAGGCTCGCCGCGCCCTGGATCCCAAGCCATGACCCAATTCGTATCGTTTTCCGCGCACAAGGGTGGAGTGCCGCAGGGAAACTTCCCATCGTATTACCCCGGTGACCCCGTCTTCGACGGGAGCGACCGCAAGGGCACGGGCTGCCTGGATGCGAACTCTCGCGCACGATCATTACCACTCCTCCCCCCTGCTCTTTTCAACAGCTATCCGAACCCCATTTTGAGATTTGGCCCCTGGCGGGGTCTGAATCTGAAAATGAGAATCATCGGCACCGCCTGCCATAAGGCGCTTGTGGAGTTGCTCATTCGCAACCGCGAAAAGGCCGGCTTGCGACAACGGGATGTGGCCAGGCGCCTCGGCGAATACCAGAGCTTCATTGCCCGGATCGAGAGCGGCCAGCGCCGGATCGATGTGTGCGAGTTCCTGAATATCGCCAAGGCCATCGGGTTCAATCCGGGGCGCGCGCTCAACAAACTGTTCCAGGAGACGCCGCCGGATTAGGGCTGCATCGGTGTTTGCGGTGGAACGGCTGGCCACAGCTTTTGCAGATGAGATGGCAGCGGCACTCGATGACCTCGATGGCGCTGTCAATCACGTCGGTAGTTGGCCGGTGCATGACTCGGCGCTCCGGGGGTGAACCTGCGGGATCGGCCAGCAGGTCGCTGTACCAGCACTCGAGGGTGACCAGGAGGTGATCAAGCACATCGAGACCGGGATCGTCGCGGCCGCGTTCGTAGCGCGATACTTGGTTGGCGGTGATGCCGACGCAGCTGGCGACCTGTGCCTGCGTGAGGTGGCGAGCTTGCCGGATACGGCGAAGCCAAGTGGCGCGGATGGACCGCGCCCCATTTGCGGGTGCGGCACGCATGTGACCCCAATCTTGAGCTGAATGGGTGCGCCGCGATGCCCCGGACGCTGGGGACTATTATACCTAGAATGACACTAACATGATAAACCCGATTTCCAGATTCCCGTTCCGTAGTTTTCCACTTTATTTTACGATCTCGTTACATGGGGATGGGGATGGGGAGGAGATGGCAAATTCCTGCGTTTTCCTAAGCAATTAGGCCGGAACGGCTCCCATCCTCCCCGTAAAATTAAGGTACCTTCTAGGGCCCGGCAGGGCCGCTGAGGGCGATCTAGCCCTTGCAACATCGACATAACTTGGCTATCTGTGGGGTCGTCCCGGTTCACCCAATTTCCCGCCTTTTCCGGCTCGGAGTGGGGATGCACATGGGGATGAAAACCACCACCCCCATGGGCTCCCATACCGGGAGCCACACCGGGGAACCCAAAAAAGGAACCCGAACGTGAAGACTGTTTTTGCCGCAATGCTACTCGCAACCGCCATTGTCAGCCCATCCAGCGCTGCAAACTTCTGGTTCAACCCCGACGGCACCAAGACACCCGGTGCCGCAAGAGTAATCGCTCGGGGCCTGCCTGCAGTCGGCAGCGTGCCGTTTCGCGATCTCAGCGGACCCGATTATGAAAGCCGAACGGTGATCACAACACCCTTCGGCACGAGCGATTATCGTTACCGTTCCTATTCGCGGTGAGGAAACCGATATTGCGCGAGGAGAACGAACGTGCCCGAAGTTAATCTCGAATTCATTGCCCAGCAGCGCGCCGAAATTGAGCGGCTGACCAACCTCGTGCGCGATTTGTGGGAAGTGCAGGAAGCTGGAAAACTCGTGTTCGCAGCAATGGAGAAGGCGCAAGCCGAGATCGAGCGACTGAAAGCAGAGAATGCGATGCTGCGAAAAGAATTGAATTTGCGAAACGGGTCATGAGCGCCCGCTCCCTCCACAAGCTCACCACCAAGGGAAATTCCGAAATGCCCGATGATAAAGTGCGCATCCCTGGCCTGCCGCCGATCCCGGTGGTGTCGGATGCAGAGGCTGAGAACAGCGATTTCTTGGTGTGTGCGCCGCTCACCGAGCCGATGTATTTCGCGGACAATTTCAAGGGCATCTGCTGCCACTGTGGCCGCGACATCCAGTATCGCTGGCACGCGCCGCGCAAGCCGAAGCGGCTGTGCATGGAATGCTTCGTCAAGCTGGAGAATAAGGTCGCCGTGGAATCGGAAGAAACCAAGCAGGAGCGGCCGCGATGACCCGCTCTCTCCACAAGCTCACCGCCGCCAAGGTGCGATTCACCGGCACCGTCGTGGCGCTGACTGGAATCGCCGTCGCATTGCTCTATTTCAGCTCGCCAAACAAGCATGACCCCAGCCCCTATACCCCCAACAAGGTCACCACAAGCGAGGGGGCGCAGATAATATTTTACTGCGATAAAGTTGGGCAGATCCGCAGCGGACTCGTATGGGACTGCGTCCCCCGCAGCGGGAAGCCATGACCGCCCGCTCCCTCCACAAGCTCACCGCGGCCAAGGTCGCGGCCCTGATCAAGGACAACAAGCAGGGCCGCCACGGCGACGGCGGCGGGTTGTATCTGCAGATCGACGGCAATAGTGCCGCCTGGCTGTTCCGCTATATCCGCCACGGTCGCGAGCGGCAGGCCGGGCTCGGCCCTGCCCGCGATGTCACCTTGGCGCAGGCCCGCGACAAGGCGCAGGCCCATCGCAGCACGCTGGCGCAGGACGACGATCCGCAGATGGCGCGCATCCGCGACAAGCTGTCGACGGTGACGTTCGCCGAAGCGACCGCGCAGTTCCTCGCGCTCTATCGGCAAGGCCTGAAGAATGAAAAGCATCGCGAGCAGTTGGGCAACACCATCGAGAAATATGCCTTCCCCAAACTCGGCTCGTTGCCGGTCAAGGCGATCACCTTTAACCACGTGCTCGCGGTGCTGGAACCGGTGTGGTTCAAGAAGCCGGACCTTGGAAGCCGCCTACGTGGACGGATCGAAAAGGTGCTGAGTTTCGCCAAGGTCAAGGGCTGGCGCAGCGGCGAGAACCCGGCGGCGTGGCGAGATAATCTGGAACATGCACTGCCGGCGGTCGGCAAAATTCACACGGTGCGCCATCACCCGGCGCTGGACTATCGCGAGCTGCCGGGCTTCATCGCTGAACTGCGGACGCGAAGCGGGGTGGCGGCACGTGCGCTCGAATTCCTGATCCTCAACGTCTGCCGTACCGCTGATGTCATCGGGGTGCCGCGCCGCGAGGACAAGCCGCCGCTACGCTGGTCCGACATCGACCTCGAGGAGCGCACGTGGACCATTCCCCGGAGCAAGGCCAGTTCGCTGCCACACAAGAAACCGCTGGCCTCGCGCAGCATAGTGATCCTGGCCGAGATGCGGCGCTACAAGCTCGACGACACCATTGTGTTTCCGTCGCTCGACCGGCCGGGACAGTCGCTCTCCACCAGCGCGGTGCGCAATGCCCTGCGCCGGGCAATGGAGCGCACCGACCTTTCGGTCCACGGCTTCCGCGCCACGTTCAAGACCTGGGCTGGCGAGGATACGCCCACCCCGATTGAGGTGATCGAGTCCTCGCTTGCGCACGGCGTGATCAGCAACAAGGTCGAGGCGGCTTATCGGCGGGCGGATTTCTTTGAGAAGCGGCGCCGCCTGATGGAGTTGTGGTCGGAGTTTGCAGGCGACGGCGATGCTACCGGCGGCAAGGTTATTTTGCTTGCGGAGCGCCGCAAATGACAATAGCGCGTGAGCGGCTGCGTCCCGATCTGTATCGGGTTGAACCGGAACAGCCGAAAAAAAAGAAATAAGACGCGCGCTCATTTCCGCGGCAGTTCATTGATCAGCCGGCGCAGCGAGGCCTCGGTCACCCGCGTGCTATGGCCGAGTTTCACCATGTCGATCTTGCCGTCGCGGTGGAGCTGGTAAATTTTCTTCTTGCCGCAGTTCAAATACTCCATGGCTTGCAGGATCGAGAGCAGGCCGCCGTCGGTGTCCGTTTTCATTTGCCATGCATCCACTTG
>Ga0222622_10000126_pt1 | contig 25944 bp, 21 predicted proteins | sample PLM2_5_b1metaG_FD_177335 | JGI IMG/M metagenome (GOLD analysis project Ga0222622, IMG submission 177335) | Groundwater sediment microbial communities from an aquifer in East River, Colorado, USA - PLM2_5_b1 | ecosystem: Environmental > Terrestrial > Soil > Riparian zone | place: USA: East...
TGGGACATCCACTACGTCGACCGCCTCCTGGCGCAACTCGAGGCCAAGGCCGGCCTCGACCGCCCGATCCTGATCCACGCGATCCTCGAGACGGCGCAGGGCGTCGTCAACCTGGAGGAGATCGCCGCCGCCAGCCCCCGCATGCAGGGGATGAGCTTCGGCCCCGCCGACCTCGCCGCCTCGCGCCGGATGAAGACCACCCGGGTCGGCGGCGGCCACCCCGGCTACCGGGTGATGGAGGACCCCGCCGACCCCGAGAACCCCGAGGCCGACCGGGTCAGCTCCCAGCAGGACCTTTGGCACTACTCGATCGCCCGCATGGTCGACGCCTGCGCCTCGACCGGGATCCTGCCCTTCTACGGCCCCTTCGGCGACATCAAGGACACCGCCGGCTGCGAGACCCAGTTCCGGGCCGCCTTCTTGATGGGCTGCGTCGGCGCCTGGTCGCTGCACCCGGTGCAGATCGACATCGCCAAGAAGATCTTCAGCCCGCCGCCGGACGAGGTCAAGTTCGCCAGGAAGGTGCTGGAGGCGATCCCGGACGGCCGCGGCGTCCACATGATCGACGGCAAGATGCAGGATGACGCCACCTGGAAGCAGTGCAAGGTGATGGTCGAGCTGGCCGAGATGCTGGCTCAGAAGGACCCGGAGCTGGCCGAGGCATACGGAATGTGAGCGGCTTCCTCGTCGTCAACGCGGACGACTGGGGTGGCAGCGAGGCCACGACGGAGGCGATCCTCCACACTTTCGAGGCCGGCAGGGTCACGAGCGCCAGCGCGATGGTCTACATGCCCGACTCCGACCGGGCCGCGGAGGTCGCCAAGCGGGCGGGCCTGCCGGTCGGGCTGCACCTCAACCTGACCGAGCCCTTCTCCGACCCCTCAACGCCGGCGCCGGTTCGCGACCGGCAGCGCCGCGTCGCCGAGCGGTTGGCGGGGACGGGACCGGACGGCCACCCCGCCACCGCCCGCCTGAGGAAATGGGTCTACGACCCGCGGATCAGGGCCGAGGTGGACAGGGCGATCGCCGACCAGCGTGGGCGGTTCGAGGCGCTCTACGGGCGGCCGCCCACCCACTTCGACGGGCACAACTACGTCGACCTCTGCCCCAACGTCTTCCTCTCCCGGGCGATCCCGGCCGGCAGCGCGATGCGCAGCTCGCTCGGCCGCTTCCCGATCGAGCGATCGCCGATGGCGCTGCTGCGCTCGGCCCGGCAGGCACTGCGGTCGAGGCGCCTGCGTTCGACCCGCTACGTGCTCCACATCGCCGAGCTGCGCCTGCCCGCAAACGGGCCCCCCGACCCCAGGCTCCGGCTCGCCGAGGAGGGACCGCTCGAGGTCATCAGCCACCCCGACGATGCGCGTGAGCTGGCGATCCTGACGTCAGGTGCCTGGGGACGCGTCCTCGCCGAACACCGCCTCGGCTCCTTCGCCGACCTCGGGCCGGACCGGCCGAGGAGCTAGCCGAGGCGCTCTTCGAGCGCCTGCAGCTGCTGCTCGATCCCAGCGGGCAGCCGTTCCCCGAAGCGCGCCAGGTGCTCCTTGACCTGGGGAAGCTGCTGCTTGAAGAGGCCGGCGTCGACCGAGAGCAGCTCGCGCATCTCCTCGTCGGAGACCTCGAGGCCCCCGGTATCGATCTCCCCCTCCGCGGGGAGCAGCCCGATCGGCGACTCCACCGTCTCGCCTTCGTCGTCGCAGCGGCGAAAGACCCACTCGAGGACGCGGCTGTTCTCGCCGAAGCCCGGCCAGATGAACTTCCCGCCCGCGTCCTTGCGGAACCAGTTGACGAGGAAGATCTTCGGCAGCTTCGCCCCCTCGCGCTCGCCGATCTTCAGCCAGTGGGCGAAGTAGTCGGCCATGTTGTAGCCGCTGAACGGCAGCATCGCCATCGGGTCGAAGCGGAGCTGGCCGACCTCGCCCGCGGCGGCAGCGGTCGTCTCGACCGACATCGTCGCGCCGAGAAAGGTCCCGTGCTCCCAGTCGAAGGCCTCCGAGACCAGCGGCACCGCGCTGGCACGGCGGCCACCGAAGAGGAAAGCGTCGATCGGCACGCCGTTCGGGTCTTCCCACTCCGGGGCGATGCAAGGGCACTGCGCGGCAGGGGTGGTGAAGCGGGCGTTCGGATGGGCGGCGGGCTCCTCGGAGTCCGGCGTCCAGTCCTCGCCGTGCCAGTCGGTCGCGTGGGCGGGCGGCTCGCCGGTCATCCCCTCCCACCAGATGTCGCCGTCGTCGGTCTTGGCGCAATTGGTGAAGATCGAGTTGCGCTCGACCGTCTCCATCGCGTTCGGGTTGGTCTTGTGGCCGGTCCCGGGTGCCACGCCGAAGAAGCCGGCCTCGGGGTTGACCGCGTAGAGGCGGCCGTCCTCACCGAACTTCATCCAGGCGATGTCGTCGCCGATCGTCTCGGCCGTCCAGCCCTCCAGCGTCGGGATCAGCATCGCCAGGTTGGTCTTGCCCGACGCCGACGGGAAGGCGCCGGTCACGTACTTGACCTTGCCCTCGGGCGAGGTCAGCTTGAGGATCAGCATGTGCTCGGCCATCCAGCCCTCGTCCCGCGCCATCGCCGATGCGATTCGCAGCGCGAAGCACTTCTTGCCGAGCAGGGCGTTGCCGCCGTAACCCGAGCCGAAGGACCAGATCTCCCGCGTGTCCGGGTAATGGACGATGTACTTGTTCTCGGCGTTGCAGGGCCAGGGAACGTCCTCCCGGCCCTCGGTCAGCGGCATCCCGACCGAGTGCACGCAGGGGACGAACTCGCCGCCGGCACCTAGCACGTCGAGGGCGCCCTTGCCCATCCGGGTCATGATCCGCATCGAGGTGGCGACGTAAGGGGAGTCGGTGAGCTGGACGCCGATGTGGGCGATCGGCGAGCCGAGCGGGCCCATCGAGAAGGGCACCACGTACATCGTGCGGCCCTTCATGCAGCCCGCAAAGAGGCCCTGCAGCGTCTCGCGCATCGCGGCCGGGTCGCGCCAGTTGTTGGTCGGGCCGGCGTCCTCCTCGCGTTCGGAGCAGATGAAGGTGCGGTCCTCGACCCGGGCGACGTCGCCCGGGTCCGAGAGGGCGAGGTAGGAGTTCGGCCGCTTCGCGTCCGAGAGGCGCTCGAAGGTGCCCGTCTCGATCAGCGCCTGCGCCAGGGAGTCGTACTCCTCGGCGGATCCGTCGCACCAGTGGACGGCGTCGGGCTGGGTCAGCTCTGCGATCTCCCCGACCCAGTCGAGGAGCTTTGCGTGGGTGGTCGGCGCGTTGGCCGTTGTCATCTGGCTCATTTTGCGCACTCTACTTATTGGGACTGAGGTCGGTGACTTCGACGTCGGCATCCTCGTTGATGATCTTCAGGGTCGCCGTCTCCCTCTTTCCGCCGGCCAGTGCGACGCTGCACTCGAAGCTTGCGCCGGCCTTGACCTCGACGCCGGAGGGGCAGTCGACAGAGGAGACTTTCTGCCCCACCGAGCTCTGCAGGTTCTGTTCGATCGCCGCCTCGGTCTTGGCGTCGTCGATCACGGTTTCCCCGCAACCGACCGCCAGGAATGCGGCGAGAACCAGCGCGGCAAGCGCGCCCGTGCGGCCCAGCAAAGTCATCTTTCTCCCTTCAGATCGATCTCACAGGCCAGTATTTCAGGGGACCGGAGGGCGTTCACCGCGGTCACCGCGCAAACAGCTCCGAGCGCGGGTTCAGAGATCGCGCCCGGCGGTAGGCGCTGACGGCCGTAGCCGCCCTGCCGCGCTCGGCTTCGATTCGCGAGAGCACCAGCCAGGTGCGCCAGTTGGTCGACTCCCGCTTCGTCGCCGCGCGCGCCGCCTCCGCGGCGGGGGCGAGGTCGCCCCGGGCCTCGAGCACGAGCGCCTCCTGCAGGCGTGGCCCTGCCGTCCCGGGCTGGACGTTCTGAGCGGTCCGGGCCTCCTCCAGCGCAGCCGAGAGGTCGCCGGCGCGGGCATCCGCTTCGCTCTGCCGAACCAGGCTCCCGGTGGCGAGGGGAATCGCGATCGCCACGATCGCCGCAAGGGCGAGCGCGGCGAGCGCCAGGCGGAACGGGAGCCGCAGGCCGGCGCGTACACCCTTGGCACCGGGCACCGCAGAGGGCGGCATCACGAGGACCGAGCCGAGCAGGAGCATCGCGACCGGGAGGACCGGTATCTGCCACATCCAGTCGAACACCGCGGTGATGCAGAACGCCGCGACTCCCGCGAGCGCGGCGGCGATCTGGGGGCGGGCCCGGGGAGCGGCCGCGAGGAGCCTCCTTCCACCGCCGACCACGATCGCCAGCAGGAAGGCGACGATCAAGCCGAACCCTGCGATCCCCAGCTCGCCCAGAGTCTGCAGGTACAGGGAGTGGGTATCGCGCACCGTTTCCGTCGTGTCCCCGTCGCGCGTCCACCAGTATTCGAAGGTGCCGGAGCCGGTGCCGGTAAAGGGCTTCGTCCCGTTCTCCCTCACCGCGGCGCTCCACAGCTGGTAGCGGCTCTGCCCGGCGACGCTGCCGAGCCGCCCGGCACCGGATCCAGCCCCCCCGCCCGCCTTGAATTCGTCCCAACCGTTGGAGACGCGGCCGGGAGCCCCGAGGGCGACCGCGATGACCGCCAGGACCACCAGCGCCACCGCCGTCGCCGCGAGCGAGTTGGAGCGCGAGATTCGCGTCCAGCCGGGGCGCCTGCCTGCGACGGCGGCGCTCGACAGGGCCGCCTGGACCAGCCCCACCGCCAGGCAGACGGCGAGCGAGATCCAGAGCAGTTCGTTGCCCTGGTCTCGCGCGACCGCGTTCAAGAGGCCGTCCTGAACCGCGTCGCGACCCGCCGCGGCGGCGATCAGGACGGCGCTTCCCGCCCCCGCGACCACCAGGGTGAGCAGCTGCGGGAGGCGATCGGAGGTGAGCACGACGAAGAGAGCGACCGCGATGATCGCCGCCGCTATCCCGCCGCGGGAGAGGGTCAGGAAGATGGTCAGCGCCATCGCCGGCAGGGCCGCGGCGGCCAGAGCCCGGGTCAGCATCGACTTGGCGCAGGTCGCGACCTGGAGCAGGAGCGGCAGGCCGATCGCGATCAGGCCGGCGAGCCCGTTCCAGTAGTTGAGGGGGTAGGAGAGCCTTTCGCTGTCGGTGAGGAACCGCGCCGTCTTGGCCGCGTCCGGGAACCAAGAGGGGTGGAGGCGAGCGAGCAGACCGACCAGGGAAACGAGGACGATCGCGGCCGCCACCGCGCCGATCACTCGCTGCGATTCGCGTGAGTTGCGGCTGAGGATCGCGAGGGCGAAGACCCCGAGGTAGCCGCAGACGCGGGCCAGGTCGGCCGAGGTCCTGTCGACGCTCTCGGTCCAGCCGAGGCTGAGGGCCGTCCAGGCCACGAACGCCGCAAACAAGCCCAGCGCGACCCAGGCGAGGCGACCGGGGTCGCGGCGCGGCAGCGCCCCGACCAGCACCGCGGCAAGCAGGACCCACCAAACGGCGATCCCCACCTGATCGTGGATGAGCGGGTCATAGCCGCCCCCCTTGAGGCCCAGGTAAGCGACCAGGCCGAAGCTCAGCAGCCAGGTTCCGGCAGCATTCCAATCGACTCTGCGCACGTATTCCAGCGGCGCCGAGCGCCGGCGCATCGAAGCTGCCTCCATTGGGTTCTATGCTACGAGCGTGCGTCGGACGGGGCGACGCCGACTCGGACCCGCTCACCCCGACTCCCACCACTCACGTGAAGGCGCCCAGAACCTGTTTCGGGATTATGTCGGCGGCGATCGCGATCGCCGCCGTCTCGTCGAGCGCGGTCGCAGCGCCGATCGTTCCCCCGGGCAACTCCGCCGCCACCCAGTACACGGAGGCGTTCCCGACTGCGGGAGGGCCGAAGGAGACCGGCAAGCCGAAGCACGGCAAGGGCACCTCGCCGGGCAAAGTCCTGGGCACCCAGAACACCAAGCGACTCCACGCGCACGGGGCAGACGGACACGCCGCCGCGGAGGTGGCCGCCGCAACCGCGCCGAGCACGATCGTCACGCCCACCCCCGAAACCGGCGCAGCAACGCAGCGCGAAGCCGCCGGACAGGCGGGGAGCGACACCTCGACGGGGACCGGGTCATCGACCCCCCCAGGCGAAAGCGTGGATCGCAGCGGGGCTCAGGCGGCGGAACCCGGCGGCTCCTCGGGCTTCGACCAGGTGATGACGCAGATAACCGGCTCCTCCTCGTCGGGAGGGACGGGCCTGTTGCTGCCGCTCGCGATCGTCGTAACCATCGCCCTGTCGCTCGTCTACCTCGCGCGACAGCGCAAGCGACCGGCTCCCTAAGGGAACATTCGAATCTTGGGCTCGACCGCGGCGACAGTGCTTCGAGGCGCCGCCAGACGGGCGCTGGCGGCGCTGACGCTCGGCGCGCTCGTGGTGGCGGCCGTCTCTCCGTCCCAGGCCGCCGCCCGCCCCCTCGTCACCGGGATCTCCGGCATCGGCGACTACCAGCCGGAGGTCTTCGCGCAGGCGAGGTCGACCGGATCGCAGATGGTGCGGCTGGCGCTGTATTGGGACGCCGTCGCGCCCGATCAGAAGCCCGCGAACTGGCAGCCAGAGAATCCGGCGGACCCGCACTACGACTGGTCCTACATCGACATCGGGGTAACCGAAGCCGTCAGGGCCGGGCTCAACCCCATCCTGCTGGTGGACGGAGCGCCCTCGTGGGCGCAGAGGTGCAAAGCGCCGCCGGTGCAGGCCGGCAGCCTCTGCAATCCCGACCCGGCGGCACTGGAAGCATTCGTCAAAGCGGCCGCCGGCCGCTACAGCGGCCACTTCGGCGGACTCCCCCACGTGCAGTACTGGCAGGGCCTGAACGAGCCGAACCTGACCCTCTTCTTCCTCCCCCAGTTCGAAGGCGACAAGCCGGTATCTCCCTACCTGTACCGGGCCCTGATCAATGCCTTCTACGCCGGGATCAACGCTGTCGATCCCTCGAACCTGGTGATCGCGGCGGGCCTGGGACCGATCGCCGTTCCCAAATGGACGATCGGCCCGATGCGCTTCACCCGCCTGCTCCTCTGTATGCATGGCAGCCGGGACCCAAAGCCGACCCGGGGCGACTGCGAAGGCGGCGTGCATTTCGACATCTTCGACATCCACCCCTACACCACCGGGGGACCGACCCACGAAGGCGGCGTCAACGACGTCGAGCTCGGCGACCTGGCCAAGCTGCAGACGCTGCTCAGAGCAGCGGACCGGGCCGGCCGCATCGGCGGCCAGTTCGGTCACACGCAGCTCTGGAACACCGAGTTCTCCTGGGACTCGAACCCACCCGACCCGGGCGGGCTACCGATGAAGATCCTCTCGCGGTGGACGGCGGAAGCGCTCTACCGCTCCTGGCGCGTCGGGATGACTCGCTTCTTCTGGTACAGCCTCAGGGACGACCCCTTCGACCCCAACCGCTCGTTCAGCGAAACGCTGCAGGCCGGCCTCTTCTTCCGCGGCCCGACCATCGCGCAGGACCAGCCCAAGGAGGTCTTCTTCGCCTTCAGGTTCCCCTTCGTCGCCTACCCGAAGAGCAAGGGGCTCTCCTTCTGGGGCCGCACCCCGACGAGCGAACCGGGCAACGTCAGGATCCAGCTCTGGAAGGGAGGCCACTGGAGCAACGCCTTCGTCGCGCAGGCCGACGCGTCCGGGATCTTCCACGGTCTCCTCGGCAGCCGCTACGGAAGCAGCAAGCAGGGCCAGGTGCGCGCCGTGTTCAAGGGCGGCGCCTCGGTGCCTTTCTCGATGCGCCCGGTAAAGGACTTCCGCCAGCCCCCTTTCGGTTAGTCCGCCGCTACGACCTAGACTTCCCCCGATGAAGATCGGGATCGTCGGGCTCGGCTACGTCGGCCTTCCGCTTGCGGTGGCATTCGCCGAGGCACGGCAAGAGGTGGTCGGCCTCGACACCGACGGCCGCAAGGTTGAGGCGCTGAACGAAGGGCGCAGCTACGTCGAGGACATCTCGGATGCGGTCCTGGCGCCACTGATGAGCCGCATCCGTGCGACCTCCGACCACGCCGAGCTCGCGTCGTGCGAAGCGGTCGTCGTCTGCGTGCCGACGCCGCTGACCGGCTCGCGCGAACCCGACCTCACCTACCTGACCGACTCGGCGACCGCGCTGTCGAGCGTGCTGCAGCCGGAGCAGCTCGTGGTGCTGGAGTCGACGACCTATCCCGGGACGACGCGCGAGCGCCTGCTGCCGATCCTCGAGGAGTCCGGGATGGCGGCCGGCCGCGACTTCCATCTCGCCTTCTCGCCGGAGCGGATCGACCCCGGCCGCACCGACTACACCGTGCGCACGATGCCGAAGCTCATCGGCGGCGTGACGCCCGCCTGCGCCGAGCGTGCCCGCGAGCTCTACTCGCTGATCTGCGACGAGGTCATCGTCCTCTCGACGCCGGAGGCGGCGGAGCTGGCGAAGCTGCTGGAGAACATCTTCCGCTCGGTCAACATCGCCCTCGTCAACGAGCTGGCCCAGCTCTGCGAGCGGCTCGGGATCGACGTCTGGGAGGTGATCGACGCCGCCGCGACCAAGCCCTTCGGGTTCATGCGCTTCGACCCCGGCCCCGGCATGGGCGGCCACTGCCTCCCGGTCGATCCCTTCTACCTCGCCTTCAAGGCACGCGAGCACGACTTCTACCCCGAGTTCATCGAGCTCGCAGGCAAGGTGAATCGCGCCCAGCCCGCCTACTGCGTGGACCGGATCGCGCGCTCGCTCAACGACGACGGCAAGGCGGTCAAGGGCTCGAAGATCCTGATTCTCGGAGTCAGCTACAAGCCGGGCGTCGGCGACATCCGCGAGTCGCCGGCGCTAGAGATGGTCAGCCTGCTGCGCGAGATGGGAGGCGAGGTCTCCTACCATGACCCCTTCGTGCCCGAGCTGCCGGAGCTCGGCCTCATCTCTGCGGGCCTCGACGAATCGCTGCGGTCCGCTGACCTGGCCGCGATCGTCACCGCACATCCGGGCGTCGACTATGAGGCGGCGATCCTCGCGGCGCCGCGTGTCGTCGACTTCCGCGGCGTCACGCGAGGGATCGACGCGGCGAACCTGGTCCGGCTCTAGACAGGCCGCTTGAGCGCAGCGCCCGCGCCGGGTCCACCCCCGGGTCGATCGCCCGCATCGGGGCGCTCGCCTTGAGCAGCATCTCCTGGTACTCGTCCTCCGCGTCGGACTGCGTCACGATCGCACTGCCGACCCCGATCTTCGTCGCCTCGTCGTCGATCACGATCGTCCTGATCACCACGCTGAGGTCGCAACCGCCGCTCAGCCCCAGATAGCCGATCGCGCCGGAATAGATGCCGCGGGCCTCGCCCTCCAGCTCGTCGATGATCTGCATCGTCCGCCGCTTCGGAGCGCCGGTCATCGAGCCCGCGGGAAAGCAGGCCCGGATGCAATCTGAGGCCTGCAGCTCCTCCCGCAACAGCCCGCGCACCGTGGTTACGAGTTGGTGCACCGTCTCGTAGGTCTCGACCTGCATCAGGCGGGGGACGTGAACGGTGCCAACCTCGCAGACGGCGCCGAGGTCGTTGCGGAGCAGGTCGGCGATCATCAGGTTCTCGGCTCGGTTCTTCTCGTCGCCCCGCAGCCGCTCGGCGAGGCGGATGTCCTCCGCCGGCGTCGCGCCACGACGGCAGGTCCCCTTGATCGGCTTCGCCTCGACCCAACGGTCGTGGCCGACGGCGAGGAAGCGCTCGGGCGAGGAGCTCAGGGCCGCGGTCTCGCCGAAGCGCAGGAATGCCGAGAAGGGCGCCGGGTTGACCCGCCGCAGAGCGCGGTAGAGCGAGAGGGGATCGGGGGTTGCCTCGGCGACGACCGCGTTGGTCAGGCAGACCTCGTAGGTCTCGCCTTCGGCAAGACGCCGCTTGCACTCGGCGATCTCCTCCAGATAGCGCTCGCGGGGCCGAGCGAGGCGGAACTCGACCTGATCTTCGCCGGTAACTCCCTCCTCCCGGGCCGGCGCTGCCGCCGCTGGCAGGGCGGCGAGACTGCGGCTCGTCGCAGCGATCCAGCGCTCCGCTTCCTCGGCTGTGGCAGGCTCGGCAAGGCAGAGCAAATAGGTGCGCCGCTCGGCATGGTCGAAGGCGATCATGCGATCGGCGAAGACGAAGGCTGCGTCGGGCAGAGGCGACTCGTGCGCCGAATCGCCCCCGCAGTCGGCCTTCAGCTCGTAGCCGAACCAGCCGGCGAAGCCACAATCGAAGTCGAATGGCAGCTCGGGCGCCGGCTGCCGCAGCCGGCGCATCTCGCGATTCAGATAGTCGAAGATCGATTCGCGGCGAAGCTCGGTCTCGCCGCCGCGCTCGACCCGCACCTCCCCCGCACCGACGTCGTAGCGGACCGTTGTTCCGAGCGACCCACCGTCGTCGCCCATGAAGGAGAAGCGCGCGCCCTCGTCGACCCGGCTGCTGTCGAGCCAGAAAGCGTTCTCGCTCTCGCCGTAGAGATGGACGAAGGTCCGCTCGGGGTCGATCGCTCGGTCAAGTCGCTTCACCAGGAGCTGCAGCGAAGGGCCGCCGGGGACACCCCCGAACGGGCGGATACTCAGAGCGGCCGGCTGCTTGGCCTTCGAGCCTGAAACCGGATTCCGAGCCGGCCGCGAGTCCGGGCGGGGGTGTCCCCGTCGGCCCACTCGCGGTGCGCCTGAAGTATCTCCCAGAAATCGCTCGCTGAGATCGCGGAAGTTGGCGAGGAGCTGGCGGCCGTGTTCGGCGAGGACCGACTCCGGGTGGAACTGCACGCCCCAGAAGGGGCGGTCGCAGTGTTCGAGCGCCATCAATACCCCGTCGCTTGTCCAGGCGATCCCGCGCAGCTCAGGGGGAAGGGGCTGCTCAATGCAGAGCGAGTGGTAGCGGACGGCCTGGAACTCGCGCGGGATGCCGGCGAAGAGCGGTGCGCCGTCGTGGAGGACCGCGCTGAGCCGGCCGTGCACTGGCTCTGGCGCGGGAACAACCATCGCCCCGTGCAGCGCACCCAGGCCCTGATGGCCAAGACAGACGCCGAGCAAGGGCACGGTGGTACTGCGGATCGCCTCGGCGCAGACTCCGAAGTCCCCCTCCCGATCGGGCCGGCCGGGGCCCGGCGAGAGGACGACGTTGTCGAACTCCAGCTCCGACAGGTCAGCCCAGCTCGCCTCGTCGTTGCGGACCACGACCGGCTCCTCGCCGTTCGCCTCCGCCAGCAGCTGGAAGAGGTTGTAGGTGAAGGAGTCGTAGTTGTCGATCAGCAGTGTCTTCAACTATCGCTTCTGGGAGGGTGGCGAGACTGGACGAGCTTGCCACAATGGCCGCCGTGCTCGAACGTTGGCGACCCGACCCGCAGCAGGGAGTCTTCGAGACCATGCTCGCCGTCGAGGGCCGCGCGGTCGAGCTCGAGGCCCACCTGACTCGGCTCGATGCCAGCCTCGCCGAGCTCTTTCCAGGCCATGCAGCGCCGGATCTCGGACCGATCGACGCTCCGGCGCAGAGCGGCGTCGTACGGATCGATGTCGTGCCCGGCCGCGATAGTCTCGAAGCGCGGATCTCGTTCCGTGAACCCGGGGACCGGTTCGGGTCGGTTGCGTTACGCAGTCTCCCGATCGCCGGCGGGCTGGGCGCGCACAAGTGGGCCGATCGCTCATTGCTCGACGAGGCGCAGGCCGGGCTCCCAGCCGATTCGCTGCCACTGATCGTCGACACGGATGGCGCCGTGCTCGAGGCCTCACGGGCCAACCTCTTCGCCGTCCGCGACGGCTCCCTCTTCACACCGTCCCTGGACGGCCGCATCCTGCCCGGGATCACACGCATGCGGGTGCTGGAGCTCGCCGGCGAGATGGAAATCGAGGCGCACGAGGCCGAGCTTTCACGCGACGGCCTTCTCACCGCCGACGAAGTGTTCCTCACCGGCTCCGTGCGCGGGATCGAGCGCATCCGCTATGTCGACGGCGTAGCGCTCAGCGGTGGAGACGATGTCACTGACCTCCTGGCCACCGAGCTATGGCAAGCCTGGGCAGGGACGAAGACGGCTCTCAGATAGGGTTGCGCGCCGCGCATGCGCTTCTACGAGTACGAGGCACGAAAGATCGTCGAGCTGGCGGGTATCCCCGTCACCAAGTACGGCTTTTGCACCACCGCCGATGAGGCACGTGGGGCCGCCGAGGAGATCGGCGGGCCGGTGGTGATCAAGTCGCAGGTACTGAGCGGCGGCCGGATGAAGGCGGGCGGCGTCAAGTTCGCCGACACGCCCGAGGAGGCGGCCGAGCACGCCGAGGCGATCCTGAAGCTGGAGATCAACGGCCACATGCCGCGCGGCGTCCTCGTCGACCCCAAAGCCGAGGTCAAGCAGGAGTACTACGCGAGCGTCGTCTGGGACGGGACCGCCAAGCGGCCGCTGATGCTGTTCAGCGACATGGGCGGCATCGACATCGAGGAGGTCGCCGAGAAGCATCCCGACCACGTCGGCCGCGGCCACCTCTCCAACCTGCTGCCGATCGCCGACTTCGAGGCGAAGCAGGCGGTCGCCGCGACCGGCGTCAGCGGCTCCCAGCTCAACCGCGCCACCCCCATCCTCGCCCGCCTCGCCCGTCTCTTCCGCGACAACGACATGACCCTGGCCGAGATCAACCCGCTGGCCGAGCTGACCGACGGCAGCTTCGTCGCCCTCGATGCCCACATGGAGATGGAGAACGAGGCGGTCGGCCGCCAGAAGGCCTTGCTGCGCAAGCATCTGGAGATCGCCGAGGAGGACACCCGCGAGGCGTACGAGCCCTCCGACTTCGAGCGCAACGTGGCGGCGATCGACGCCGCCGACCACCGCGGCGTGATCCAGGGCAAGGACCACGGCTTCGAGGGCAACCTGGGGCTGGTGATCGGCGCCGGCGGCGGCTCGCTGACTCTCACCGACGCGGTCCGCAGCCAGGGCGGCAAGCCCGCCAACTACTCGGAGATCGGCGGCAACCCTTCCGTGGCCAAGGCCTGCGGCCTGGCCAAGGAGGTGCTCGAAAAGGACGGCGTCGAGAAGATCGCCGTGATGATGTCGATCGTCTCCAACACGCGCGTCGACATCGTCGCCCGCGGCGTGATCAAGGCCTGCCTCGAGCTCGGCAAGGACCCCCGCGAGACGATCGCGATCTTCCGCATCCCCGGCGCCTGGGAGGACGAGGGCTTCAAGATCCTCGATCGCTACGGGGTCGAGTACTGCGACCGCTCGGTCTCGATGTGGGAGGCCGCCGGACGCGCCGTCAACAAGATCCAGGGAGCGCCCGCGTGAGTGCCGTCAACATCAGACAGCCGGAGTTCGACGAGCCGCGCAAGCAGCCCGGCTTCAACTGCCGACGGGCGCGCATTGGACGCCAGGCAGGCAGCAGGAAGGTCGGCGCAAGCCTCTGGGAGCTGCCCGCTGGCCAGGCCGCCTATCCCTACCATTGGCATGTCGCCGAGGAGGAGTTGCTCGTGGTGCTCGACGGCACGCCGTCTCTTCGCACCCCGGACGGATGGCGCGAGCTCGACGAAGGTGAGGTCGTTTCCTTTCCCTGTGGCAACGAGGGCGCGCACCAAATCGTCAACCGCACCGAGAAGACCGTCCATTTTCTGGCGATCTCCAATCAGCAGCCAGACATCGTGGTACGTCCCGACTCGCAAACGATCGGAGCCTTCGAGCGGCGCCCTAAGGGAGGCGGCATCTACGCCCACTTCCGTCTCGATGACGCAATCGACTACTTCGAGGGTGAGGAGAGACCGGCGTGAGCATTCTGCTCAACAAGGACACCACCTTCATCGTCCAGGGGATCACCGGACGCGAGGCGGTCAACCTGACCAAGGAGTGCCTCGACTACGGCTCAAAGGTCGCCGGCGGCGTCACCCCGGGCCGCAAGGGCCGCGAGGTGCACGGGGTGCCGGTCTTCGACACCGTCGCCCAGGCGGTCGAGAATCATGGCGGGCCGATCGACGGCTCGGTCGTCACCGTCCCCCCCGCCTTCACCAAGGACGCGGTGCTGGAGGCGATCGAGAACGGGATCGAGCTGATCGTGATCGTCACCGAGCGCATCCCGCGCCGCGACGTCGCTCAGATGGTCGAGCTGGCGGAGATGCGGGGGGCGCGGATCATCGGCCCCAACTGCCTCGGCCTGATCGTCCCCGAGGTCTGCAAGATGGGCGGCATCGGCGGCCCGGCGAAAGACGCCGCCAAGGCGTATGCCCCCGGCCCGGTCGGGGTGATGAGCCGCTCGGGCGGGATGACCACAGAGATCTCCTCCTCGCTGACCCAGGCCGGCCTCGGCGTCTCCACCGCCGTCTCGATCGGCGGCGACGCGATCATCGGCTCCACCTACGCCGAGCTGATGCCCTACTTCGAGGCCGACGAGCAGACGCAGGCGATCGTCATCTACACCGAGCCGGGCGGCCGCATGGAGGCGCAGCTCTCCGAGTGGGTGAAGGAGAACGACAGCCGCCTGCCGATCGTCGCCTTCATGGCCGGCAAGTTCATGGACGACGAGGAGATGAAGGGGATGAGCTTCGGCCACGCGGGCACGATCGTGGAGGGCGTGGAGGACACGGCGACCGAGAAGATCGTCCGCCTCGAAGCGGCCGGCATCCGCGTCGTCGAGCGGATCGACGAGATCCCCGACGCGGTCAAGGAGAAGCTGGGGGCCGCTGTCTGATGGCCGAGACGCTGAACAAGGTCTTCATCGACGTCGAGATCGACGCCTCGATCGCCGGCGACGCCGAGCTCGCCAAGAAGCTGGAGGAAGTCTGCCCGGTCGACATCTTCGCCGCGACCGACTCCGGCGTCGAGATCGTCGCCGAGAACCTCGATGAGTGCGTCCTCTGCAACCTCTGCGTCGACGCCGCCCCCGACGGCACGGTCCGCGTCGTCAAGCTCTACGAGCAGTAGCCGGCGCACCCCGCGGCGAATCTGCGTTTGGGCGTGCCTGAGACGCACAAACACAGACTCGTCTCGCTCGACCCGTTTCTGTGCGACCGGTCACAGTGATGTGTCATCGATCGATGTCTGGGTAATCTCTACATCGATGTCTGCAATGTCTGCACAGGGAGGTATCCGCCGCGTCGCCGTGGTCGGCGGCAACCGGATCCCCTTCGCGCGCTCCGACGGCAGCTACGCGCACGCGTCCAACCAGGACATGCTCACGGCCGCCCTCGACGGTCTGATCGACCGCTTCCGCCTCCAGGGCGAGAGGCTCGGCGAGGTCGCCGGCGGCGCCGTCCTCAAGCACTCCCACGATCGCGACCTCGCCCGCGAGAGCGTGCTCAGCACGCGGCTGGCGCCGGAGACCCCCGCCTACGACGTCCAGCAGGCCTGCGGCACCGGGCTGGAGACGACGATCCTGGTCGCCAACAAGATCGCCCTCGGCCAGATCGACTCCGGCATCGCCTGCGGCGCCGACACCACCTCCGACGCGCCGATCGGCCTCAACGAGCAGCTGCGCGAGACGCTGCTGGAGGCGAACCGGCAGCGCTCGATCGCCGGCAAGCTGCGTGCCCTGGCGAGCGTCCGCCCCGGTCACATCGTGCCGTCGATCCCCCGTAACGAGGAGCCGCGCACCGGCCTCTCGATGGGCGAGCACTGCGCGATCATGGCCAGCGAATGGGACATCGGCCGGGCCGAGCAGGACGAGCTGACGGTCGCCAGCCACAGGAACCTCGCCGCCGCCTATGAGCGCGGCTTCCTCGACGACCTGCTCACTCCCTACCTCGGCCTCAAGCGCGACCAGAACCTGCGCCCGGACTCCAACCTGGAGAAGCTGGCGAAGCTGAGGCCGGTCTTCGGCGGCCCCGAGGGAACGATGACCGCGGCCAACTCCACTCCGCTCAGCGACGGCGCCTCGGCCGTCCTGCTCGCCTCCGAGGAGTGGGCGAAGGAGCGCGACCTGCCGATCCTCGCCTACGTCATCGCGGCGCAGACCGCGGCCGTCGATCACGTTCACAAGCGCGAAGGGCTGCTGATGGCCCCCGCCTACGCGATGCCGACGATGCTCGATCGTACCGGGCTCGGGCTCCAGGACTTCGACTACTACGAGATCCACGAGGCCTTCGCCGCCCAGGTCCTCTGCACGCTGGCGGCCTGGGAGGACCCCGTCTTCTGCAAGGAGAAGCTCGGCCGTGAGGAGCCGCTCGGTTCGATCGACCGCGCCAAGCTCAACGTCAACGGCGGCTCGCTGGCCGCCGCCCACCCCTTCGCCGCGACCGGCGGCCGCATCGTCGCCGGCCTCGCCAAGCAGCTGCACGAAGACGGCAAGGGCCGCGGCGTGATCAGCATCTGCGCCGCCGGCGGCCAGGGCGTCGTCGCGGTGCTGGAGAGCGCCGGAGGAGATGACAGATGAGCGACCGTTACTCGCAGATCGTCAACGCGCCGGTCGTCTCCACCGTCGTCCGCCAGCTCGGGCTCCCCCAGCCCGTCACCCTCGACCGCTACGAGCCCGGGGCCCCGCTCGTCGCCGGACCGGTGCTCTCCGGCGCAGCGCCCGGCGGTCGTGTCGGTAAGGCACTCTCGACCTTCCTCGACCGGATCAAGGCGGAACGAGCCGGGGCTGAGGGTCGCGCCAAGGCGCTCGTCTTCGACGCAACCGGGATCGCCGACTCGACCGAGCTGGTCGAGCTGCAGCGCTTCTTCTACCCGGCGGTCGGCCGGCTCCAGCGCAGCGGCCGCGTCGTCGTGCTCGGGACGCCGCCGGCCGAGGCCGGCTCGACCCGCGCCGCCACCGCCCAGCGGGCGCTGGAGGGCTTCACCCGCTCGCTGGCCAAGGAGATCGGCGGCAAGGGCGCGACCGCGCAGCTCGTGCTCGTCTCCCCCGGGGCCGAGGACCAGCTCGCCTCCACCCTGCGCTTCCTGCTCTCGCCGCGCTCGGCCTACGTCTCTGGCCAGGTCGTTAGGGTCGGAGCCGGAGTTGCCCCGGTGCCGGAGATCGACTGGGAGCGCCCGCTCGACGGCAGGGTGGCGCTGGTCAGCGGCGCCTCGCGTGGCATCGGCGCCGCAATCGCCGCGACCCTCGCCCGCGACGGCGCCAAGGTCGTCGGCCTCGACGTACCCACGGCCGCCGACGACCTGCGCAAGGTCATGGCCAAGATCGGTGGCGAGGCACTCGACCTCGACATCACCGCCGACGACGCGCCCGCACGGATTGCCGCGCACTTCGCCGACGGCGTCGACGTCGTCGTCCACAACGCCGGCGTCACCCGCGACCGCACGATTGCCAAGATGCCCGAAGATCGCTGGACGCAGCTGATGGAGATCAACCTCTCCAGCGAGGAGCGAATCGACGACGCGCTGCTGGAGGGAGGGCTGCTGGCCGCCAACGGGCGCATCGTCTGCGTCTCCTCGATGAGCGGCATCGCCGGCAACTCCGGCCAGACCAACTACGCCACCTCGAAGGCGGGGGTAATCGGGATGGTCGAAGCGCTGGCCCCCGAGCTGGCCGGTCGCGGCGCGACGATCAACGCCGTCGCGCCGGGCTTCATCGAGACGAAGATGACGGCGGCGATGCCGATCGGCCCGCGCGAAGCGGGACGGCGGCTCAGCAGCCTCTCCCAGGGCGGCCTGCCGGTCGACGTGGCGGAGACGATCGCCTGGTTCGCCAGCCCCGCCTCGACCGGCGTCAACGGCAACACGGTTCGCGTCTGCGGCCAGAGCCTGCTGGGAGCCTGAGATGGCAAGCCGAACACTCGACAGCGCGCCCAGCATTCTGCCGCTCTATGCCCGTGCCGCGGCGCCGATGATCCCGGGCGCCTCGCTGCTGCCCTTCATACCGGGCGGTGGCGGCGAGATCCCCGACCTCTACTTGAAGCTGGACGGAATCGAGGCCGACCCGGCCGCGGTCGCCGCCTACGCCAGAGTCTGTGGCTTCGCCCTGCGCGACCACCTTCCCCCCACCTACCCCCACGTGCTCGCCTTTCCCCTGCACCTGGCGGTGATGGCCGACGGTGGCTTCCCCTTCGGCGCGGTCGGCCTGGTCCACGTCGAGAACCGGATCGAGCAGCACCGCCGCATCGGGCTCGGCGAGGCAATGGCGATCCGCGTCCGCCCGACCAAGCTGCAGCCGCATCCGAAGGGGCGCACCTTCTCGCTGCTGACGGAGGTCAGGGTCGGGCGCCAGAAGGTCTGGGGGAGCGTCAGCACGATGCTGCGACGCGGCGGCGGCGGCGAGAAGCAGTCGGCCGTCGAGGCCGCGCACGAGCCCGAGCTGGCGGCGAGCGCCGAGTGGCGCCTCGGCGGAGACCTGGGTCGCCGCTACGCCGCCGTCTCCGGCGACCGCAACCCGATCCACATGCACTCGCTGACCGCGAAGCCGCTCGGCTTCCCGCGCGCGATCGCACACGGCATGTGGACCAAGGCGCGCTGCCTGGCGGCGCTCGAGAGCCGCCTGCCCGACGCTTTCGCCGTCGACGTCCGCTTCCGCAAGCCGATCCTGCTGCCGGGGCGGGTCGAGTTCCTCAGCGACGGCGGGGATCGGGAGATCGCTTTTGGGGTACGGGATGCGAAGCGGCACACACCCCATCTCGACGGCCGCCTGCGGCCTATCGAGGCAAAGACCAAAAGCGAGAGGAAGCCAAGGTGAACGGCAACGACAAGGGAGTGGCCGAGCGCAGCATGGGCTTCGGCTTGCGGGCGCTCAGCTGGCTCGCCGGCTCGGACCTGCTCGACCGGATCCGGGCCCGCAAACAGGTCGAGCGAGCGCTCTTCCGAACCACCAGGAACGGGTTCCGCTCGGCGACCGCCGCCGGGCGCACCTTCAAGGCGGCGCAAAAGTTGACCGGGCCGGCGCGCCAGGCGCCCGGCAAGCCACGTTCCCTCTTCGACATCGCCCCCGACGACGAGCAGCAGATGTTTCAGGAGGCGGTGCGCGACTTCGCCGCCGCCAAGGTGCGGCCCGCGGCGCAGGGCGCCGACGCCGAGTGCGCGACGCCGACCGAGCTGCTGGACCAGGTCGACGAGCTGGGCGTCAACATGCTCGGCGTCCCGGAGGAGCTGGGCGGCGCGATGCACGAGCAGGCGGCGACGACCAGCGTCCTGATCGGTGAGGCGCTCGGCCACGGCGACATGGGGATCGCCTATGCCGCCCTGGCCCCTGGCGCCGTCGCGACGGCGATCGGTCACTGGGGCACTGCCGAGCAGGAGGCCACCTACCTGCCCGCCTTCAGCGGCGAGGACGTGCCCGCCGCGGCGCTGGCGCTGCTCGAGCCACGTCCTCTCTTCGACCCGCTGAAGCTGGAGACGGCGGCGCGCCGCGACGGTGAGGACTGGGTCCTCGACGGCGTCAAGTCGCTCGTCGCCCGCGCCGCCGATTGCGAGCTGTTCCTGGTCGCGGCCGAGGCCGAGGCCCTCGGGCCGGCCCTGTTCGTGATCGAGTCCGGCGCCTCCGGCCTCTCGGTTGAAGCCGAGCCGGCGATGGGCCTGCGGCCCGCCGCCACCGGCCGCCTGCTGCTGGAGGGCGTCCGCCTGCCGGGCGACGCACTGCTCGGCGACGGCGACCGAGATGCCTACCTCGAGTGCGTGCAGCGGGCCCGGATCGCCTGGTGCGCGCTGGCGGTCGGTGCTTCCCAGGCCGTCCTCGACTACGTCATCCCCTACGTCAACGAGCGCACCGCCTTCGGCGAACCGATCTCCAACCGGCAGGCCGTCGCCTTCGGGGTCTCCAACATCGGCATCGAGAGCGACGGCATGCGGCTCGCCACCTACCGCGCCGCCAGCCGCGCCGACCAGGGCGAGGAGTTCGGCCGCGAGGCCGCGCTGGCGCGCAGGCTGTGCGCCGAGAAGGGGATGCGGATCGGCTCCGAAGGCGTGCAGCTGCTCGGCGGCCACGGCTTCGTCAAGGAGCACCCGGTCGAGCGCTGGTACCGAGACCTCCGCGCGGCGGGCGTGATGGAGGGCGCCCTGCTCGTCTAGAGCGAAAGGCAAAAGATGATCAACCTCGAGATACCGAAGAAGTTCAAGCCACTGGCCAGCCAGGCAAACCAGGTCGCGACCGAGGTCTTCCGGCCGATCTCGCGCAAGTACGACGAGGCCGAGCACTCCTACCCGAAGGAGCTCGACATGCTCGCCTCGCTGATCGACGGGATGAACGAGGGCAGCGACATCGGCGGTGCCGGCGCGGCCGGCGTGCGCCGCGAGTCGAACGGGAACGGCGACGACGGCAACCGCAACGGCTCCAACCTCTCCACCGTGCTCGGGATCATCGAGCTCTGTTGGGGGGACGTCGGCCTGCTCCTCTCGATGCCGCGCCAGGGCCTTGGCAACTCCGCGATCGCCTCGGTGGCGACCGAGGAGCAGTTGGAGCGCTACGGCGGCAGGTGGGCGGCGATGGCCATCACCGAGCCGGAGGCCGGCTCGGACTCGGCCTCGATCCGCACCACGGCCCAGCTCGACGGCGACGAGTACGTGCTCAACGGTGAGAAGATCTTCGTCACCTCGGGCGACCGCGCCGATTTGATCGTCGTCTGGGCCACGCTCGACCGCTCCAAGGGCCGAGCTGCGATCAAGTCGTTCATCGTCGAGCGCGACAACCCCGGGCTGAAGCTCGACCGGCTCGAGCACAAGCTCGGTATCCGCGCCTCCGACACCGCCAACTTCACCCTGCAGGACTGCCGGGTGCCGAAGGAGGCGCTGCTCGGCAGCTCCGCGGTCGAGGACAAGCAGGGCTTCGGCGGGGCGATGCAGACCTTCGACAACACGCGGCCGCTGGTTGCCGCGATGGCGGTCGGCGTCGCCCGCGCATCGCTGGAACGCGCCCGAGAGTGCCTGGCGGACGCCGGGGTCGAGATCGACTACGCGCCGCCAGCCCTCTCCCAGCCCGCCGCCGCGGCCCGGTACCTCGAGATGGAGGCCGACTACGAGGCGGCGCGGCTGCTGACCCTGCAGGCAGCCTGGATGGCCGACAACGGCAGACCCAACTCGCTGCAGGCCTCGATGGCGAAGGCGAAGGCCGGGCGGACCTGCGTCGAGGTGGCGCTCGGCTGCGTCGAGCTCTGCGGCAGCGTCGGCTACGGCGAGGACGAGCTGCTCGAGAAGTGGGCGCGCGACGCCAAGATCCTCGACATCTTCGAGGGCACGCAGCAGATCCAGCTGCTGATCGTGGCGCGCCAGCTGCTCGGCAAGAGCTCAGCCGAGCTGAGGTAAGCCCGATCGAAACTGCATTTGCCTCCGCATACCGACGGTAAATGCAGTTTCGATTCAGGCGGGGGCCGGCGCAGGTGCGCCGACTTCGGCCAGCGCCGCCTCGCGGAGCCGATCGGGCAGGACGACCATCGCGCGCAGTTCCTCCAGCGCCGCCCGGTCGCCCTCTATCTCGACGCCCGCCTCGCCGGCCTCTCCGGCGACGAGTGCCGCCAGCACCTCGCGTGGCTCCCCGCTAAGCGACAGCTCGAAGTCGCCCGACTCGCCGCGGGATGCCTCGATCCAGCCATCCTCGATCCGCAACGCATAGACCTGGCCGCCGCTGCGCAGGCCGACGGTCAGCGCCGCATCGGGCGGGGGCTGCAGGATGACCCGGAACGCGTTGGCCAGCGAGGCCGGGGCGAGCCGGTCGACGTCGCCGACCCGCTCGAAGTTGAGTCCCCAGCGCCCCAGCTCGAGCATCGGGCGCTCCAGCCCACGGCCGACCTCGGTCAGCTCGTAGACGACGCCGGAGGCCGGCGGCTCGAGCTCGCGGCGGCTGACGATGCCGTGCTGCTCGAGATCGCGCAGGCGCTTGGTGAGGACGTCGGTCGGAGCGCCGCCCACGTTCCGAGCCAGGTCGGAGAAGCGCAGCGGCCCGAGCGAGAGCTCGCGCACGATCAGCAGCGACCAGCGCTCGCCGATCCGGTCGAGCGCACAGGCGAGGCTGCACGACTGGTCGTATTCGCGGCGCGGCATCGTCCGATGGTAGCAGCGTTAATTTGCTTTTCAAAGCGCTTGCTTTGAAATCTGGTACGGTCCCCGCCCATGAACCGAATCGCCGACCTCACCTGGAAGCACCCGAAGCTCGTCCTCGCCGCTGTCGCGGCCTTCGTGCTGATCGCGGGAGCGGTCGGACGCGACGTCGAGCAGCACCTGAAGGCGGCCGGGTTCGCCGACAGCTCCTCGGAGAGCGAGCGCTCGACGCGGCTTCTGCGGGACTCGCTCGGCTACAACCCGAATCCCGCGATCGTGCTGGTGGTCCGCGCCCCGGGCGGCGGCCCACTCGATCTGAGCGACCCGTCCGTCCGACGCGAGGTCGACCGCCTCAGTCGCGGCATGTCGAAGGTCGAATACGTCGGCAAGGTCGTCAACCCACTGCACGACCGACGCGCCGCCGCCAAGCTGATCGCGAAAGACGGCGAATCGCTGGCGATCAGCGGCTATCTCTCGACCGAGGACATCGAGGACGCCGGCGGCATAGCGGCCGAAGGCGTCGAACCATTGCTCGCCTCGAGTCCCCTCGACATCGCGATGGGCGGCTTCGCCGCCGGCTTCAACGAGACCAACGACCAGACCCGAAAGGACCTGACCAAGGCCGAGCTAATCGCCTTCCCGGTGCTGGCGCTGCTGCTGCTGTTCGTCTTCCGTGGCGTCGTCGCGGCGTCGATCCCGCTCCTGATCGGAGTCGTCTCGACCGTTGGCACGCTCTTCGTCCTGCGGATCATGTCCGGCTTCGCCGACACCTCGCTGTTCGCGCTCAACATCGCCACGGGATTGAGCCTCGGTCTTGCTGTCGACTACGCGTTGCTTCTGGTCTCGCGCTACCGCGAGGAGATAGGGAGCGGCGGTGCGTCGCGGGAGGCACACCGCCGCACCGTCGTCACCGCCGGCCGCACCGCGGTCTTCTCCGGCCTCACCGTCGCCGCGGCGATGGCGGCGCTGGTGATCATGCCGCAGCGCTTCCTCTACTCGATGGCGGTCGCCGGCGCCTCGGTGGCGGTGCTCTCCTCGCTGATCGCGATCCTCGTCGTGCCCTCGCTGCTGGCGCTGCTGGGAACGCGAATCGATGCCCTCTCAATTCGTCGCGGGCCGGCGGTGTCCGACACCTCCGACGGGTGGTACCGCCTCGCCCGCGGCGTCATGCGCCGCCCGGTGGCCGTCGCCCTGGCCAGCTCGGCGCTTCTCCTGGCGGCAGCGGCGCCGCTGCTGTGGACGACCCTGACCGGCCCCAGCGCCGAAGCGGTGCCGCCCGACCAGCCTTCCTTCAAGGCGTACCGGTACCTCGAAGCGCACTACCCGCGCGACGTCACCGAGGCGGTCACGGTTGCCGTCGACGGACGCGCCGACCCCGCCCAGCTCGCTGGATTCCAGCGCCGGGTCGAAGCCGTCGATGGCGTCCGCAGCGGCTCCCCCTTCGCTCCAGCCTCCAACCGGGTCGCCTACGCCAACTTCGCCCTGGACGGGCCGGCCCTCGACGGCGCTTCGCAGGACTCCGTGAACGAGATCAGAGCGCTGAGCCCGCCCGCCGCCACGACCGCGCTCGTCTCCGGCAACACCGCCGGTTTCATCGACCAGAAGCAGAGCCTGCTCGACCACGCGCCGCTGGTGGTGGGGATCATCGCCCTCACCACCCTGATCCTCCTCTTCCTGCTCACGGGATCGGTGCTGCTGCCGGTAAAGACGCTGCTGATGAACTCGCTGACCCTGGGGGCGACGCTCGGCATCCTCGTCCTCGCCTTCCAAGCCGGCTGGCTCGACTGGCCCCTCGACTACACCGGGCCGGCCGCGGTCGAGGTGACCAGCCTGGTCTTCCTCTTCGCGGTCATCTTCGGCCTCGCCACCGACTACGCGGTGCTGGTGATCGCCCGGATCAAAGAACGGCGCGATCTCGGCGACAGCAACGAGGAGGCGGTGGCCACCGGGATCGGCCGCACCGGCCGTGTGATCACGGCAGCGGCGCTGGCGATTGCCGTCGTCTTCCTCGCCTTCGGCGTCAGCACCGTCTTCTTCGTCAAGCAGATCTCGATCGGGATGGCGGTCGGCGTGATGATCGATGCGACGATCGTCCGCGCTCTGCTCGTACCCTCGCTGATGCGCCTCTTCGGCGAGTGGAACTGGTGGGCGCCCAAGCCGCTGCGCCGCGTCTTCGCCCGTCTGCGCATCGCCGAGACTTGAGAGCCCATCCCGGATGAGCTCGTGACCCACCGCGGTGCGGCAGACTGCCGCGCGTGAACCTCGTCGAGGACCTGATGGAGCGTTCCCCCGCCTCGCGGCTGGGGATCGTCGCGGTCGACGCCGAGGGCAACCGGCGCGATTGGTACTTCGGCGAGCTGGTCGCCCGCTCCGCCGGCCTCTCCGGCGCCTTCGCCGCGCGCGGGGTGCGGCGCGGCGACGTGGTGATGACGCTGCTCGGCAACCGGGTCGAGTGGGCGCTGACCCTGCTCGCCTGCTGGCGGATGGGGGCGGTGGCCCTACCCTGCAGCCCGCAGCTGCGCCGCCACGACCTGGAGCTGCGGGCAAGTGCCGCCACGCCGGTGCTCTGCGTCGCCGCCGAGGACCTGGTCGACGGGCTCCCCGACGAAATTTCGACGATGACCCTGGATGAGGTCGCTGAGACGCTCGACGAGGACCGCCCCCAGGAGACGCCCGCCGCGATCGAGGAGATGGGCGCCGAGGACCCGGCGCTGATCGTCTTCACCTCCGGCACCACGGGCGAGCCCCGTGGCGTCGTCCACGCCTACCGCTACCTGAGCGGGCAGCGCACCCAGGCCGAGCACTGGCTCGGCTCCCGCCCCGGCGAGCTGGTCTGGTGCACGACCGCCCCGGGCTGGTCGAAGTCGGCCCGCAACGTCTTCCTCGCCCCCTGGCTTACCGGCGCAGCGGCGGTCATCCACGAGGGCCGCTTCGACCCGGCGCAGCGGCTCGACCTGGCCGAGGCGCTCGGCGTGAACGTGCTCTGCCAGGCGCCGACCGAGTACCGGATGCTGGCAAAGCGGGCCCTGCTGCGGCCCCTCCCCGCCCTGCGTCGCATGGTCTCCGCCGGCGAGGCGCTGGAGGCAGAGACGATCGCCGCCTTTCGCCAGGCGACCGGTCTGGAGCCGGCCGACGGCTACGGACAGACCGAGACCGGCCACGTCTGCGGCAACCTCGCCGGAGAGCCGGTGAGGCCCGGCTCGATGGGCAAGCCGCTGCCCGGGGTCGAGGTCCGGGTGGTGGACGAACGCGGAGCCGAGATCGAGCCCGGCGCGGTGGGCGAGCTGCAGCTGCGCGCTGCCAGCTCCCCCACCTTCTTCTCCCGCTACCTCGACGGCAAGCGCTTCGAGGGCGAGTGGTGGCCGACCGGCGACCTGGTCCGCGAGGAGGAGGATGGACACCTCTGGTTCGAGGGCCGTGGCGACGACGTGATCGTCTCCTCCGGCTACCGGATCGGACCGGTCGAGGTCGAGTCGGCACTCCTCGCCCATCCGGCGGTCGCCGAGGCGGCCGCCGTCTCCGCGCCGGACGCCGAACGCGGCGCGGTGGTGCGAGCGATCGTCGTGCCGCGCGGGCGCGAGCCGAGCGAGGAGCTGGCCCGCGAGCTGCAGGAGCATTGCAAGCGCGAAACCGCCCCCTACAAGTTCCCCCGCATCGTCGAGTTCGCCACCGAGCTGCCGAAGACCGCCAGCGGCAAGGTGAAGCGGAGCGACCTGCGCAGTTAAGAGCCTGTCTAGGCGGTTTCGGCGAAGGCCTCGTCGAGGCCGACCGGTCGCCCGAGATGGAAGCCCTGGGCCATGTCGACGCCGTATTCGCGCAGCATCTCGGTCGTCTGGTCGTCCTGGACGTACTCGGCGATCGTCGTCTTGCCGAGGCCGCGAGCGATCTGGACGATCGCCTGCACGGTGAGCTGGTCGGCATCGCTGCGCGGCATGTCATGGACGAAGGAGCCGTCGATCTTGATCAGGTCGAAGGGGATCCGCTTCAGGTAGTGGAAGGGGCCGAAGCCGGCCCCGTAGTCGTCGATCGCGACCTGACAGCCGAAGTCGGTCAGCCGGTCGGCGAACCCGGTGGCCGCCTCGTAGTCGTAGACGTTCGCCGTCTCGGTGATCTCGAAGGTGCAGCTGGAGGGGT
>Ga0222622_10000128_pt1 | contig 25843 bp, 18 predicted proteins | sample PLM2_5_b1metaG_FD_177335 | JGI IMG/M metagenome (GOLD analysis project Ga0222622, IMG submission 177335) | Groundwater sediment microbial communities from an aquifer in East River, Colorado, USA - PLM2_5_b1 | ecosystem: Environmental > Terrestrial > Soil > Riparian zone | place: USA: East...
ACAGAAGAGCACCGCCGCCACCTGGTAGACGCTGAATCCGATGCGGACGATCGCCTCGACGAAATAGCCGTAGATGCCGTAGAAGATCACCACACCAGCCGCCAGCACGAACATCGCCGCCTGCACCATCGTCCCGGTACGCGCCCACGAGACCGTCGCGCGCTTGTTCGCGCGACGATAGATGAGGAAGGAGAGGAACGTCGTGAGGATCATGATGTTCACGGCGGTGTTCTTCGCGCTCATGACCCCGAGCACGTTGAGGAGCGGGTGATGCGCGCCCCCCATCGCGGCCATCTCTTCTCGACTGGCGATCATCGTGTGCGGCGTCGCCCACACGAGCCAGCAAATCATGAGGACGAGGAGCATCCACTTCGTGTACGGCGTGAAGCGCTCGGCGCCGGGAATGCGGCCCATTCCGGTCCAGAGGTAGTAGTTGGCGGCGAGGAACAGCACACCGATCAGAACGGCCTGCACGATCCAGAGCCAGCTCATGAAGCCGCCCATCATCGTGATGCCCATCTGCTGGTCGTACTGGTAGATCTCCCGCCCCAACCAGTAGCCGGCGAAGGGAAGAACGATGAAGGTCGAGATCGCGATGAAATTCCCGACGTAGCCCATCCAGTCGTAGTGCGCCTTTTCCTCCGGTGTCTTTGCGGCGAGGAAGCGATACGCGGCATAGCCCGCGACGATGGCTCCACCGAAGACTGCGTTGGCGATCAACCGGTGAATGTTGATCGGCATCCACGTCATGTTGGCGATCGCGTTCCACAACCCGATCTGCTCGGGCAGCGTTTCGGGCGTGACGTTCTTCGGCGGCGACATCATGTACGTCAGCCAGCCGTTGGCGATGAGCATCACCGACGTGCCCCAGGCGTTGAGCAACAGACCCAGTCCCCAGTGCATCCACTTTGCGCGCCCGACGCGCCAGCGATCCCACCCGTAGTAGTACAGGTAGAGGGTGAACGACTCGAAGAAGAAGAGTCCCGCGTAAAGCCACATCGAGAGGCTGAACAGCCGCGCCATGTGTCCCCAGAAGCGCGGATAGAGCGTCGTGAGAAAGAAGAGGAGGAGCCCGCCCCAGAGCGCGGTCGCGCTGTAGGCGAAGACGAGCAGCCGCGTGAACTCCCTCGAGAGCCGGTCGTACTTCGAGTCCTTGCCGAGGATGCCGATCAACTCCGTTATGACGGCGAACATCGGTACGCCGAGGACGAACGCCGCGAACATGAGGTGGACTTCCGCCGCAATCCACACGGCGTTGCGTGCACCGACGATCGGGAAATGACCGTAGGCTCCGACGGTGTCGGTGGCCTGCGCGATGACGGCGAGGACGGCGATCATTGCGGCTCCTCACCGCCGAGGAAGAACGGCGCGCGCTTGGAGAAATCCACCGGCATCGCCTTGCGGACTTCGGCGAGCAGACCGACCGTCACCTCGCTCAGGCCGCGCTGGCGGGCGAAATCCTCGACCCGGCTGATGACGACGCCGCGCACGAACGACGGAATACGCGCCATGCGCGCCGTCGCGTCCGTGGACCAGCGCAGCCCGGGCTCGATGCGCATGCCGTAGGTGATCGGGCGAGCGCGCTCGATCACCGCCACGTCGCCCGCCGGCTCGTAGACGCATGACGGATCCGCGGCGAGGTGGTCGCCTTCGAGGGCGAGCGCACGCGCCCGGCAGCCGCCGCACATCTTCCGATACTCGCACCGTCCGCACTTGCCGCCTAACGTGCCCGTGCGCAGCTCACGGAAGAGCGGCGCCGCACGCCACAGGTCGGCAAACGAGTCGTCGCGCAGGTTGCCCGCCGCGGTCGGGATGTAGGGACAGGGCGTGAGCGTGCCGTCGGGGGTGATGCGGCAGTACTGCGTGCCGCAGGGACAGCGCGTCTCGTACGACAACACCGGCGACTCCGGCGCCCGCTGGTGGAGCACGCGCATGAAATGAGGCGCGCATTTCGCCCGCACCATCATCCGGCCCAGATACCGTTCGTGGTACTCGACCAGATCACCGAGCAAGGCCTCGTACTCGGCGGGCGCGAGATCCGTCAGGCGTGCGCCGCGGCCCGTGGCGACGAGGAAATAGAGGTTGAACGAGACGGCGCCCTGCTCGGCCGCCCATGCCGCGAGCCGTCCGATCTCGGCGCGGTTTCCGCGCGTTGCCGTCGTCTGCACGATGAAGTCGAGACGATGCGCGCGCAGCCGTCTGATCGCGTCGGTCGTCGCCGCGAGCGCCCCGGCACCGTGCCGAAAGTTGTCGTGGCGGTGTGGATCGAGCGAGTCCACGCTGACCGCCACGCCGCTGACGCCGGCATCGACGAGACGTGCGATGCGGTCGTCGGTGAGCAGCGTTCCGTTCGTGCCGACAACGACGGTCGCGCCGCGGGCGACGGCGAAGGCTGCGATGTCCTCGAGGTCGTCACGAAGAAGCGGCTCGCCGCCGGAGAGGATGAAGAGGGGCGACCGCTCGAGATCGAGAATCTCTTCCGTAATGCGGCGGCATTCCGCGGTCGTGAGCTCACTCTCCGCGCTCTCCGAGGGCCCGGCCGCGATATAGCAGTGCGCGCACTCGAGGTTGCAACGGCGAGTGAGATTCCAGGCGACCACGTGTGGAACGTGTTCGCCGCCCGGGCCGTGCTCGGCCCGATTTTCCTCCAGCCACGCCAGCGGTGCTACCCCATGTGGGCGCCTTGTGCGTGCGTCTTCTCTGATGCCGTGACTCGCGAAGGCCGCGGGTGTGCGGGTCTATTCCTTCGCCATTGCCTCCATCGCCGCCTTCGCCTGCTCCGGTGTCACCGTCTTGAAGTCCACCGGGCACTTCGCCACGCGTTCCTCCACATCGCGAATCGGGCAGCGCGTCATGCCTGACGCTTTCGCCTCCTCGATGAACCGTCGCATCTCCGGCGACAGTGCATCAGCGCCACCCTCCGCCTCGGCGCGGATCTGCTTCGCGCGCAGCTCGTTGAACATCACGAGCATCGTATCCATGTCGAACTCGTCGGCCTCGATCATCGCCTGCTTGTTCTCGTCCATCACGCGTGTCGTCACGCGCCAGATCTCATGCGCGCGCGAGAATCGCTCGACGGTGTTTCGCGCCAGCGGACGCGCGATCAACGGCACGAGCTGCAACCGGCCCCAGGCTTCCTGCGTCCAGACGATCGGATCCGCAGCGGTACGCGGGCGCGAGCCGACGCGACCGGTCACCGGGCATTTCACCTCGACTACCGCCTCGGGCTCGGGATCGGCATCATGGCCTTCGACCTTCGTGCGGCGCATCTGCTCCTCGGCCTTCACCTCGGCGAGCGCGACTTCCTCCGCCGAGCCGATGCCCATGATCAGCTGCATGTGCGTGGGGAGGAGCTTGCGGATCGCGTCGTCGAGTCGCGCCGTCGTGACGATGTCGCCACCCTGCTCGAGCACGAATTCCTCGACCGCTTTCCGCGCGATTCCCTGTGCGAATGGAGGCACGCGAAGAATGCGGACCTCGGCATCGGGCGCCCATGGTATCGAGGCGACGCCATCCTCTTCGATCCACGGAATGTCTTCCGGCCTGACGCCGAGCGTGCCGGTGAGAAGGACGTTGCATGGCGCGAGGCGTACGAGATTCTCCGCCTGCGAGCCGAGCTCCGTGCGGTCGATGCGATGCGCGCCGTGCCGCGCGAGAACGAGCAGCGACGGCTTGATCTCCTCTGCCCACTGCATCACGACCTGGAACGGCTTGCCGACGAGGATCTGCTTCGTGAGCGGCACGGAAGGAAACTCCGACGCCATGAGCTCGGCACGCTTCAGGTTCGCCTGACAGAGCTTGAGCAGCCCCTTGTCGATGATGTTGTTATGCAGCTCTTCCTGCTCCTCGAACTTGAACACCTTCGAGGCCTGCACGGACAGCACGTCCTTGATGTTGTTGAAGACGATGTGATGATACTCGACGTCGAATGCGCTGCAGACGAAGAGCGAGCCGCCGAAAGCGCTGGCCAGCTCGAGCGCGACGCTCATCGCGCGATAGCTGTAGGAGGAGCCGTCGACGCAGACGAGAAAACGGCCGCCCGCCAGCGGCGCATCGTCACGGACGACGAGCATGTCCCGCTCGATCCCGCGAAGGCTGCGTGCGACGACGCCGCCGAGCTGGCTATACGGCTGGCGTCCCAGGCCATGCGCTCCGATTGCCACGAGATCGTACTGCCGTCCCGACGATCCGACGACCTTGCCTGCAGCGTCCTCTTCCTCGGCGACGATGCGTCCGTCATCGCCGAGACGAACGTCCGTCCGAACGCGATCACCGCCGTCGTAGCTCGCCGCGCGATTCGGGTCGAAGCCGATCAGGCCCGGCAGACAACCCTCGCCACGGTTCACTTCCTTGACGATCTCCTCGTAGTTGATTCCCTCGAGGAGTTGTCGGGTGAGTGGAACGCCGGCCTTGGCGCAGCGTTGGTCGAGCTGGTCGAGAAAGCTGTCGGCGATCAGCTGCAGCCCTTTCTCGATGAGTTTGTCGTGAATGCGGCGCTGTCGCTTGATCTCCTCCGCGCTCTGGAATTGGGCGGGGAGCCCGGTCTCCAGCTGGCGGAAGCGCACATCGTGCAAACGCGCCGCGTAGACATGATTGCCGGTGACGCGTCCACCGGAGTGGCGGCACAACTCGATCGCGCGATCCACCGCCCAATCGGAGTGAGCCGAGTTGTCGACAGGCACGAAGAGTTCCCGGTACACGCGTCCACCTCCAAAGGGGACGATGGCAATAGCGCCGCCAGTATCGGAAGCGTCACCAGCGTTGTCAAGAACAGCGGACGATGATATCGCGCGCGACGGCCGCCACAGTCGCGCCTGTGTGTGCAGCTCGGACGATCGTCAAGGTGCGAGCTGATTCCCCTCTTCGTCCCACGCCGTGAGCGCGTCGACGGGACAGGACTCGCACGCGCGCACGAGCGTCGCGCGCGCGACAGATTCGGGATCGGCGAAGACGACGATCCCTGCGTCATCGAGTTGGAAGGCGGACGGCGCCGCAGTGATGCAGTCGCCAAAGCCGACGCACAGTGCGCGGTCGATGCGCACACGCAATCCGAGCACCGTGCGCTCATCGTCGCCGAGCATCACATCTCCTCCAGGCCGAGATCGGTCCGCGCACGGTCCATGACGTCGGGCGTGATGTCGGTGATGGCGCGCTCGACCGCATAGTCGGTGTAGATCCGCTTCACCATGCCGCGCACGAATGCCGGCACGCGCGACAGGCGGTCGACCGCGTCGGCACTCCATGCCGGCCGCGCACGCACGGCGCCATCGTCGACGAAGGCATCCGGCCGGCCTTCCAATGTGGAGCGCACGAGCTCCATCGGCTGCTCGTCGAGTACGCGGCCGCCGATCTGAACGCCTAACGACGACACGAGCTGCGTCTCCATCGGATTGGCGAGCATGGCGATCCGTCTGCCGCACGACGGGCACGTGAAGGCGGCCGCGAACGTGCCGTCGCCCGGCTGCCGGCGCTCCTGGTAGCTCATCTGTGCGTCGCAGTCGATGCAGAGGAACTTCATGACGTCACCTCGAGCAGTGCGTCGGCGAGCGCCGTCAGGCGCCCGGCGTGGTGGCTCTCATCGTGACGCGCCGACGAACCGACGAACGGCAGCCGTGCGAGCAGGGGAACGCCGAACTCCGCAGCAAGGTCGGCCCCCGCCGTTCCATTAAACAGCGGACCCGTCTCGCCGCAGCACCCGCACGCGTACCCGCTCATATTCTCGACGACGCCGAGCACACGCAGACCGACCTGGCCGGCACGCCTAACGTTACGCTGCACGGCACGGCGCGATTCGTCGCTCGGGATGGTGACGACGAGGACACCGGTGAGCCCGGGGACCAGCTCGGCGAGGTCCTCGAGCGCGTGCGCGCCGGGCGCGAGATCGGCGAGAAGCACGTCGAGCGTGCCCCAGTCGACGTCGGAGAGGAACTCACGCAGCACGCCGGCCTCGACGAGGGCGCGCCGTGTGAAGCGCTCTCCGCCGTCGACCCGCAAACGAAACGGCGCACCCTCGGCGAGCAGCAAGTCTGTCGACATGACGCGGATGCCATCGGCCGTCAGCGCCGGCTCGACGCCATTCGCGCCGACATGCAATGGACCAGCCGCGCCGAGGAGGCGGGCCGTCGTCGGGCCCTGCAAGTCGCCGTCGATCACGCCAACGCGACGCTTTCGCGCGAAGGTGCGCGCGAGCGCGGCGGTGACGTAGCTCTTGCCCACGCCGCCTTTTCCGCTCACGACAGCGATCGTCCGCTCGACACCGCGCAGCCGGTCGGCCACGCGCGTGCGCTGCGCGACAACCTGCTCGAGGAGCCGCGACCGATCCTCGCCCTGAACCTCGTTGTATGTCCGGAAGGTCATGGATTCCACGCCAGCTGGATCGTGCGCATCACGAGCTCCGCGACGAGAGAGAATGGCGCCTACACCGGCGAAGATATGATCGCGGCGCCGTTTGACAAGGCGCCGCGCATCAACGATAGGTCTTGCATGAGCTCTCGGCGTTTGGCGTCTGCGCCACTTCCCTTGCTCGTCGGCTTCGCGCTCTTTCTCGCGGGGCTCGTCTGGCTGGTCGCGGCGTCACTCACGCGACGCGATGCTCCGGTGTTCGCGCTCTCGGCGCCGACGCGCACACGCGCGTCGAGCTGGATGGTGCACGGCGACACGCTGACCGTCGACGCGACCGAGGGCGAGCAGTGGCGATACGCGTCGCTCACACTCGGACGCGCGCTCGAAGACTCCGCGGGCTGGGAGATCGCTGTGCGGCGGCACAACATCACCGTCGCCGGCGCGCTCACCGATCTCGGAGACGTTCAGTTCGAAGCCGCGCGCGTGCCGTCGACGGCGGTTTTCGTGAGCTCCGCCGCGCGCGAGAACGCGAACGACGCGATCAAACGCTGGTACACCTACAGCCTCGTCACGCATCTCCTGCACTCGCAAGGACACGTCTACGCGTTGCGAGCACGCGACGGACGAATGTGGAAGCTGCAAGTGCTTGGCTACTATTGTCCGGGTCTGACAGCGGGGTGCCTGACGATCCGCTATGCGCCTGTCGTTTGACCTGGGAGCACAACTTTCACAGCGAGACAATCAACAGCGCACCCACCGGCACAAGTCGTTGTAACGCAATGTCTTACGCGGGGCCCACGGGGTTGATTTGCGTGGCCCCGCGGGCTATATTGGACTGCTCACATGAAAGGCGCGCCTCTCCCCACAGAGCTACGCGCACGGACCTCTCGCAGCACTCTCCTCAATGACTGCACCGAACAACCGCGAGCGCATCCTCCCGCGGCTCATCGACGACGAGCTCAAGGAATCGTTCATCAACTACTCGATGAGCGTCATCGTCTCTCGCGCCCTCCCGGACGTGCGCGACGGTCTGAAACCGGTGCACCGTCGCGTGCTCTACGCGATGAACGAGCTGGGACTCGTCCCCGGCCGTCCCTACAAGAAGTCGGCGACCGTCGTCGGCGACGTCCTCGGCAAGTATCACCCGCACGGCGACCAGAGCGTATATGACGCGCTCGTCCGCATGGTGCAGGACTTCTCGCTGCGCTACCCGCTCGTCGACGGCCAGGGAAACTTCGGCTCGGTGGACGGCGACCCGGCGGCGGCGTACCGGTACACGGAGTCGCGCCTAACGCCGGTGGCGATGGAGATGCTCGCCGATATCGACAAGAACACCGTCGATTTCGCGCCGAACTTCGACGATCGCCTCGAGGAGCCGACGGTCCTTCCGGCCGCGCTGCCGAACCTGCTCGTCAATGGCTCGAGCGGCATCGCGGTCGGCATGGCGACGAACATCCCGCCGCACAACATCAAGGAAGTCATCGCCGCGGTGGTGCACCTGGTCGACAATCCCGACGCGACCATCGCCGACCTGCGGAAGATCGTGAAGGGTCCCGACTTCCCGACGGGCGGCTTCATTTACGGCCGGCAGGGGATCAAGGATTACCAGGAGACGGGCCGCGGCCGCATCGTCATGCGCGCGCGGGCGGTGATCGAGGAGAAGGAGTCGTCCAACAAGTCGCAGATCGTCGTCACCGAGATCCCATACCAGGTCAACAAGGCGACGCTCGTACGCACGATCGCCGAGCTGGTACGCGACCGGAAGCTCGAGGGGATCAGCGACCTGCGCGACGAGAGCGACCGTGACGGGATGCGGGTCGTGATCGAGCTGAAGCGCGACTCGATTCCGCGCGTCGTGCTCAACCAGCTGTACAAGCACACGGCGATGCAGGCGACGTTCGGCGTCATCATGCTCGCTCTCGTGCCCGATGCGACGACGCGCCGCCTCGTCCCGAAAATCATGGGAATGAAGGAGGTGCTCGAGCACTACATCGCGCACCGCCACGAGGTGATCGTCAGGCGCGCGCAGCACGAGCTGGACAAGGCGCTCGAGCGCGAGCACATCCTCGAAGGTCTGAAGATCGCCGTCGACAACATCGACGAAGTGATCAAGGTCATTCGCGGGGCCGCTGACACACCGAAGGCGAGCACGCAGCTGCAGCGTCGCTTCAAGCTCAGCGAGCGTCAGGCGGAAGCGATTCTCAACATGCGCCTCGCCAAGCTCACCGGCCTCGAGATCGAGAAGCTCGAATCCGAGCTGGGCGAGGTTCGTTCGACGATCGCGGCGCTGCGCGAGCTGCTCGGCAGCAAGCCGAAACGGATGGCGCTCATGAAGTCCGAGCTGTCGACGATCACGGAGAAATACGGCGACAAGCGCCGGACCGAGATCACGAGCGACGAGGGCGAGTTCACGATCGAGGATCTGATCGCCGAAGAGGACATGGTCGTGACCATCTCCCACTCGGGCTACATCAAGCGGACGTCGGTCAGCACGTACAAACGGCAGCGCCGCGGCGGCCGCGGCAACAACGGAGCGGGGCTCAAGGACGAGGATTTCATCGAGCATCTGTTCATCGCCAGCACGCACGACTACGTCCTCTTCTTCACCGACGACGGCCGCTGCTTCTGGCTCAAGGTGCACGAGATCCCGCAGTCGGGACGCGCGGCGAAGGGGAAGCCGGTGGTCAACCTGATCAACGTCACTCCCGACACGCAGGTCCAGGCGATCGTGCCGGTGCGCGAGTTCAGCGACACGCAGTTCCTGCTCTTCTCGACTCGCGGTGGCACGGTGAAGAAGACCGCGCTCTCCGAGTACTCGAACCCGCGTACGACGGGGATCAAGGCGATCAAGATCGAGAGCGACGATGAGTTGATGGACGTGCAGATCACGAGCGGCACGAACGACATCGTGCTGGCGACGAAGCACGGCCTCTCGATCCGCTTCCACGAGTCGGACGTGCGCGAGATGGGCCGCGACACGACGGGCGTGAAGGGCATCGAGCTCGGGCAGGACGACGAAGTGATCGGCATGGTCGTGATCAAGCGCGAGGCAAACCTGCTCGTCGTCACCGAGCGCGGCATGGGCAAGTGCTCGCCGATCGACGAGTACCGCGTGCAGCGACGCGGCGGGAAGGGAATCATCACCGTGAACCGGACGGTGAAGACCGGCAATGCCGTGTCGATCAAGGAAGTGTTGCCCGAGGACGAGCTGATGCTGATCACCCAGCAGGGCGTCGTGATCCGCATGCCGGTGAAGGGCATCCGCATTGCCGGCCGCAACACGCAGGGTGTGAAGCTCGTGAACCTCGACGACCACGACACGGTTGTCGACGTCGCGCGGATGGTGCCGGACGACGACGCCGACGGCGAGGATCTGGGCGACGAGCCGGAGCCAGTGGGCGCGGAGGACGAGGAGGAGTAGGTGTTCCTGCCGGAGGAACGTCAGGCGGGAGAGGAGTTGATCAGGCCTTTGAGCTACATGACCAGACAAGATTGCCGCTGACGAGGACCATCGTGTGCCGTAGCGTAGCGTGGGCGTCGACCGGCCTCCGATGACTGGCGCGCATCAGGACGCGGGAACGCACTGAAAGGCCCGGTCCTGAATCAGACGGTCGAAGGCAAGGTCTTATAGGTTTTTGGGGTGCGCGTGCGGAGATAATCTCACCCGGAAAACCCTCAAAAGCAGCATCGAGATCTTTGCATCGTTGGCGCCCAGCCGTGGCCAGGTCGCCGATGGGGAAGCGGAAATAGGGCCCGTGTGCCCCCTGTCACGGTATCGTCAGGGTTTTCCGCAGGCTGGCCGCTCCAAAGGTCCGATCCTGATGGCTCGATCTGCGAGCGCTGGGATGCGCCGCCGGGCGTGTCGTTCCCGGGCGTTGCGCGTCAATAGCTGGAGAGGAACCCCGCCCCGGGGTCCCTCGTAATTCCAGTTCCGTCCATGGCTCTCGCAACCCGCCGCGACCGGTGACGATCCCGGCAATTCAGGCGACCTCCGGCCCGACGCCGACAGACAGCCGCGACACTTCGCGCGATTTCACGCGCAGCTATACCGCAATCCATGCGGAGCTGCTGCAGGATAGCGCGGAGCTGCAGCGGCAGGTTCTCATCTGGCAGCGCTGGATCCGCTACGCCGCGGTGCTCGTCGCCGCGGTGGGAGCCGTCGTGTTCTATGGAACGGCCGCCAAGCGGGAAGCCTGGCTTCCCGTCGCCATTGCCGGCGGGGCGTATTTCGTCTTCACGGCGCTCATTGGCCGGCTGCTGACGCGCACGCCGGATCGGGGACTGCCGCCCGTGATCCCGGTCGTGACGCTGCTCGCCGACCTGATGATGATCTCGGCGCTGGTCTACTTCACAGCGCCGCCGTCGCAATTCCATCGCATCCTGCTGCTCGGCTTCCTCGGCCTCCAGCTGACGGTCTTCTACTTCGGCCGCGACCTGGGCATCGCGTCGGCGCTGGCGACCGTCGCCAGCTACCTGTTGGCGTCGCGCGTCATCCCGCCCTGGGTCGCGGGGCCGCTACCCACGCCGGCGGTGCTCATCGTCAACACGACGCTCTTCCTGTTCGTGAGCAGCGTTCTGATCATGACCTTCGGCAGCTTCCGCTTGCGAATGGACAAGCTGCGTGGGTTCGTGAAGCGCGTTGAAGGGGGCGACTTCAGTGGCGAGTACGACAGCGCGGCGGATGCCCGTCCCGACGACCTGACGCTGCTCGGGCAGAGCTACAACGAGATGCGGAGCCGTCTGATCGAGCTTGTCGGCACCGACGTGCTCACCGGGTGCATCAACCGCCGCGCCTTCGAGTCGCGGCTCTCGCGCGAGTGGCGCCAGGCGCGGCGCCGCAGCTCGACGCTCGCCCTGCTGATGATCGACATCGATCATTTCAAGGACATCAATGATTCGCACGGCCACGCGGCGGGCGACATCGTACTGACCGAAATCGGCGCGATCATGCGCAAGACGGCACGCGAAACGGACACCGTCGCCCGTGTGGGCGGCGACGAGTTCGTGGTCATGCTGCCGGACACCGCGTGGCAAGGCGCGATGACGTTCGCCGAGCGCCTCCGCCGGAACGTGGACGAGCACACGTTCGCCGAGGAAGGCAAGAAGCCGATGGCGATCACCGTCTCGGTAGGCGTCGCGCTGGCGAAGGGAAGCGACCCGGTGACGGAGGAGGATCTGCTCCAGACAGCGGATCGCTCACTCTACAAAGCCAAGTCGGGCGGCAGAAACAGAATCTGCGCTTAACTGCAGGCGGTAGGCGGTAGGCGGTGGCCAAAGCCAAAGCCAGTGAACGTCAAGAGCGTCGCCCGTCACACATAAAAATCTGAAGTACCCCGCGGCCGCGCGTCGCACCGTCAGGCATCCACTAGGAGATGCTCTGCGCGGGTGCCAGATTACAGTGTATGAGCGCCACGACGACGACCGAGCTGGTGACCCTCGACGCGCTCGAGGATGCGGAGCGAATCCTGGAAGGGGTCATCGTCCGCACGCCTCTCCTCCCCGCCGATGATCTCGCCGCGCGCATCGGAGCTCCCGTCTGGCTCAAGCCGGAGACGCTGCAGCGGGGTGGCGCGTTCAAGCTGCGCGGCGCCTACACCTTCATCGCCAAGCTGTCGCCGGCCGAGCGTGCGCGAGGCGTCGTCGCGCCGTCATCGGGCAACCACGCTCAGGCCGTTGCGCTGGCGGCGAAGCTGTTCGGCATCAAGGCGACAGCCGTCATGCCGACCGCGGTGACCGCCGCCAAACGATCGGGAGTCGAACGCCTGGGCGGGCGTGTCGTGCTCGCCGGCACGACGACAGCGGACCGGATGAAGCGCGCCGAGGAGATCGTGCGCGATGAGGGGGGCACGCTGGTCCCGCCCTACGACAATCCGGTCATCATCGCCGGGCAGGGGACGGCGGGGCTCGAGATCGCCGAGGACCTGCCCGACGTCGGTACGGTGCTGGTGCCGGTGGGCGGCGGCGGACTGAGCGCCGGCGTCGCGACGGCGATCAAGCTCACCGTGCCTAACGCGCGGGTGATCGGCGTCGAGCCGGCCGGCGCGGCCAAGTTGACGCGCGCACGGGCCGCCGGCCGCCCGGTACGGCTGGACTCGGCGAGTGGGCTCGCCGACGGCCTGCTCGCCGTGGAAATCGGCGCCGTGCCGTTCGCGCACCATCAGGCGTACATCGACGACGTCGTCACGGTGCCCGACGCGGATCTCCGCGACGCAATGCGTTATCTGCTCGACCGCATGAAGCTCGTCGTCGAGCCGAGCGGCGCGATCACCGTCGCCGCTCTGATGACCGGCGCGGCGCGCACCACGGGGTCGGTGGTCGCGGTCCTCAGCGGCGGCAACATCGAGTATGCCGGCCTGCACGACCTTCTCGGCGACGCCTGAGGGCCTGTGACAGACGCCCGCATCCTCATCGCAGATGACGATCCGGCCATCCGGTCGGCGGTCTCGTGGCTCCTCAAGGAACAGGGCTACGAGGTCTCATCGGTCGGCGAGCCGAAGGGGATCTTCGACGAGCTCGGACGGCGGCCGCCCGATCTGATCCTGCTCGACATCATGATGCCGGACATCGACGGTGTCGAGGTGCTGCGACGGATGAAGGCGGACGAGCGGTGGCGGGACATCCCGGTGCTGATGATCACCGCGCACACGAGCGACGACATGGCGGTGAACACGCTCCGGCTCGGCGCGGCGGACTTCATCACGAAGCCGTTCCGCATGCGCGAGCTGCTGGCGCGCATCGAGCTCCAGCTGAAGACGCGGGCGACGCTGCGCCGCGCCTACGCCGCCCTGCACGAGGTCTCGGCGTCGCTCGTCGATGCGCGCGAGGACGCGAAGAGCCGGCGCGAGCTGGTCGACATCCTCCACGAGGTGACCGGCGAGCTGTCGCCGGAAGAGATCTTCCGCATCCTCGCCCGCCGCGTCGCCAGAGCGTTAGGCATCACGAAGTGCTCGGTCATCCTCGCCCGTCCCGGCGACGAGGTCGGCGTCGTGGCGACGGCGTTCGACAACCCGGGCCTGCGCAACTTCCCGATCCGCCTCGACCGCTACCCGGAGATCCGTGCCGCGCTCGAGCACGGAGAACCGGTGCTCGTCGAGGATGGAACGGCGAGCTCGCTCTACTCGGAAATGCGGAAGGTGTGGGCGGCGGAGGGCATCGAGGTGCCGCTCAAGTCGGCGATCGCGTTGCCCTTCACGCTCGACCGCATGCATCTCGGCGTCTTCTTCCTCCGCACCACGGGCGAGGAGCCGCCGCTGTCACCGCACGACATCGAGTTCGCCAATGCGGTCATTCGCGCGGCTGTCGCCGCGATCCAGCGCGCCCAGCTGCTCGAGACGACGCGCGCCGACAAGGCGCGCCTCGAGGCGCTGGCGACAACCGATGCGGTGACCCAGCTTCTCAATCGGCGTGCGCTCGTCGACCGGCTCACCCACGAACTGGAGCGCGCACGCCGCTACACCACTCCGCTGGCGCTCCTCATGGTCGACCTCGACCATTTCAAGGACATCAACGACACACATGGGCACCTCGTCGGTGACGAAGCGCTGCGCGAAGTCGCGCGCCTCCTTCAGGGAGCGGTGCGTACCGTGGACCTTGTCGGCCGCTATGGCGGTGAGGAGTTCGTCATCGTCCTTCCGGAAACGAATCCCGAAGGCGCCGTGGCGTTCGCCGAGCGCCTGCGCGAGAAGGTGGCGCACCACGACTTCGCCAGTGAAATACTGCCATCGCTGAAGATCACGGTCAGCATCGGTGTCGCCGCGTTTCCCGCGCCGACGATCGACTCGGTCGACGACCTGTTCGCGCGCTCGGACGAGGCGCTCTACCGGGCGAAGGCCGCCGGCCGCAATCTGGTGCGCGCATGAAGCGTTGTCCGACGTGCGGAACGAGCTTCCCTGACGAGGCAAAATTCTGCACCAAGGACGGCGCACGACTCGTCGCCGCAAAGCCACTCCGCGCATCCGACCAGCCCGACTGGCGGACGATGACCGCCGAGCCGGATGCCAGCGCTGCTGCCGCCGCTCGCCCCACCCAGCCGGTGGGAACCGACATGGTTGGCCAGGTGCTCGAGGGGCGCTACCGCATCACGCGCAAGCTCGGCGAGGGCGGGATGTCCTTCGTCTATCTCGCCGAGGACGAAGAAGGCGGTGACAAGTATGCGATCAAGGTGCTCTCGCCAGCCCTGTCGCAGGATCAGAACGCGATGGCGCGTCTCCGCCGCGAAGCGGACCTCGGCGGGCGGCTCGCGCATCTCAACATCTGCCACATCATCCGGCTCGGTGAGACGACGCAAGGGCTGGTCTACATCGTCATGCCGTACATCGACGGCGAGCTCCTCGCCGACCGCACGCATCGCGCTGGACAGCTGTCGGCGGAAGAAACGACGCGATGGGTGCGTGACATCGCCGCCGGCCTGCAGTGCGCGCACGATCTCGGCATCGTGCACCGCGACCTCAAGCCGGAGAACGTGATGATCGCGCAGCAACCGCCGGCCGAGGATCGTGCGGTGGTGATGGATTTCGGCCTCGCGAAGGAACGCAAGGCGTCGCCCGCGCTCGAGAAGCTGACGGCGACCGGGATCGTGCTCGGCACCCCGGAGTTCATGAGCCCAGAGCAATTGCGCGGCAAGGCGCTCGACGGGCGCACGGACGTCTACTCCCTTGCACTGATGACCTACGAGATGCTCACCGGCAAGCTACCCTTCCAGGGGCGCACGCAGCAGGAGATGATGATCAATCGCTTGCGCAGCGATCCGACGCCGATACGCGCGATGCGGCCGGACATCCCGTTCACTGAAGAGCTGGAACGCGTGCTCATCAAGGGCATGGCGCGCGACCCTGACGATCGTTACCCGACGGCACCGTCGTTCGCTGAGGCGCTCGACGCCGCCGTGCGCCGTGCGGGTGGGAGCATGATCGAACGGCTGTTCGGCAACTGACAGGACTGGACTGGCGCGCGGGGCGCGAAGCGCGTGCCGCGCAGATATCTTACACGGAGACGTCTCATGACACGCACTGGTTTGTTGGCGCTGGTCGTCGCGCTCGTCGCCTGCCAATCGCGCGAGAGCACCGCGCAGACGGCCGCGGGCGTGCCGCGCACGAGCGCGGAGCTCGGCGACACCGCGCTCACGCCGCAATTCGCGCTCGCCTCGACGCTCGGCGGCAAGCTGCGCGCGCCGCAGGGGCTCGCGGTGGACTACTTCGCGCGCAACCTGAGCGGTGTGCGCTTGATGGTGCTCGGGCCCGACGGCGCCGTCTACGCGACGCGTCCCGGTGCGGGCGAGGTCGTACGGCTCGCCGACACGAACGGCGATGGCGTCGCCGACCAGGTGACGCCAGTGCTCACGGGGCTCGATCAGCCACACGGCCTGGCCTTCTTCCGCAACCAGCTGTGGGTCGCCAACACCGGCCAGCTCGTCAGGTTCGCGTTAGGCACCGACGGCCGGCCGACCGGCGCGGCAACGGTCGTCACCGGGTATCCGGGACGCAACGGCCACTCGACGCGTACCGTGATCGTCGGACCGGACAGCATGCTCTACGTGTCCGTCGGATCGAGCTGCAACATCTGCGAGGGGGACGTGCCGAACCGCGCCGTCGTGCTGCAGGTGGACGCGACGACCGGTGTGGCGCGGCCATACTCGATCGGTCTCCGCAACGCGGTCGGGCTGGCGGTGAACCCGGCGACGAAGGAGATCTGGGCGACCACCCACGAGCGCGACAACCTTGGCGACGACATTCCGCCCGAGGAGATCGACATCCTGCGCGAGGGCGCCGACTTCGGGTGGCCGCACTGCTGGGGCAATCGCTGGAACAACCCCGAGTATGCGAGCGCCAGTTGCGCTCAGTCCGCAGTGCCCGCGCTGATGATGCAGGCACACTCGGCGCCGCTGGACATCACCTTCCTCGCGGGCGCGACGCAGCTCCGCTCGGAGTATCAGGGTGACGCGCTGATCGCCTTCCACGGCTCGTGGAATCGCAGCATTCCGACCGGCGCGAAGGTCGTCCGCGTCCGGATCAGCAACGGGAAGCCGGTCGGATACGAGGACTTCGTCACCGGCTGGCAGGACGCGTCGGGCAACCGTTGGGGCCGGCCGGCGGGCCTCCTCGTGCTCGGTGATGGCTCGGTACTCGTGTCGGACGACAACGGCGGCGCGATCTTCCGCATCCACAAGTAGAGGCGCCCGTGCGCACTCCCTACACTAGAGCGCCCAACGCCATCGGACACGCGGCCCTCGCGGCGGCGCTCCTGCTCGCTGGCGTGGCTGGCTGCCGAATCGAGCAGCGGCCGGCGCACGACACCGCGTCGGCGACGCCGGCGCTCGCTGCCCGTCCACCCGGGGCGCTGCTCGACGCGAACGCCGAGGTCGCGGTCCACGCCGTACAACTGGGCGCGTTCTCGGACTCGACCAGCGCGAAGCGCCTCCGCGACTCGCTCGCCACCGCGGGGTGGAGCGCATACGTCGTACCGCCTAACGGTCCGACCGCATCGCCAGCCTTTCGCGTGCGCGTCGCGCCGTCGCGCGATTCCGTGCTGACGCGGCTGATCGCGTTCGGGCTGACGGCGCGCGGGCGGCCGGCGGTTGCCGTCAAGGACCTCGTTCGTGCGGGGACCGTCGCGCCGCAGACGGTGATGACCGTCAGCAACGGATCGCACGGCATGGCCGCGTCCGCGCGCTGGGCGTTGTCGAGCGACAAGCGATCGCTGCTCGTCGTCGAGGATCCGACAGCCGTCGAGGCAGAACCAGTGCCCGACGGCTTCGTCTTCGCGAGCGAGGATCTCGGCGTCGCCGTGCAGCGTGACGGCGTGTGGGATGTCGCGCCGTCACCCGACTGGCGGAAGCTCGCCGCCGGCCTCGCGTTCGTGCTGCAGGGGCGTGAGCGCGACAAGATTCCGGCGAGCGAATGGGCGACGCTTGCCCGGCAGACGGGCCTCAGCGCTGACTCGCTGCGAAAGGGCGCCTTCACGTCGAGCGGGATGTCCCTCGCCTATGGGTTTGCGCAACCTGCGGTGTACGATTTCGCCGTCGCTCCGGACAGTACCGGCGTGTACCATCCAATCGTGTTGCCGATGGCTGGCGGGTGGCGCGTAGGCTGGAGCAGCGCCGGCGATGCGCTGCTTGTCGGGGCCAACCCGGCGCGTGCGGGGGATGACGAGAGTTCGCCATCGTTCGTCGCCGTCGACCTGCGCGGCCGTCCGATTCCGGGCGAGACTCCGTCGCCGGCAATGGTGCCGTGGACGATGGGCCCGACGCTCGACGTCAGCGTGCCGGTGGACTTCAACGAGCAGCACACGATCGCCGCCGGAGCGCGCACGATCGAGAGCGGCAGCGGCTGGGTGCGCGTTCGCGAGCGGAGCGAGCCACGCGGCGTCACGCACGTCGTCGGGCCGGGCACGGCGCTCGTCGCCACGGCATCGGGGCGCTTCGTCGCCGCGCTCGTGCCTAACGACTCCGGGAAGCCGGGCGACCACCCGGCGCGCCTCGTCGTCTACGACCTCGGACAAGGGCGGGAGTGACGGTCGCCACTCCGCGCGCCGTATCGAACGCGGCGCGCGCTTGTCTTGCGCTCGGCGTCGCGCTGGGTGCCTGCGGCCGTCGTGTCGATCAGCCGTCACCCGTGTCGGCGTCGCGCGCCACCGGCGTCGATGTCCAGACGTACCGGTTCGAGCTCACGCTGCCGGACGTCGGGCCGTCGATCCGCGGCCGCGCATCGATCTCATTTCTGCGGGACGCCGAGGTGGACTCACTGCGTCTCGATCTGCTGCTTCCCGTGGACAGCGTCCTCGCGGGCGGAGTGCCGACGCGATTCACACAACACGGCGGCAGGCTGGCGATCCTACTCAACGCCGGGATGGCGGACACCGCGACGGTGACGGTGATTTATCACGGCGTGCCTGACGACGGCCTGATCGTTTCGCGCGACCGGCGAGGCCATTGGCAGGCGTTCGGCGACAACTGGCCGGATCGCGCCCGGCATTGGCTACCGACGATCGACCATCCGAGCGACAAGGCACTCGTGGAGTGGACGGTAAGCGCGCCGGAGCGGCTGACCGTCGTCGCCAATGGCGCGCTCGCCGAAAAGACGACAACGAATGGGCGCACCACCTGGGTCTGGCGGGAGAGCCGCCCGCTGCCGACGTATCTGATGGTCATCGCGGCCGCCGAGCTGTCGGTGCAGCCGATCGCGGACGCCAGATGCGTCTTCGTCGAGACAGGGGGCTGCCTTCAGCAGACTGTCTACACGGCGGCGGATTCGGCAGTCGCGGTGCCACGTGCGTTCTCGAGCGCGGCCGACATCGCGGGCTTCTATGCGTCGATCGTCGCGCCCTTCCCGTACGAGAAGCTCGCCCACGTCCAGTCGACGACGATCTTCGGCGGCATGGAGAACGCGACGGCGATCTTCTACTCGGATCAGTCGTTCCGCCGCGGCACGATGAACACCGGAACGATCGCGCACGAGACTGCGCACCAGTGGTTCGGCGATGCGGTGACGGAGCGGGAATGGGCGCACCTCTGGCTGTCCGAAGGCTTCGCGACGTACTTCGCCGAGCTCTACGCAGAGCACGCCCTGGGGCCGTCCACGCTCGTCGCTCACATGCGCACGCTGCGCAAAGGGCTGCTCACGGATTCAGACGCAGTCCGGGCGCGCCCGGTGATCGACACGGCGCAGACCGACTACATGCGCCTGCTCAACGCGAACAGCTATGGGAAAGGCGCCTTCGTCCTGCACATGGCGCGCGCGCTGCTCGGCGACAGCGCCTTCTTTCGCGGCGTTCGGAACTACTATCTGGCCCATCGGCACGGCAACGCCGTCTCCGACGATCTTCGCGTCGCCTTCGAGGACGTCTCGAAACGCGACCTGCGGTGGTTTTTCGACCAGTGGCTCCGGCGACCCGGCTATCCCGAAGTCGGGACGACCTGGAGTTATGATCGGGCGGCCCGGCGCGTCTATCTGGTGTTGGAGCAGCGGCCGCGGTTCGGGAACTTCCGCTTTCCTCTGGTGGTCGAAATCGAGCGGGCCGATGGCGTGGTCGTACGGGCGACGGTGGAGGTTCCGGCGGCGCCCAGCACACAAATAGAATTCCCTCGTGCCCTCGATGCGAGCCCGCGGCGCGTCACGCTCGACCCCGACGCGCAACTCCTTGCCGTTCTTGATCCACCGCGGAAGCGGTAGCGGTCGTCCCCAGCGGGGGACGCGTCGCGCATCTGTCGCACCTTCATTTCGGTAGGAAGATGTCCCGTCGCAGTACGCTCCTTGTCATCGCGCTCGTGACGGCACTCGTCGTCCCGCAGGCCGCGCATGGGCAACGGTACATCACCATTGCCGACTCGCTGTTGCGGCGGGGGCGGGTCTTCGCGGCGGAGACGCTTTACTACTACGCGGCGCGCAAGACGCCGCGCGACCCCGGCGTGCGGCTCGCCCTCGGCCGGTACCTCGCGGCGCGCGGCGCTCTGATGATCGGAGCGACGCTGATGGAGGAGGCGCTCTACTTCGGCGCCGACAAGAAGGTCGTCGCCACCTACCTCGCGCCAGTCTACGAGCGGCTGGGCAACTACAAGGCGCTGTCCACGCTCCCCGCCTCGCCGCTGCCATACGCTCAGCGGACCCGCGCCGAGTGGCTCGCGGCGAATCCTCCCGCGACCGACGGCCCTGATTCGGCAACCGTTCCGCTCACGCCCGGCGACAGCATGTCACTCGGCGAGATCGCGTTCGTGATCGACGGCGACACGCTGCGCGCGATGCTCGATTCGCGGGTGCAGGGTGTCGTGCTCGACACGTCGTGGCTGCGGCGGAAGGCGATCAAGCGCTTCGCTTCGACGTACGACAACGACTGGCGCAACATCTCCGGTGTCGCGACCGAGGCGCGCCTCGGTGCCTTCACGTTCGGCAATGTTCCTGTCTCCTTCGTCGCCAGCGGTATGGCACTCCGCGCGCGCGTCGGGCTCGACCTGATCGCGAACATGGCGGCGACGATCGACGAACGCGCGGGGACGGTCGTTCTGCGCCGGGAAGGCCGGATCTCCGACGACGCGACCGGCGAGCGCATCCCGACGCTCGCCTATCCCGGCGGCCTGTGGCTGGTTCGCCGCGACGGGGTGTGGCCGCTGACGGGTACCATGGCGCGCGGGATCGTCGGCGGCCGGCGGTGGACGCTCAATCCGAGGCGGGGAGAAGTTATCGTCGACTGAAGCAGGCGGTGGGCGGTAGGCGGTAGAACGGCCGCCGTCACAACTGCAACTGCAATCACCACAGAGGCACAGAGGACACAGAGAAAAACAAAGAGAACTACATCAGACTTATAGTGACTCGACGGAGGCCGTTTCCAAAATCAGTCGAAGCTTCGATTTATTTTTGAAACTGCGCCCGCCTCAGTCAGCTCCGATGGGTGTGCTTGCTCTGTGTCCTCTGTGCCTCTGTGGTGGAGCAGTTTACCTGCATTTGACAAAGGACGTAGGACGCCCTTCAGACCTGATCCGTTAGATCCGCGAGGATCAGTTTAAACCTCGTCGTAGATATCAGATGCACCGCTTGTCATAGTGACCAGCTTCTACCGGCTATCGCCTACCGCCCACCGCCTGCAGTTCCGTCAGCGCCTCCTCGCACGCCGTCAGGCACCGCGCCAGTCCGGCGGGCGTGTGCTCACCCATGTGACCGATTCGGATCGTCGCGTCGCGGAGCTTTCCGTAACCGGTGCCGATCGTGAAGCCGCGGCGACGAACGGCGTCGGTGAGTGCCGTGCCCTTGATGTTCGGCGGAAGCGCGACCGCGGTCACACTCGTCGAGCGTGAGCCGGCCGGTGCGAGCACGCGCAGCGGGATACCGATCGTCTTCGCGCAGTGGTCGACCCACTCCCAGGTCTGAATCGCCATCGCCGCGTGCCGTGCCCAGCGCTGCGCGATCCCCTCGGCCACGATATGCGCGAGCTGCACGTCGAGCGCGTAGAGCAGCGAAATCGCCGGCGTGTTCGGCGTCTGGTTCTTCTTCCCGTACGCCTCGAACTCGACGAGATCGAAGTAGAGGCCGCGATCGGTCACCCGAGCCGCGCCCTGCATGTATTCCTCCGACGCGACGCCGACGGCGAGACCGGGAGGAAGCGCCAGCGCTTTTTGCGAGCCGGTGAGGACGTAGTCCATCTGCCACGCGTCGAATTCGAGTGGCGTCGCCGCGACGCCCGTCACGCTGTCGACGAGACAGAGCGAGTCGTGCTCTCGCGCAAGTGCGTTCAATGCACGCACGTCGGTCAACGCGCCGGTCGACGACTCCGAATGCGCGACGGTCACCGCGGCATAGCGGCGCCCCTGAAGACGACGACGCACCTCATCGAGGTTGGCGACGTCGCCCCAGGCAACATCGAGCACATCGGTCTCGCGCGCGTTGTTGCGGGCGATGTGCGCAAAGCGCTCGGAGAAGGCGCCATTCACGATCGAGAGTATCGGACCCGCGGGGGCGCAGCGGACGCCCGCCTCCATCAGACCTGTCGCCGACGAGCTGCTCACGAAGACCTGACGCGCTGTGCGAAAAACCACGCGCAGCCCGTCCTGGATCCGTGCGTACAGCGTCTCGAACTCCTTGCCGCGGTGCGCGATCATCGGCCCGGTCATCGCGGTGAGCACTTCGCGCCGTACCTCGGTCGGGCCTGGGAGAAAGAATGTGCCGAATGTCTCGTCCGTCATGATGGCAACACCAGCGCCGTGAGGCGCGCGAAAGAATCGATCTCGAAATCGGCGGCGCTCACGACCGCCTCACGGCGCACGAACCCCGTGTAAGCGGCGAACGCATCGACGGCCGGCTTCATCGCGAGGTCGGTCGCTCCGTCGCCGACCGCGAGGACGGGCGCCGACAGCGCGAGTGTCCTCACGATGATCTCCTTGCCGCGCTGCGTCGTGAGCGGAGACGACGCATCGATCTCCACATACTCGCCGCGATCGTTGAACGACACGCTCACCGCGAAAACGCACTCCGGAGGAATGTAGAGCCGCCGAGCGAGCGGGAGAATTGCCTCGCGCAGGCCGCCGCTCACGACCGCGATCTGCACGCACGCACCGCGCAGCGCGGCGAGCGATGCGGCGGCGCCGGGCGCGATGGAGGCCAGGTACTCCTGCGCGAGTGCGTCGATCTCGTCCCACGTCGGTCGAATGAGCGCAAGGCGTTCGGCGTATACGGACTCGAGCGGGATCTCGCCGCGCATCGCGCGGTCGGTGAGCGCGGCGACGCGCGCCGCGACCTCGGGACCGCGCCTCGCAGCCAGGCGATCAATCCCCTCGATCCCGGCGAGCGTCGAATCGACGTCGATCACGACGCTCGCGAAGCGTGGCTGAGGGCGAACCGCGCTCGGTGCTCCGGTCGCGCCGCTCACATGACGTTTCCCGGCGCGAACATCCCCTTCGGGTCGAGCTCGCGCTTGATCGCCGCCATCATCCCACGCTGCAGTGGTGACAGTTGGAGAGGCAGCCACTTCTTCTTGATCTTGCCGATTCCATGCTCGGCCGCGACGGTCCCCCCCATCGCGATCACCGTCTCCAGGGTCGTCGCGACGACATCTTCGATTCGCGTCAGCTCAGCGGCGTCGTGGGCGATGAAGTTCTGGTGCGGATGCCCGTTGCCAGCGTGCCCGTAAGTGACTGCTTGCTCGATTCCCGCTTTCTCGGCGAACTTGCGCGCGGTGGTAATGGCCGCGGCCAGCCGGCGATAGGGGACCGCCCAGTCCGTCGACACTTTGCGTCCGCCCGCCTCACGGCGCCGCGCACCGCGCTCGTTCATCGTCGACGGTACGGCGTGCCGCGCCTCGCGGGCCTCCTTTAGTGGACCCTCGCCTTCGAACACGCGCGTGTCGTCGACGCCTGCTCCGTGCCTCTCGGCGAGGGCGAGCCAGGCGTCCAGGTCCGGCTCGTCGTCGCTCGAGTCTTCGGCGTAGACGAGCGCCGCAGCACCCGATGCGGCGAGGCGGTCGCCGTAGGCGTCGCGGGTGAGCTCGATCGCCAGCGAGTCGAAGTACTCCAGACAACGCGGGACGAGCGCGGACTCGCGCGCGGCGACGACGAACGCCAGCGCGCTCGCCTCGTCGCCAAACGGCAGCGCGAGCCCCGTCACGCGGGCCGGGAGCGGCAGCAGCGCGAGCTCGGCGTCGACGACGATGCCTAACGTGCCCTCGCTGCCGACGAACCAGTCTATTGGATCATGAACCGGATGGAGGCCGACGGTGTTCTTCTCGAGCGGCGTGCGGCGCAGCTCGACCTTCTCGCCGTTCGCCAATACGACCGTCATTGCGCGCACGTGCGCGCGCGTCGCACCGTAGCGCAGCGTGCGCGCGCCTGACGCGTTGCAGGCGATCGCGCCCCCGACGGTGCTCGAGTCCTCACTCGTCGGATCGGGCGCGAAGAGGAGCCCTTGCTCGGCGGCGAGGCGCTTCACGTCGCCGACCAGCGCACCGGCTTCGACGCGGATGGTTCGGGACGTCGTGTCGAGGTCGAGCACGCGGTCCATCGCGCGCAGCGAGAGCAGGACGCCGCGGTCGGTGATCGACGCTCCCGTGGTGCTGGTCTGGCTCCCCGCGGCGGTGATCTGCGTCCCGGTGGAGATGCATTCGCGCACAACGTCGATCACCTGGACGGTGGACGTCGGGCGGGCGACACCCTCCGGTACGAGTCGCAGGCCGGAGGCGTCCATCGCGTGCGACTCGCGCAGCGAGAGGTCCCGGTTCACAGCCTGGCTCACCTCAGATCACGAGTCGCGAAAGCGGACGATCGTCGCCGTCAGGACGTCGGGCAGCTCGAGCAGCTGGCGCCGCAGCTCCGGACCGACTGGCGAATCCACGGTGATCGCCGCCAGCGCCTCGCCACCCTGAGCGAGACGCGCCTGGTGGTACTCGGCGATGTTGACGCTGGCGCTGCCGAGCAGCGTGCCGACGCGACCGATGACGCCGGGCACGTCGTGGTTGGTAAGGACGATCAGCGTGCGGCGCGGCGTGACGTCGACGTGAAAGCCGCCGATGCGTGTCAGGCGCGCCGGCGTCCCGCGGGCGGCGACGCCGGCGACGGCTACCTCGCGCATGCCCGCAGCGAGTGAAACTTCGACGGCCGCCGGATGACCGAGTTGTGTGCTCTCGGTAACGGCGAGCTCGATGCCGCGCGCTTCGGCGAGCGCACGCGCACTGATGAGATTGAGGCGATCCGTCTCGAGCACGCCTTCCAGCACGCCGACCGCGGCGGCGGCGGCGATCACGCCGTGGCCACCGGCGAGCTCGGGCCCGCAGCGAACGGTGACGCGCTGAACAGCCTTGACCCCTTGGTCCGATAGAATTGCGCGCGCCACCGCCGCCGCGCGCTGCGCGACGAAGAGCGCCGGCTGCAGATCGCCCCAATCGTTCTCCGCCGTCTGCGCGATGTTGATCGAGCGCGACAGCTCACCGCTGACGAGCGCATCGCGCACCGCGCGGCAGGCGTCGACGGCGACATTGCGCTGCGCTTCGGCGGTCGACGCGCCGATGTGCGGTGTGAGCACGACGTTCGCGCGATCACGGAAGGCGTGCGCGCCGGTGAGCGGCTCCTTGGTGTAGACGTCGAGCACCGCGCCGCCGAGCTTCCCGGTGTCGAGCGCGGCGATCAGGGCGTCCTCAGCGACGATGCCCCCGCGAGCGAGGTTGCAGACGATGGCGCCAGATGGCAGCCGCGCGAGCTCGGCGCGTCCGATCATGCCCTCGGTCTCGTCGGTGAGCGGTGTGTGCACCGTCAGGACGTTCGCGTCGGCGACCAGCGCGTCGAGCGTCGCCGCACGGCGAACGCGCAACGTCTGGAAGCGCGCGTCGGCGACGTAGGGATCGAAGCCGACGACGTCCATGCAGAACGCATGCGCGCGCGACGCGATCTCGCCACCGATGCGACCGAGACCCACAATGCCGAGCGTGCGTCCTTTCAACTCGCTGCCGAGCAGATCGGCGCGATCCCAGCGCCCCGCGTGCATCGACGAATTGGCGCGCGCGATGTTGCGCAGAAGCGAGAGCACGCTGCCGAAGAAGAGCTCCGCGACGGCGATCGTGTTGCCTGCCGGCGCGTTGATGACCGCGACGCCGAGCTGCGTCGCCACGTCGAGCGCGATGTTGTCGACGCCGACGCCGGCGCGTCCCACGACCTTGAGCTTCGTCGCCCGGCGAAGAAGGTCCTCCGAGATCCGCGTCGCGCTGCGTCCGATGATCGCGTCGTACTCACCGATGCGCGCAAACAGCTCGTCCTTTGGCAGCGTCGGCACCTCATCCACCTGCAGACGAGGGTCAGCGGCGAGCAGGGCGACACCATCGGGATCGATGTCGTCGGTGACGAGAACGCGAAAGGGCATCGTGGTGGATCGTGCGGCGGGAGGAGAGCGCGCGAAGATGAAAGGTGGGTGGGTGCGAGTCGTCCAGCAACAGTCGCGACTGACGAGGGACGAGGGACGAGGAACCCGCCGCGCCCTAAGGGCGCGAGCTCAACGTGGGACGTGGGACGTGGAAGGATCCGATGCTAGAACGAGGA
>Ga0222622_10000130_pt1 | contig 25824 bp, 23 predicted proteins | sample PLM2_5_b1metaG_FD_177335 | JGI IMG/M metagenome (GOLD analysis project Ga0222622, IMG submission 177335) | Groundwater sediment microbial communities from an aquifer in East River, Colorado, USA - PLM2_5_b1 | ecosystem: Environmental > Terrestrial > Soil > Riparian zone | place: USA: East...
CTGTTTGGACTGGAGGCGGCGGGGGCGATCGGCAAACCGCTCGATGAACGGGTTCGAGGTTTGGATTGGGAATCACTTACGAAAAGCCCCGGGCCTGTCAGTCATGACATGGAAATTTTCTATCCGCAAAATCGCTTCATCAATTTTTATATCGTGCCGCTGGTGATGGAACACCGCGAGTCCGTAGATGTAACCACGCATCTGCGAGGCGTCGAAGAGGAGACCGGCCAGCCGCCTTCGCAGAGCTTCGGCGCGCCAGGCAGGCCCGTGACTGGAAGTGGGGAGCAAGTTGGCCACGTCATGATCCTGCGAGATATCACTAAGAGCCGGCGCACAGCCCAGCAAACTATTGAGTCGGAACGTTTGAACGCCCTGACCTTGTTGGCAGCAGGCGTCGCGCATGAAATCGGAAATCCACTCAACTCGCTTCACATTCATTTGCAATTGATGGAGCGCAGCGTCCAAAAGCTGGATGGCGATGCGAAGGCGGAACTTCAACAATCGATTGATATCGCACGTTCAGAAGTCAATCGACTGGATTCGATTGTGACCCAATTTCTGCGGGCAATCCGGCCATCGCGGCCACAGCTCCGTCCAGAGAGCCTAAACACGATAATCGAGGAGGCAGTGCGCTTTTTCACGCCCGAAATTCAAGACCGTGACATTGTCGTCGAACAAGAACTGCGCTCTGATCTGCCCTTGCTTCAGCTTGATCGCGATCAGATGAAGCAAGCGTTTTACAACGTGATCAAAAATAGCCTCGAAGCCACGAAGCGCCACGGCACTTTGCACATCCGCACTGACATGGACGACACCAATGTAATTGTGAGCTTTGTTGATACCGGCAGTGGTATGTCGGCGGGAAACTTGAGTCGCGTTTTTGAGCCTTATTTCACAACCAAGCCAACGGGCACCGGTCTTGGATTGTTAATTGTGCGCCGCATTGTGCGTGAGCATGGCGGCGAACTCTCCATCGAGAGTAACGAAGGCGAAGGTCTCACGCTTACGATTCGATTGCCGTACATCGAGAAGCGAATCCGCATGCTGGAAGCAGGCGAAAGCAAACCAACTTGAGCTTCGCCCGTTGTCATTGCTTCGTCATTCCAAGTTGCGTAAAGAGAAACGCGTAGATATCGGCCAATTGTTTAACTCGCTCGCTTAAGGCTGTGCCCTGGCCGTGGCCTGCGCTGGAGCTCGTCCGCAATAGAATTGGGTTCCCAGATTTGTTGGCTTCATCGAGGCGCGCGGTCATTTTGCGTGAGTGATACGGCGCAACCCGTCCGTCGTTGGCGCCGGTCATCATCAGGACCGAAGGATACTTGGTTCCATCGACAACGTGATGATACGGGGAGTAAGCGTAAAGCGCTTTGAATTGATCTGGGTCTTTCACCGTGCCGAACTCGGTCACGTTGAACGCGCCGTTCGGCGCCAATTCGACCCGGAGCATGTCGTAAATGCCGACCGAGGAAACGACGGCGCGAAACAAATCAGGATGTTGAGTGATCATCACGCCCATCAAAAGGCCGCCGTTGCTTCCACCCTGGATCGCCAGTTTTTCCGGGCGCGTGTACTTCTCTTTGATCAGGTATTCGGCAGCTGCCGCGAAATCGTCGAACACGTTTTGCTTTTTTGTGAGATTGCCGGCCTTGTGCCAGTCTTCGCCGAACTCGCCGCCGCCTCGGATATTCGCCACGACGTAGACGCCGCTGCGATCGAACCAGAGCCGCCGTGTAAAATCGAAATTAGGCGACATACTGATTCCGTAACCGCCATAGCCGTACAGCAGCGTCGGGTTGCTCCCGTCCGGCTTCATCCCTTTTCGAAAAAGAATGTTGAGCGGAATTTTTGCGCCGTCTTTTGACGTGGAGAACTCGCGCCGCACTTCGATGTCGGCAAATGAAACAGGCGACGTGCTGCGCAGCGCCGTCTTCGCTGGCTCGGTTTTTCCATTGAGACACCGAAACCACGCCGCCGGCTCTGTGTAACTCACGTCGCGAAACAGGAGCGAGCCGTCTTCGAGTGCGAGCATTTCCTGAACAGCCGAGATCTGTGGAATCGGGATGATCGTTGAATTTTTTCCATTCAGATCAAAGCGCCGGATTTGAGAGGGCCCACCGAGCAGATCGCCCACGTAAATGGCGTCCCTGCTCGGCGCGATCCGCTCGATCACCGCCTCCCCAGCTGGAACGATCTCGGCCGCGTTCTTCAACTCCGGCGCGTCGAGCGGCAGGCGCAGAATTTTGCCGCGCGGCGCGCCCGCCCGTGAAATCAGGTAGAGCGCATCATCGCGACCGAGGCGCGCGTTTTTAATCTGATCGGTGAATTGCGTGACCTGCGTCCATGTCCCGTCTGACCCGAGCAGATAATGCGCGAAATCCCCGCCATCACCATTCGCCACCGTCGCGAGAATGTATTTTCCGTTGGGCGATGCCTCGAGCGTGATCTCTGCGATTCGTGGAAAGTCCGCGCCGATCGAATACGTGTCCTCGGTATCCGGCGTACCGAGTTTGTGAAAATAAATCTGCTGATAGAAATTCAGATCAGCCTCAGGCCGCTCGCCTTTCCGGGGAAAGCGCGTGTAATAAATTCCGCTGCCATCGCCGTTCCAAGCGGCGCTGCCACCTGCCGTTGGATATTGGACGTGTGCAATTGTGTCTGGCAACGCTTTTCCCGTCGCCGTCTCGTAGAAATGAAGCGTACCGTCTTCGCTGCCACCTTTGGAAAGCGACACGGCGACATATTTCCCATCCAAGCATGGCACAAACCAATCGATCGTGGTCGTGCCTTTGGCATCCAGCACGTTCGGGTCAAGTACGACCTTTTCCGACTTGAGATCGTCGGCCGACGCGAGCGTCACCAGAAGCGGTTGCTGGTTGGGCGGCTGGAATTTCATCGCGAATAAGATTCCCGGCCGCGAGACAAGCGAAGAATAGCTGGGCGAAGTTTTCGAGTACCACTCCGTCAATTGTTTTTCAATTGCCGCCCGGTCCGGCAATTTGTCGAGATATTGACGGGTTCGCTGATTCTGCGCGTCCGACCACGACTTCACCTGTGGATCGTTATCGTTCTCGAGCCATTGATACGGATCTTCAACAGTAACGCCTTGGTATTTGGTAGAGACGGGTTTCTTTGGAGTCTCTGGCGCAGGTTCGGCAGCGCGCAGATCACCCAAGCCAACTACAGCGACTGTAGCGGCTATGAACAGGAAGCGATCTGCACTCATGAGTATGAGAAAAGTATGGCGCGCGTTACTGCAAGATCGGTTACGCTAACGCGTAACTGGGATCGACGATGCCGGAGAAACCGCCGCATATTTTGGATCTTTAACCTGCGTGCGAATTGCTGCGAACAGCCTCTTGATTCCCGTCAGGCTCACATGATTCGCGATCAAGGATGGGATAAAGCCACCAGTGTCGGTGTAAATGGAATAGGTGGCGCGAGTCTTGGTTATGCCCTCGGGCTCAAGCAGCCATTTACCCTCGCAAAGTTTTACCCGCACTACGCCTTTGGTTTCTGGCGGTCCGAGTTCATTCGCCGGCGACCAATGACTCATAAAAACGAGACCATCAGGCCCGCGCCGCGATTCCTTCCAGACCCGCAGCGTGTAATCGCGGTCAGCGCAAACTTTTGGCGAAAGTCGTTGATATCCAACGATTGAATCGCCATCCCGTTTGATTAGGCGGCACTCGGTCACAGAGGGCATGAACTTAGGATAATTCTGGAAGTCATCGATCACCGCGCACACAGCATGAGTAGGCGCGTCAATCGGGCCGACAGCTTTGAACTCTTTGAGCGACGAACCTGGATGCGGGCGGCTGTAAATCTCAACATCTTTGTCGCGAACGGACAGTTTCCAGTCGCCGTCCTTATTAGTCGACTCGTCCGCAGCGAAGACGGTTGGAAAACCAGCGAGAAAAAGCGACATCAGAGCGGGAAAGATCCGCTGGGGCATCGGCGATGATACACACTTCCCACGCAAGCGCCACAGCAGATGGCCGTTTTCTAAACCCGTCGACACCACGGGGGTGCAGAGAAATTCTTTGAATCTCAGTGAACTCTGCGTTCTCTGCGGTTAATCATTACTGATTCTGCAGAGATGAATCTACAGCCCACCATTCTCGTTGTGGATGACGAGAAGCATACGCGCGACGGGCTCCGGCGTCTGCTTGAGAACGATTACGATGTGTATGTCGCCGCGGACATCGCAGGCGCTTTAGACGTACTCGACCGCGAGCAGATCGACGTCCTTCTAACTGATCTGCGCCTCGGCAGCGAAGACGGCATGGCGCTGATCGATCGCGCGTTGAAAATGCCGCGGCCTCCGATCGGCATCATGATGACAGCCTACGGCTCAGTCGATCTCGCAGTCGAGGCGATGAAACGCGGCGCTTACGATTTTGTGACCAAGCCACTCAATCTCGACAAGGTCGAATTGTTGATCGCGCGCGCCATGCAAGGCCGCAAGCTCGAGCAGGAGAATCGCGCCCTACGGCAACAAGTGGACGAACGTTACGGGCTTCAGAATATTTGGGGCGACTCGGCGGCGTTGCATGAAGTGCTCGACACGATCCGGCAGGTCGCGCCTTCCTCGGCCAATGTGCTCATTGAAGGTGAGAGCGGCACAGGCAAGGAATTGGCAGCGCACGCCATTCACAATTTGAGCCGCCGTAACAAAGCGCGATTTGTGGCGGTGCATTGCGCCGCGCTCTCGCCGCAACTTCTCGAGAGCGAGTTATTCGGGCACGAGAAAGGCGCGTTTACCGGCGCGCACGAACGGCGCATCGGCCGGTTCGAGCAGGCCAACGGCGGCACGATTTTCCTCGACGAAATAGCCGAGATTGACCCGAGCACTCAGGTCAAATTGCTGCGCGTGATTAGTGAGGAACGCGCTTTCGAACGGGTTGGCGGCAATCAAACGCTGCGCGCGGATGTGCGATTGATCGCGGCCACGAACAAAAATCTCGAACAACTCGTCCGGGAAGGAAAATTCCGCGACGATCTGTTCTTCCGGCTCAATGTAGTGCGCATCACCATGCCGCCACTGCGTGACCGAAAAGAAGACATCCCGATTCTGGTCCGCGGATTCTTGCGCCACTTTTGCAAGCAAAACGATAAGCCTCTTCTCGATCTGGCGCCGGATGCAATGGATGCGCTGCTAATTTACGATTGGCCGGGTAACGTTCGCGAGCTGCGCACCGCGATCGAACATGGCGTTGTAATGGCGACAGGGCCAAAGATTACATTGCGCGATCTGCCGATGGCCGTGCGCCAGGCAGCCAGTCCCGCAGTCGCGGGATTGCCTGGCGGTGTTTCAGCTGCTGAGGCTTTCGACGTAAACACGAGCCCGCTCGACCTGCATCAGACCGAAAAGAAATTGATTGCTCAGGCGCTTACAGCCACAAACGGCAACGTGACCGCTGCTGCCAAAAAGCTCGGCATCAGCCGCCGCACGCTTCATCGAAAAATCAACGAAATGAATGTGGCCAAAACGAAGGCCGAAGCCATGGACGCGAGCGGGAGCAAAGGCTGATCACATCCAGGTCGGGTGCTCTCCAGCGACATGCGTCAGGTGCCCCGGTTGCTCAACGCGACACGCCGTCGGGCGGACATGAGACGCCGTCGATCTAACGGACGCCAACTTCCGTGGGCCTGATGTTCACTAATTCTTTTTCTTAACCAAGGTCGCAGTCGCAGTCCGCGTCAAAGGCGGCGTCCCGCCTTGGCCGGTCACCGTGAAGAGATACGTCCCCTGGCGCGTGGAACGGCTGACAGTTACCTGCAGCGTCGAAGAACTGCCCGACACCGGATTGGGAGTGAAACTCCCAGTTGCTCCGGAAGGAAGGCCGCTAATGGACAAAGTAACTGGAGAACTGAATCCATTCGTGCGCGTAATCGTCACAGTATAGGTGGCGATTCCACCCGCGCGCGGAACACTCACCGACGATGGATTGATCGAGAGCGAATAGTCAGGCGCAGGTGTTGGCGTCGGGGTTGGCGTGGGCGTTGCGGTTGGTGTTGATGTCGGCGTGGGAGTTGGTGTGGGCGTTGCAGTTGGTGTTGGCGTTGGTGTCCCCGGATCGTAGAGTTCCGCGCTCACGAGATAGCCGCCGCTGTTGGAACCGCCTGCGACGAGCACGTTGCCGTTGGGTAGCAATGTCGCCGTGTGAAACCAGCGTCGGTCGCCGAGGCTCCCGGTGGCTGTCCAGATCCCGCTCGCCGGATCGTAGAGTTCCGCGCTCGCGAGATAGCCGCCGCTGTTGGAACCGCCTGCGACGAGCACGTTGCCGTTGGGTAGCAATGTCGCCGTGTGAAACCAGCGTCGGTCGCCGAGGCTCCCGGTGGCTGTCCAGATCCCGTTCGCCGGATCGTAGAGTTCCGCGCTCGCGAGATAGCTGCTGCTCTCGTTAAAACCCCCTGAAATGAGCACCTTGCCGTTTTGCAGCAACGTCGCCGTGTTAGCATAACGCGCGGTGCCGAGGCTGCCGGTGGCCGTCCAAGTCCCGCTCGCCGGATTGTAAAGTTCCGTGCTCGCGGTAGCGCCGCTGCTGTAACCGCCTGCAACGAGCACCTTGCCGTTGGGCAGCAACGTCGCCGTGTGATTACCGCGTACGGCGCCTAGGCTGCCGGTGGCCGTCCAGGTCCCATTCGCCGGATCGTAGAGTTCCGCGCTCGCGAAATAGACGAAGTTGTAGCCGCCTGCGACGAGCACCTTGCCGTTTTGCAGCAATGTCGCCGTGTGAACATAGCGTGCAGTGCCGAGGCTGCCGGTGGCTGTCCAGGTCCCATTCGCCGGATCGTAGAGTTCCGCGCTTGGGGTAGAGTCGCCGCCGGTGGAACCTGCTGCGATGAGCACCTTGCCGTTGGGCAGTAACATCGCCGTGTGCGCATAGCGTGCAGTGGCGAGGCTGCCGGTGGCTGTCCAGGTCCCATTCGCTGGATCATAGAGTTCCGCGCTCGCGAGAAAGAGGAAGCGGCTGGTATCGTACCCGCCGGCGACAAGCACCTTACCGTTGGGCAGCAACGTCGCCGTGTGGGCGTAGCGTGCGGCGCCGAGGCTGCCGGTGGCCGTCCAAGTCCCGCTCGCCGGATCGTAGAGTTCCGCGCTCGCGAGAGAGTTGCCGTCGTACCCTCCTGCAACCAGCACCTTGCCGTTGGGCAGTAACGTCGCCGTGTGACTATCGCGTTCGTTGATGAGGCTGCCGGTGTCGCTGAAAGCAAACGGGCCGCCCGCGCACGGCTCCACGAGCGCCAGCCCCGCCGCCAGGAAAAGCAGCGGGGTTATTTGCGCGGCACGAACCGCGAAACCAGAGAAATGCAGCCCAGTCATATTGTTTTCTCCTCTATTTTGAATGGTGAAGATAATGAAGTTTCTTTCGTCTTTTTCTTGGCCTGACCCGCCTGGAACGCTCGGTTATGGTATGAATAGGGTAGTCGTAGCCGGCGGCGATGCGTTGCCGGCGGTATCCGACGCAATGACTTCGATCGTGTTGTCTCCGAATACACCGTAAGCGATAATCGGGCCACCGGAACCAAAGCGGACATCCTCTAATCCGCCATTGACGTAAACATCGTAACGAATGTTGGATTGAGCATCGAAGTCGTCGGTGGATTGCGCCCACTGGATTTGCATCTCGGTGCTGCCGTCGCCGAAACTGTACGCGCTCAAATTGGTGGGTGTGGTCGGCGGTGTGTGGTCGTTGGGATTGGGCGGCAGAGTAACGAGGGCGATGGGATCACTGAATGGTCCGGCGTTATTGCCAAAATCGATGGCGCGGGCGGTAAGGCTATAAGAAGTGCCGGGCTGGAGGAAACGGAGGGTGGCGGTCGTGATGCCGCGGCCCACGCCGAAGTAAAAAGTGCCGTTCAAATAGATTTGAGTGGAGAGGTGCGGGCCGTCGTCCTGCGCGGGAATCCACGAAAGCTTAGCGTAGTTGGACCCGACTTCGTCAATGCTGACAATTGGAGCAGTGGTGGGCGGGGTCGTGTCGTTCGGGAGGCGAATGCCATTAACGGTGACTTGGTTAGAGGTTTGGCCGCTGGCGTTCTTTGCGTAGATGCCGAAGGTATAGGTGTTTCCGGGATAAAGGGCTGTAAAGGTGTAGGTAGTGGCGGTCCTAGGAAGAATGACGGTAGGGCCGACATTGTAAGCGCCCCAGAGGTGGTAGTTGAAGTCGCCTGAGTGAGGGGGTGCTGGGTCCCAGGCGAGAGTGACCGTGTACGCGGTTGTTGCCGTCACGCGGAAATTGGCAGGCGTCGGTGGACGTCCTGCCGAAGCGGTGGACGGGCCAAAGACCATTATGACGGTCAGGGCTATTGCAGCGATATGGGCTGCGAACGATGAGATAAGCAGTCCGCCTCTGTTGTTTTTTATGACTTCTTCAATGCTGAACATACAATGATTTCCTTTCTTCGGTTTGAATGGTGAACGTGCCTGCTGAATCGGCCCATTCACTTATGTACTGCGCGAAATGCCGCGATTTGTTACGCGAAAAATGGCTTCGCGTGTTAAACGAAGCAGGATTCTCGACTCATGGACCTTGTCCCGCGGCAGACTGAGTGCGTTCTGAATCCTGTGATCCACGCAATGCGTGGTGAAATTATTTCGGCGCGAGAGAGGCAACGATTTTCTCGAAGCGTGGGTCACCGCGGAGAGGGTCCCAAAACGGCAGCAGTTTCAGCTGGCCGTAGGTGATGGGAGCTGGTGGATGAATAACCATCGCGAGCTGTTCGCAGGCGAGATCTTTCTCACCGGCCCAAGCAGCGATCATCGCCAGGTTCGCGATCATGCGCGGACCGTTGATTGCATCTTTTTTCACCGGAAGAAGCTCAACTGCGCGGCGGCCTTCGCGTAATGCGTCTTCTTTCCGTCCCAGAGCAGCGTCAATCAAACCAAGCACGCACAGCGGTGGGCCGTAATTTGGTTGGGCGTGAATGATTTTCTCCTGCCCTGCGCGCGCCGCGGTGAAAGCACCGTATGCTTTTTCGGTGTCATTTGTCATGCGAGCGATAACGCCCTCTACAAAGGGACGATTGAACTGAATAACGTCGTCACTTAACGGGTTTTCGCCTGATGCACTTAAGGCAGCCGTCGCTGCAGTGGCGTCCCGCTCGGCAAGCGCGCAGATGAGCCACGAATCGGCCATATTCTCAATATCAGCAGAATTCTTCGCACGGACTTCATCAATTAACCGATGCAATGGCCGAGTATCAGCTTTCCAATCCACTTCCATCAATGCGCGTGCGACCTTCGTATCGAGATCGTCCGGCTTGATGGCCAGCGCGCGTTCCAGCGTGCTTGCTTCGTCGGGATAGCGCTGGAGCAGATCGTAACTTGCTGCAATCTGTTGCAGGGTAAAAAAGTTCCGTGGGTCAAGGTCCACCGCGCGCTCAAAGCTCTGCAGCGCCTCTTGTTGCTTGCCTCGGCGCCTCTCGATGTAGCCCTTCAGTTCAAATATCATAGGATCATTAGGTAGACTCTGGCGGGCGAGTTCGAGCTCGGCCAAGGCGCCATCATAATCGAGATATCCTCGGTAAAGATTTTCGGCACGTGCGAGGTGGACTTCACCCGAATCGGGTCGGAGGCGGAATGCCGTCTGGGTGGCTGACTCAGCTGACGCCAGGCGCGCAGGGGTACGATCGAACCCAAAGAAGTAGAGAAGGTCGTGGGTGTGAGAGAGCAGGCAATACGCTTGGAAAAATGAAGAATCGTGCGCGACCGCTTGGTTTAATAGATCGGCCGCTTGCAGCAAATTCGCCTTCGTGCTCGTGGTAAAGCTCGTCATTAAAACAAGATTCTTGGCGCGAGTATAAAACTCGAAGGCGGTAAGGTTGGCTGTCGGGGGACGCGCCATGTCCAGTTTCTCAGCAGTGGACAATTTGGCATGAAGCTGGTCTGCAACCTTTAGCGCGATCGCACTCTGCGCTGCAAAGACACCGTTTAAATCGCAGTCGTATTGTTCCGCCCACATATGGGTGTCGGTCCGCGTATCGATTAATTGCGCGTTCAAGTGGAGCTGTGTTCCCCTTTTGCGAACACTACCCTGCAGTGTGTGAGACACTCCCAAGGCAGTGCCGATCTCGCGCATATTTGTGTTACCACGATATTGCATCACGCTGGTGCGGCTGATCACCTTCAGATCGCGAATTTTTGCCAATTTGGTCAGAATGTCGTCCTGGACGCCATCGGCAAAGACGGAGCTTTGTTTATCTTCACTCAGATTTTCAAATGGTAACACGGCGATGCCTGTCACCGCTGTGCTGGGCACAAATTCGCGTTTCCAAACATTCCAACTAATGGCCGCTGCCAACGCGGCTAGGGACAATATCAACAGGGTTAAGGTCGGGTTCCGGCGAACCCATTTTCTTCCACGGCCAAACATTCCTGTGCGCCGCGCGCGAATCGGCTCGTGCCGAAGCCAGCGTTCAAGGTCTTCGGCCAGGGCCAGGGCAGAGGAATAACGACGCTGGGGGTCTTTCTCGAGACACTTGAGACAGATGGTTGCCATGTCACGATCTGTTTTTGGATTCCAGAGGCGGGGTTGCCGTGGTTCGGTTTCCAGCAGCAACCGAATCGTGTCGTAGGTTGTTCCGCCTGCAAATGGTGGATGCCCGGTTAGCAGATGGTAAAGCACCGCACCCAATCCGTACACGTCTGTTGCGCTGGTGAGTCCCGCGCCTGCAGGATTACCCAAAGCCTGTTCCGGTGCCATGTAACTCGGTGTGCCTAGCGTATCCAACGTGCGCGTAACGGTGCCTTCTCCTTCCACCAGCCGCGCCAAGCCAAAGTCGGTAAGGTGCGGTTCGCCTTTTGCATCAAGTAAAATGTTTCCGGGTTTAATGTCTCTATGGAGAATGCCGCGTTGGTGCGCGTAATGCACAGCGCGCGCGAGCGTGGCAATTAATTCTGACGCGCGCCGGATTGGCATCGGCTCGCGCTTATAGAGTTGGTCGAGCGGGCCGCCTTCAATGAATTTCATGCTGAAGTAGCACGACCCATTACGCTCGCCAACTTCGTAAATGGGAACGATATTCGGGCTATCCAGACTCGCCGCAGTTTCCGCTTCCAGCCGGAATCGGGTAAGGTGTGCTTGCGTAGTCCACTGGCCTGTCCTGATAACCTTTAATGCTACTATGCGGTTGAGACTTTTCTGTCGCGCGCGATAGACTACGCCCTGGCCTCCGCGGCCAATTTCCTCCAGCAGCTCGTAGTCGCCCAACTCTACGAGCATTTTTGCTTCGAAAGCATTCGAAGCGGCTGACGCTGCGCTTGCATGATCGGCGCGATTCACTTGATTCGCAAAGATTCCCAGACCGGTCTCAAGTAGACAGGCGGTGCAAAGTCCCTCCGGTGCATCGGCAAGAATCTGTGCACTGCACTTTTTGCATACTCTGACTACGCCCGTTATCGCCAGAGAATTGCTCGCCCGCGCCTGGCCCATCTTGCGCGAAATTGTATCCCAGTAGCTCGGAGCGGTAACGGCGGCAAAGGTAACGTTCCTGTTACCTCCGCAACACAGCGATTAGATGACGCAGCTCGTCTTCGATCTCGCCGGCAGTGGCAACCGTGTGGCCGATCTCCTCCCGTAACAAAATCTGATAACGATGGCGAAACCGGTGGAATGCTTGTCTGAGCGCGTTGTCCGTTATACCCAATTTCGCAGCGATCTCCACACGCGACGGCGCTCCCGGTTCGTCTGGCAACAATTGTTTCAGGGAATCAAATAGAAGCGCATTGCCAGTCGCGCGGTATTCTTCCTTCAATCGCTTGAGCACCTGTTCCATGAGAGTCACAGCCCACCGGCGCTCATACAGCCGGTCGGCGGTCAGCGAATCAACGAGTTCGCCGGATGCCGGTGTGCCCCGCTCAGTCGCGCGCAACTCCTCCAATGGAATCATCCATTTTCCATGGCCGCGCTTGAGCGTCATCTCCCGGCGTCGTTCGCCTGTCATGAAATGTTTGAAGGATACCAGCAGATAAGAACGCAGACGTCCTTTTTCCCTGCGGACAGTATCCAAGTCCCGGCGGGTGAGCAGCAATTGGAAAAAGCCCTGGGTCAAATCCCGCGCTTCGTCGGGGTCGCACCCCTGGCGACGGGCAAAAGCGTACAGAGGCCGCCAATAAATGCGGCAAAGTTTTTCGAGCGCTTCTTGTGCCGTTGGCGATTCGCTTTGCGCCTCGAGCACCACGCTCCAGTGAGTCGTGGCAAATGCAGCGGTCGCACCATTTTGCGAACTCGCGCTATGCACGGTCGATGAAGTCACGTCATCATCGGCATCCACAGTGCGATCCAAGCAAACGGCATTCCAAAATCAAGCCTACAGGTGCTTTAGAGAACCACGGCGCCGATGATAACGTTTCGCGAGTGGAGAGAAGTTTCCCGTTTACGAACTGCTGTTTGAGCGTTTCAATTACGCCGTGAGTGAGCAGAAGAAAATTTTCGGCACGGATGGGGTGCGCGGGGTCGCTAATGTCGAGCCAGTCACGGCCGAGACGGCCCTGAAGCTCGGCCGCGCTGCGGCGTATGTGTTCGCGCAAATGAATCCGCGCAGAACGCCTGACGGGGCGCGTCCGAAAATCGTTTTGGGCAAGGACACGCGTCTTTCCGGTTACATGCTGGAGAACGCGCTGGTGGCAGGAATCACTTCGCTCGGAGTTGATGTTCTCGTCATTGGGCCGTTGCCCACACCCGGCGTCGCTTACATCACCCGATCGCTCCGCGCCGACGCCGGCATCGTTCTCTCTGCATCGCATAATCCTTATCAGGATAACGGCATCAAGTTTTTCCGGCACGACGGTTACAAACTGGATGATCAGATCGAAGAACAAATCGAGAAACTGGTCTTTACGGGTGAGATCGATTCCATCCGGCCGACTGCCAACAAAGTCGGACGCGCGACGCGAATCGATGACGCGCTCGGCCGCTATGTGGAATTCGCCAAAGCAAGTTTTCCAAAGGGAATGTCGCTCGAGGAAATGCGCGTCGCTGTTGATGTCGCGAACGGCGCTGCGTACAAATCCACGCCTTGCGTTTTGCGCGAATTAGGAGCCGATGTCGCCGTAGCGCACAACCAACCGAATGGGATGAACATTAATGATGGCTGCGGCAGCATGCATCCGGAGGAGATCCAGCGCATTGTCCAGATAAGCGGCGCGGACGTGGGCATTGCACACGATGGCGACGCCGACCGCGTTCTTCTTTGTGACGAGAACGGTGAGATTGTGGACGGCGATGAGATTCTGGCCATTGCAGCGCTGGATTTTTTGGAAGCTGGCCGATTGGAGCAAAACACAGTCGTCGCCACCGTCATGAGCAATTTTGGCCTCGATGAAACGCTCGCCGCGCGTGGCGGTAAAGTCGTGCGCACAAAAGTCGGTGACCGTTACGTGCTTGAAGAAATGGTGCATCAAAAACTCAATCTCGGTGGCGAACAAAGCGGCCACGTCATTTTCCGTGACTTCACCACCACGGGCGATGGCATCATTAGCGCGCTTCAGGTTTTGCGAATCATGCACAAGACCGGCCAGCCACTGGGCAAGTTGAAGGCCTGCCTGCAAAAATACCCACAGGCCCAGCGGAATTTGCCGGTGAAAGAAAAGCGCCCGCTGGCCGGCTTGACTGCAGTGATGAAGCTGGTCAACGACGCTGAGAAAGAGCTCTCCGGAAAAGGCCGCGTGCTCTTGCGTTATTCCGGGACGGAGCCAAAAATTCGGCTACTCATTGAAGGGCGCGAGCTCGACATGATCGATAAGCAAGCGGACCGCATCGCGGACGCGATCCAACGTGAGATTGGAGCATAATAACCGAATGCTTCAACGCGCCGTCATGCCGAACGAAGTGAGGGACCTCACAAATGGTGATGGTTCACACAACCGAATCTGTGGGTCCAAACTTCGAATGCGAGGTCCTTCGCTCCGCTCAGGATGACATGCATTTTGTTATGAGCTTATCTCGCGTCATTGAAGCGCTCCTATTTAGCGCGCAAAAACCGCTCTCGGTCCGTGAGATTGCGACGGCAATCAAGGGCGCAGAGGACGATCCCGCAGCCGCGAGACCAAACGAGTTCTCGCGCGTGCGCGAAACCGAAGTTGCCGCGGCGCTCGAACAGTTGAAAATCGAGTACATCGAGCAGCACCGCGCGTTTCAATTAATGGAGAAGGCGGAAGGCTGGCAGTTGGCAACCGATCCGCAATATGCCCAGTGGGTGCGCCAGCTTTTCCCAGCGCCAAAGCCGGCTCGGTTGAGTGCGCCTGCGCTGGAAACCCTCGCGATCATCGCATATCGGCAGCCCATTACGCGCGCCGATGTGGAAGCGGTTCGCGGCGTGAATATCGATGGCGTGCTGCAAACATTAATAGAGCGCGGGCTGGTCAAAATCACCGGGCGCTCCGAAATTCCTGGGCGCCCGCTCCTTTATGAAACGACACAGTTTTTCCTCGATCACTTTGGGTTGCGCAGCCTGGAGGAATTGCCAAACGTCGAAGAACTGCGGAAACAGAATTTGCCGGTCGCACGTCCTGTAGCCGGCATCGGTAATGCCGGCGGACCGGAGTCACCGACTCCGGCTACAGCACCGGAATCATAACCTGTAGACGTCGCCCTGTGGGCGACGCGACCCACGCATGAATGGCTCGTCATCGCTGCGCTTCGTACAGCGAAGCGGCTACAGCGGAGTGTTTCTTCTCACGTTTGCAACGACGTCGCCTGCAATTGCCGAAATCCAGCACGCCGATTGCGCGCGTGCGGCAAAATATTCCGAGAGCAGACGAGGAGTTTCCATCCTGGTGATCCAAAATGGCCGGACGATTTTTGAGCAGTATGCAAATGGCGGATCGGTGAATGGAAGATGGCCGATCTTCAGTGGAACAAAGAGTTTTTGGGGAATCGCCGCATTGGCCGCCGTGCATGATGGATTATTCAGGCTCGATGATCTCGTCTCGGACACGATCACTGAATGGAAGAGTGATCCACGCAAATCGCAGATCACGATTCGCCAATTGCTTAGCCAAACTGACGGAATCGAAGCCGCTTCGCGGCTTCAGCGCCCATCGATTCGAGACCGTAACACGATGGCAATTCGGTTGCCGTCGATTGCCGAGCCCGGCGGTGCCTTCATTTATGGCCCGAGTCATCTCCAGATTTTTTCCGAGCTGTTGCGCCGGAAATCAAAAGGTCGCAGCACAATCGCGTACTTCGAAGGACACGTGTCGAACCGGCTCGGACTTCACCGTCTCAACTACAAAAAGGATTCTCTCGGCAATCCGCTGCTGGCAACGGGATTTGAATTGACTGCGCGCGAATGGGCGCGGTTTGGTGAGCTGGTGCTTGGGAATGGCAATTACCATGGTCGGCAAATCGTTGCGCCACCTTTGTTGCGCGAGGCGTTTACTGGGTCGCAAGTCAATCCATCATACGGACTCACATTTTGGTTGAACCAGCAGGCGCCGAACGGGCGTGAGGCAGACATGGAACGAATGCTCGATCTACCATGGCAGAACGCGCAATGGACAGACGTTTGCATCTGTAAAGAAGCGCCAGCCGACATGGTCGTAGCGCTTGGCTCGGGTTATCAGCGTTTATTTGTAATTCCGTCGCTGAAAGCAATCATTGTGCGACAAGGTTCAAATGCGAAATTTTCGGATGCGCATTTTCTGCGGCTCGTGCTCGGTCGGATCCAATGATTCATGCCAGGTTTGACTTGCTCGCTCGTCTGACAAACGATCAGGCATTATGAACCACTCGGAGGACGAGCAGACGCTCATTAAGATCCAGCACGACTGGGCGGAAGCGCGCATGAAAGGCGACAGCTCATACACGCAGCGCCTGGAGGCGGAAAATTGCACCGTTGTCTGGCCTGACGGCAGCATCGTCAACAAACGGGAAGATTTGAAAAGCATGACCGGCGACATCGTTTTCACCGAATTCAAAATCGATGATCTACAGGTCCGCTTATATGGCGACACCGGAATCGTGGTGGGACAGGGCACGATCAAGGCGCACAAAGGAAAACAAAATCTTCTCGGTGGGAAATTTGTGTGGACGGACACCTTGGTGAAACAGCATGGTACATGGAAAGTAGTCGCATCGCAGGTCAGCCCAGTGTTAAAGAAATAAACGACAGCAATCACCTATCCTATGAAGACATTTGGTATCGGTTGTGGTGTAGTACTCCTCCTCCTGCTTTTCATCGTAGTCATCGCTGCACTTGCAATCGCCGGCAGCTATAATCGTCTTGTCCGGTTGCAACAAAGCGTCGATCAGAGTTGGGCGCAGGTGCAAAACGTCTATCAACGCCGGGCAGATTTGATTCCGAATCTTGTGAACACCGTCGCGGGCGCGGCTAATTTCGAGAAGTCGACGCTCACCGAAGTGACGAATGCGCGGGCCAGCGTGGGGCGCGTGCAACTTGATCCAAACAAAGCGCCAACAGATGCTGCGCAACTCGAGCAATTTCAGGCTGCGCAAGGGCAACTGAGCAACGCGCTTTCGCGCTTACTGGTCGTGGTGGAGCGTTATCCGGAACTGAAGGCCAACCAGAATTTTCTCAGTTTGCAGGCGCAATTGGAAGGGACAGAGAACCGAATCTCGGTCGAGCGCGGCAATTTCAACAGCGCGGTGCAAAACTACAATGTGGCGGTGCGCAGTTTCCCAACAAATCTGGTGGCTGGCATGCTTGGCTTTCCGCCGAAACCGTTTTTCACCGCGCAAACAGGCGCAGAACGGCCGCCGCCGGTGCAGTTCAATTTTGGCACACCCGCTCCTGCCGCGCCTGCAGCGACCGCGTCGCCGTAAGGTGATTCTCGATCGTGCTGTAGTAGCGGGCGTATCGCCTGCAATCCAGCAGCCGACACGGCTGCCACTACAAGGATTTCGCGCGAGACCATTCGGGCTGTTCATCGCGGCCTTCGCTGGCTTGCTGCCAGCTTGGTTGCATGGCGCGGAAGTGATTCCGCCGAAACCCGATCGTTACTTCAACGATTACGCTGGCGTTGTTTCACGGGAAGCCGCTAATCGCTTTAACGAGCAGCTCGCACAATTCGAGCGGGAAACTTCCGACCAGGTCGTGGTTGCGGTTTTTCCCAAGATGCAAAGCGACTCGGACATCGCGGACTACACGCAGCGCGTGGCACAGGCGTGGGGCGTCGGCCAAAAAGACCGCCGCAATGGCGTGGTGCTCTTTGTGTTCACCCAGGATCGCAAGATGTTTATCCAGGTCGGCTATGGATTGGAAGGCGCGCTGCCGGACGCGACAGCATTCGACATTACCGAGCGCCAGATCAAGCCGCTGTTTCGAAGCGGCGGTTATGAGGGTGGCCTCGCTACTGGAATTGATCTGATCTGCAAAGCCATCCGCGGCGAATACAAAGGATCGGGAAAAACGGTTGCCGAACAACGCCATGGCAACGGCGTTTCCGGCTTTTTGCCCTTTCTGATTTTTCTTTTGGTGCTCGTCATTATTTCTAGAGTGATGCGCCGACTTGGCGGTTACGGCTATTCATCAGGCCGCGGCGGTCCGGTGTTTTTACCGACGGGCGGAGGAGGAGGCTGGTCGTCGGGAGGCGGTGGCGGCTTTGGTGGATTCAGCGGCGGCGGAGGCAGTTTCGGCGGCGGAGGCGCGGGATCGAGCTGGTAGCAAATGCGAAGCAGAGAATTCCTCAGCAAGCTTGAGCATGACCGGATCGTGCACGCGATTCGCGAAGGTGAATCAAAGACTTCCGGCGAGATTCGCGTTTATGTTCAGCGCGGCAAATTGAAAGCCGATCCCCTGGTTGTTGCGCAGAAAAAATTTCAGCAGCTCCAAATGCACAAGACCGCGGAGCGCAATGCGGTCTTAATTTTCGTGGCGCCACGCGAGCACAAGTTCGCCGTTGTTGGCGATAGAGCCATTCACGAGAAATGCGGTGACGAGTTTTGGCAGCGCATTGTCGAAGGAATGCGGACGCATTTTCAAAACGAGAAGTTTAGCCACGCGCTGATCGAGGCGATTAGCGAAATCGGCAAACTGCTGGCCGCGCATTTTCCGAAGACGCTGGGAAACGCGAATGAGCTGCCAGACGACGTAATCGAAGGGTAAGGTTCTTATTAACACCTGCTTCAGGCAGGTGCCGTGACTGTGTCAACCACCCAGCCGTTTCAACGGCTCAGAATCGTGTATATGCAATCAATCCGTTAAAACGGCTCACGTTGACGCAGCTTACAACACCGGCCTAAAGGCGCGGGGTTACTGAGGATGATCCAGGCTTCGAAGCGGCTAGCTAAATGCCCCTTGCAAAATCGCCGATTCCCTGTTTATTCCAAGCTCCGCAGCGAGTTTTTGAAATTACGCCGTTGGTCCCTGGGTCTCCGTCGCTGGATGTGAGGCCGCACTCGCCAGGGGAAACCCGGTGACAAGGAATTTGGCGATTTAGTGTTTTAATGATCGGGAGATTTGTCTCTGGCAAAATCACCAAATCACTTACTCGTTAAATCGCTAACTGACAGACATGCCAATACGTTACGGTCGTTTTGAAATGCCGAAGACCCTCGCCAAAGACGAGGCCACGGCTACAGATACATACGCCAAGTTTAGCGCCGAGCCGTTCGAAGCCGGTTACGGACACACCGTTGGGAACTCCCTTCGACGTGTGCTCCTTTCCTCTCTGGAAGGTGCAGCTATCACCGCGGCGAATATCACAGGCGCGCAGCATGAGTTTGCCACGCTTCCGGGCGTGGTCGAGGACGTGACCGATATCGTCCTTAACCTTAAGAAGGTGAAATTTAAAGTGGACGGGCAGGACCACGAGCCGAAGAAACTCTCGCTTATTGTGAACAAGGAAGGCGAAGTAACCGCCGGCGACATCCAGACCATCCAAGGCTTTGAAGTGCTGAACCCGAAGCAACTGATCTGCACTCTCGACCGCAAACATAAATTTGATGCCGAGCTCGATGTGCGCGTCGGCCGCGGCTTCGCCACCGCCGAGGAAAACAAGCGTCCGGATCAGTCGATTGGTCTTATCCCAATCGATTCCATTTTCTCGCCGGTCACGCGGGTGAAGTATGCAGTCGAAAACACCCGCGTCGGTCAGCGCACCGATTACGACAAGCTTATTCTCGAAGTCTGGACGGACGGCCGTTTGACGCCGGACGACGCTTTGCTCCAGGCATCGGCGATTCTGCGGCACCACCTCGACATATTTGTGCACTACAACGAAGAAGTGATTGAATTCGACCAGACGCCCGCTGGCGTAAGTGAAGAAAATATCAAGCTCAAGAAGCTGCTCAATATGAGTGTGAACGAGATCGAGCTCAGCGTACGTGCTGCGAACTGTCTGAACAACGCCAATATCACGTCGGTGGGCCAGCTTGCCCAGAAAACCGAGGCTGAAATGCTCAAGTACCGCAACTTCGGTAAAAAATCGTTAAACGAAATCAAAGACAAACTGCAACACCTTGGCTTGGGCTTGGGCATGAAATTCGATCCAGGCCTGGTGGAGGTCCAAGTGAGCGGCGACGGCGCTGCCCCGAGCGCACCGGCGGACGAAAAATAAACGTCCGACCGAGAATCACGTTCTCCGCGTTATGAGACACCAAAAGAAAACGATCAAGCTTGGGCGCACGGCTGAACACCGAAAAGCGCTCTTGGCAAATCAGGTTTGCTCCTTGATCGAACATCAACGTATCAAGACCACGTTGGCCAAGGCCAAGGCCGTTCGACCGCTGGCGGAACGAATGGTTACGCTCGGAAAAAACGGATCGATTCACGCGCGGCGCACCGCTCTCGCGGCGTTGCGGCAAAAGAATGCAGTCAAGAAATTGTTTGACGACATCGCGCCAAGATCAGCGGAGCGCAATGGGGGATACACGCGCATCGTGAAGCTTGGCCAGCGTAAAAGCGACTCCGCCAAGATGGCGTTCATCGAGTGGGTCGATATGGGAGAGGTCGTCGAGGAAAAGCCCGCCGAAGAAAAGAAGACGAAAAAGAAAGCAGCCGAACCAAAGCCAGGGGAAACAGAAGGCAAGCGTGAAGAGCCAAGAGTCGAGGAGCCGCCGACGGAGGAGGAAAAACCGGCCGAGACGCCGACTCCGGCGGAGGAGCCGAAGCCGAAAAAGCGACGCTGGTTCGGGCGAACATCAGGCGAGGAAAAATAATCTCCGCGGCTGCCTGTCAGTTTTCCAAGATATCCAAGTCGGCTAAATCCTGCGGCCGGCCAACTGCGCGCTTGTTTTGGATCAATGCGTCTTTGCCCAGGATGAAAACAGGGATGACATCCAGCTCTGCGGAGACTCTGCTGCAAACGCTTCGTCGGTGCTGACCCCGCTTATGGTGCTGAGCAGATCAATTCGATTCGGAGCACGTCCGAGCTGGATAACTTGGTTCGGTTCGGTGAAATCCGATTCGCGGAATCCGGAGTGGGCGAAACCGAATTCATTCAGCAGATCAACAATCGTTGCTGCATTTTTTGGTGTGGCTCGGATCAGAATGTCGAGATCGCCGGTGTAACGCGGGCGGCCATGAAACGCCAGACTGTGCGCTCCCACAATGACATATTCAACGCCGCGCGAGTTTAGTAATTCGAGAAACTCTCTCAAGTCGTTGCTCAGGCGCATGGTTCAGGAGTTGAAGCAACAGTTGCAGCCGTTCGTTGCCGGACAACTTTTTGTAAAACTCGCGATCAGCTTTTTCGGCCTCGGTGAAATTGCGAAACTTTCTTACCGTTTTGTTCACGTCCCTAAAGTATAAGCTTGGCAGTGACTCTTTCCGAGCGAATTTGATTGGAACCTCGTGAATCCAAATCCTTATTTGTTCATTGTTATCTTCATTGGCGTGGCGCTGGCCTTTCCACTGATCCCCCTCGGGTTGGCATGGGTGTGGCGGCGATTTTTCCAACCGCCAAAACCGGGCGCGGAAAAAAACGCGATCTACGAGTGCGGCGTTGAATCCATTGGTGAAGCGCACATACAGTTCCGGTCACAGTATTATCTTTACGCCATCATCTTTTTGATTTTCGACGTCGAGGCGGTGTTTCTCGTGCCATTTGCCGTCGCATTTACCGCGTTGCCGGTAGGCGCATTTATTGCCATTCTGATTTTTCTATTTCTTTTAGTTGAAGGGCTCGTCTGGGCGTGGGGTAAGGGGTGTTTGCAATGGGCGCGTTAGCGTCGGCGCTGGTTAAAAGAGTTAAAACAGTTACATTGTTACATTCGATGTGCGCGATCACGCGCTGCAAAGATTTAACTTGGTAACTCTTGTAACTTTAAAGCATGGGCGAAGGGCAAATCGACGAAGCATTACGCACCGAACTGCAACGGCAGGGAGTCTGGGTGACTTCGATGCAGGAGCTTTACAACTGGGGACGCAAAAACTCCATCTGGCCGCTGCAATTCGGGCTTGCCTGTTGCGCGATTGAAATGATTGCAACGGCAGCATCGCGCTATGACATCGCGCGGTTTGGCGGTGAAGTTTTCCGGCCATCACCGCGCCAGGCCGACCTGATGATTGTTGCAGGGACAGTGACCAAGAAAATGGCGCCACAAATTGTGCGACTCTATAACCAGATGGCCGATCCGAAATACGTCATCTCCATGGGCGCTTGCGCGATCTCCGGAGGGCCGTTTAAGCAAGGCTACAACGTGCTTAAAGGAATCGACCGGTACATTCCGGTTGATGTTTACATTCCCGGCTGCCCGCCGCGACCCGAAGCGCTGCTACACGCGTTTATGGAACTGCAACGCAAGATCGACGAACAAAAATTGACCGGCGCAGACAAGGCCGCACATCTTGATCCGGAAGAGCCCAGCGAATTCCCGGTGCCGGCATTTGGCAGGCATGATTTGGAGCCGACGGCGAATCCGGATGTATTTCAGCCGCCTAAACTTGAGCGGGTCTGATCGTGGAGTCGCTGGAGCAAATCAAAGCGCGCGCGGAAGCGGCAATTCCGGGAGCGAAGATCGACATCATTCCAAATCCCGGCCCCGCGAACCAGCCGTCACTCCTACTCGATCACGAACACGCGCGCGACGTCGCGAACTTTTTGCGCGACGACGAGACACTGCGACTGGACTTTTGCTCGAACGTTACTGGAGTCGATTGGCTTGATCGCGTCGTGAAGAAAACCGCGAAGGTGAAAGCAGTGGTAGAAGGCGTGGAGAAAGAAGTAGATCAAACGACCGAAGAAAAAATTCCCGGCTATCTCGAAGCGGTCTATCACCTTTACTCGATCACGCACAAGCACGGGCCAGTGATCATTCGCATGCGTACCGCTGATCGGGCAGACGGCGCGCGGTTGCCATCTCTCACTCCGATCTGGCGCAGCGCGGAATTTCAGGAGCGGGAAATCTTTGATCTGTACGGGATCCGTTTCGATGGTCATCCCGATCTGCGACGGATTTTGATGTGGGATGAATTTGTCGACCATCCGATGCGCAAAGATTATGTGCAGCCGGACGATTTTGAGTGGGAACCGACGCCGCACGATGATGTGCTCGCGAGAGCGAAGCAGCATTACGCGCCGCGACCAGAGGTTGATGGGGCGGAGAAGATCACAGCCCCAAGCGGGTAGACGTTAAATGGTTGAAGCGTTGAAGCGGAAATGAGCGCGACAATTCAAACACTGGAAGCAATGGAGCGGCCCCCCGTGACCATGAGCTCGCGACTGGAAGGCGAGTTGCTCGAAGTCTCAATGGGGCCGCAGCATCCCTCGACCCACGGCGTGTTTCGGATGAACGTCGCGCTCGACGGCGAAATTGTGCGCAAGCTCAAGCCGGTCTTCGGTTATTTGCACCGCAATCACGAGCAGATCGGCGAGCAGACAACTTATCTCGGCTCGATGCCGTACACCGATCGGCTCGATTACTTTTGTTCGATGAGCAACAACTGGGCCTACGCGCTCAGTGTAGAGAAACTCGCCGGCATCGAAGTTCCGGAGCGCGGCGAATACCTGCGCGTCATTCTCGCCGAACTCACTCGGCTGCAAAACCACGCGTCGCTCCTGGGGTTTTTGTTGAGCGATATGGGAGCGTGGGGTACGCCGCTCATGTACGCGTTCCGCGAGCGCGAGAAAATTCTCGATCTGTTCGAATCGCTCGCCGGCTCGCGTATGATGTGCGACTACATGCGCTTCGGTGGCTGCCGAGTTGATGCGGATGATAATTGGCTCGCCGGTGCCACGAAGATCGTCGACCGTTTCCCGAAATTTCTCGATGAATTTGAAGAACTGATCCTTGGAAATGAGATCGTAATCGCGCGAACGCAGAACGTCGGCAAACTTTCGGCCGATCTCGCGATCAGCGCTGGAATTACCGGCCCAATGCTGCGCGCGTGCGGCGTGAACTACGACATTCGCAAAGTGGACGGCTACGGATTTTATCCGCGTTTCAAATTTCGAATTCCCTTGGGCGATCATGGCGACACTTATGATCGGTTGATGATGCGCGCGCTCGAGATGCGCGAGAGCGTCGAGATTCTCAAGCAAGCATTCGCGCAGATTCAACCGGGGCCAATCGTGAATCCCAAGGTGAAGATCCGCGCGTTCAGGCCACCAGTGGGCGAAGCGTACGGACGAATTGAAGCGCCCAAAGGCGAGCTCGGATTTTACCTCATTAGCGACGGCGGACCTAACCCGTATCGCTACCGCGTGCGCCCGCCGAGTTTCATTAATCTCACGGTGCTTGAGGACCTTTGCCTCGGCCACACGGTTGCTGACGTGATGGTAATCCTCGGCAGCGTGGATATCGTAATGGGAGAAGTGGATCGATGATCGGCACCGGCATACTCAAGGGGATGGCGGTCACCGCACGGAACTTCGTCGGAAGTTATTTCGATAAGGAGCGATTAATCACGGTGCAGTATCCGGAGGAGCGAAGTCCGCTGCCGGAAAATTATCGCAACTTCCCGATCTTGATTTACGACGACGACCCACAGGCCGGCTTGCGCTGCGTGGCGTGCAAGATTTGCGAGAAAGAATGTCCGCCGCAGTGCATTTACATCGTCAAGAGCGACGACAAGAAGCCCGATTACATGGGCAAGCCGCAGTTTTACCCGAAGGTGTTCGACATCGATATCTCGGTTTGTATGAGCTGCCAGATTTGCGTCGAGGTGTGTCCGTTTGAAGCGATCAAGATGGACAAAGACTTCGAGCTGAGTAAGCGCGAGCGTTTCGATTCGCTGCTGCTACGAAGCGAGCAACTTTCAAAATCGAACGAATATTATCACAAGATTCATCCGACCGAAGCGGCTGCGGTTGACAAAAATCTGGCGGACGCGGCAGCAGCAGCTGAAGCCAAGAAGAAGGCAGCGGCGAAAGCTGCGGCCGCGAAAGCACCCGCAGCTGCGCAGACTCCTCCAGCAGCTTCTTCCTGACGGCGAACCGGCGATCGCTCTTTCGCGTTTTCGGCGAAAGTAACGCTGCTGCTGCAGTCCGGATTTGATACCCTCGACCTAACGATTCGCTCCTGCCGGGAACATTACTTTATCGGGAGCGGTGTTAAGGGCCGCGAGAAGTTTTTTAATCAAACGAGTTTTGACGCGACCAGCTTCGCGCGGTGGAACCAGATAACGGACAATCGCTTCGAGCCAGGTATTCTCGCTTACGCGAAAAATCACACGCGGTCGTTCGCGGACTTCCAATTCGTCGACTGGCGTACGGGCGAGCAGGTCACGAAATGTTTGGACGCGCGCGATCATTTCCTGGCCGAGCTCTTCCTCTGTAATCTTCTGCATCGTGTTTGAGATGAACTCGAGATCGGCGTTGAAAGCGACATAGAACTTAATCTCGTTCCAAATGTAAGGAAAAAGCGGCCACGAATAATTGTAAACGATCTCGTCGAGCACTTTCTCATTCGGAAACTTGATCAACCGACCGCTCGGATGATCGCCGGAAATGTATTTGCCGCCGAACTCCCACAGAGTGGTATCGAGATATCCAACGTCGATCACGTCGCCAGTGGCATCACCGATTTGTATGCGATCACCTACTCGGTACGGCTGGCGAACGAGGATATAAATCCAGGCGATGAAGCTTTTCATCGGCGTTTGTACAGCGAGGCCGATGATAATTGAGCCAATACCGAACGCGGCAGCGGCGGCATACCAATTGACGAAAATTATCGAGACCGCAATAACTGCGATAACAATAGCGACGACCAGATGCAGAATGCGCTGGAGAGTAAAACGAGTGGAAGGATCCTCAATGCGACCCAGCGCATAGACAGAAATAGCTCGTGCGATGGCGAGAACGATCACGACCAGCGCTGCGCCGCGCAGAATTCGCTCGACAAAACCGAGAGCTGACTGCGGCAACGGGATCAGCTTCCAGCCGAGGACGACATACGCTGCGACGCAACCGGCAAGAACAAGTGCGTGTACTAAGAACCACAATTTGTCTCTGCCGCGAGCCTTAACCCGTTCGGAGCGTTTTTCGCCGGTGGCCCGCTGCAACTCTTTGCGAACTTCGGGTTTGCGTGAAATTTCCTCCGCCGTCTCAGCCATCATTATTAAAATCGCATTCGGCGAGAAAATGGGTGCAACCAGACTGCGATGTCAGCCGGCGGTTGCTTGGAAGCCCCTGAAATTCCAATCGCAATCGATTCTCAAATGTGCTGTCGAATACAGACCTTGCGGAGCTGCTTGCGCGGCAGGCGGAGCGCGAGAATGGCATTCTCTCAAGCGCATTTCGACGCGCTGCGCGAGCCGCCTTCTTGTGGCCTGAAGAGGTGTTTCACATTGCGGCGCAGAACCGATCGTTGACCGAACTGCGCGGAATTGGGCCATTCATAGAGAAACAAATCAGGCAATGGCTTGATAAACCTCCGCACTCAAAGCAGCCAGTTTCTGCCATTCGCCAGGACT
>Ga0222622_10000131_pt1 | contig 25607 bp, 19 predicted proteins | sample PLM2_5_b1metaG_FD_177335 | JGI IMG/M metagenome (GOLD analysis project Ga0222622, IMG submission 177335) | Groundwater sediment microbial communities from an aquifer in East River, Colorado, USA - PLM2_5_b1 | ecosystem: Environmental > Terrestrial > Soil > Riparian zone | place: USA: East...
TGAATCAATACGACGGCCTTTCCTGCTTTTCTTGCCAAAGCCGGTGTAAACGTTCCATTCGATGCCGCGATCAACAGCGGCAGGTCGCGTCCCTCTCCGCTTTTGCCATATGTGGTATAGATGATCAACCCGCCGGATGCCGCGGAAAGTTTTTTGGAATAGGCGATCGCCTCATCATATGTAGACGTCTGTTTGTAGTCCGTCTTCTCGGCAGTAGTCTGCCATTGCGGAGGGACGTAGCCTGCCTGGCTTTGTGAGTGAGTGGTCATACTTAAGGTGAGGAGAACGCAAAAGGCGGCGAAATAGAAATTGAACATTTTCGCGTTCGTGATACGGCGGCAGATCATTTTGCGTCCATCCAGTTGTCGCCGGAACCGATCTCAACAACCAGCGGAACATCTAAAGTCGCTGACGCCTCCATCTCGAGTTTTATGATCTCGCAAGCCCGCTCGACCTCTGCCTCTGGCGCCTCGAACAAAAGCTCGTCGTGGACCTGCATTATCATTTTTGTTTCTAGCTTTGCATCCTTTAATGCTTCTGCAACCCTGATCATCGCGATCTTTACAATATCGCTGGCAGTTCCCTGGATCGGCATGTTTATCGCCTCGCGTTCGGCACGCGAACGTACGGCGAAGTTGCGGTCGTTGATCCCCGAAAAATAACGTCGGCGGCCAAAGAGGGACGTCACATATCCTTTCTCACGCGCCTCGTGCGGGATGCGGTCCATGTACTCTCGAATGCCTTTATACGTCGCGAAGTAATCGTCTATGACCTTTCGAGCCTCGGCCTTTGAGATGCCGACCCGCTGTGACAAGCCAAACGCCTCGACGGCATAGGCGATGCCAAAATTGACGATCTTTGCCAACCGGCGTTTCTCCTTGACCTCTTTGTCTGTTGTCGCCCCAAATACCAGCCTGGCGGTTTGGGCATGAACGTCCTCGTTATTTTTGAAAGCCTCGAGCATTCGCTCGTCCTGGGTGATATGGGCGAGAATGCGTAGTTCCAATTGCGAATAATCGGCCGAGATCAGTTTGTTGCCTTTCTCGGGAATAAAGGCCTTGCGTATCCGCTGGCCCAACTCCGTACGGACGGGAATGTTTTGAAGGTTAGGTTCGGTCGAACTCAGGCGCCCCGTCGCCGCGACAGTTTGGTTCAAACAGCCGTGGATACGGCCATCGCTGCCGATCATTTTCGGCAGTGCGTCAGCATATGTTGCCCGGAGTTTGTCCAACTCGCGATAGTCAATGATGAATTTTGCAATGTCATAAGTTTCGCCAAGCTCGACCAGTACATCATGGCTCGTAGATATCTGTCCGGTCGCCGTTTTACGGCCGGTCTCAATATTCAATTCACCAAATATCTCTCCTACCTGTTTCGGCGAGCCGATGTTGAATTCGCGGCCGGCGATCTTAAAGATGTTGTCCCGCAGCGTGTCGAGTTCCTTCGAAATGAATTCAGAGAACGTTTTCAGGCTGTCGCCGTCCACTTTCATTCCGGCAAGCTCGATGTCTGCCAGGACTGCTATCAGCGGAAGTTCTATCTCGAGATAAACGTTGTCCAAACCGGCCTCGTGTATCTTTTTCCTGAGAATCGGAGCAAGCCGAGCTATAAAGTCGGCACTCTCGGCGGTGCGAAACGCATGCTCTTCAAATCCCTCCGGCACATTAGGAGCCTCGTCGAGATCGGCGTAGATCTGTGCCAGGAAAGGGATCGGATAATTTGAACGGGTCGATTCCAATAAATAGGCGGCAACCAACACATCGTCCTTTACGGACACCGGGCGGACTCCTATACCGAGCAGCGAGCCAAGATTGCGCTTTTCGTCGTAAGCTGATTTTTCGAGAAAACCATTGGTCAGAACATCCTTGATCGGCGACGCTGCATCCGTACCGCCCTCGAAGTTTTCGAGGTCAACGTAGAATGCCTCGCCATTGCCGAATCCAACAGCGATACCCAAGGGCCCGTCCTTGCTAAAACAGCTCGCCTTTTCGTTCGAGTTTGAATCGTTTACGTGAAAGCTCCATCGGTCAGCTTCAAAAAGCCTGCGCACCAAGAGGTCGAGATGGACACGGTCCTTGATGACCGAGTATTTAGTTTCAACCGCAGCCGACCCATCAGACGGTGTGCGTGCCTCAAACAACCCCGGCGTCTCAGCGAACTCATGCGTTAGCTGTTTAAACTCCAGTTCGCGAAACAGTTCGTAAGCGAGCTTTCGGTCGGGGTCGCAGTGTTCCAGGTCCTTGAGATCGAGTTTGACGGGAACTGAACAATGTATAGTAGCCAGCTCCAGTGATTGCCGGATCAGGTCCTGATTGTTCTGCAGGCTTTCACGATAGGTCTTATGTGTTACTTTGTCGGCATTCGCCATTGCTGCTTCTGCTGAACCAAATTCGAGGATCAGCTTTAGAGCCCCCTTTTCGCCGATGCCGGGTGCCCCGGGAATGTTGTCGACCGAATCGCCCATTAGCCCCAACAGATCGATTATCTTATCGGGCGGCAAGCCAAACTTGTTTTTGACCCACGCCTCGTCGCACCACTCAACAGGGGGAACAGGAACTTTGCGTTTTAAATTGAGCGAATTTTGCCGCATAGCGATCACGAGCGGATCGCGGACCAGTTGGCACAGGTCTTTGTCGTTTGAAACGATAACCGCCTGCATGTCTTTGTCGGCGATCTGTTGGGCAAGTGTGCCGATAACGTCGTCCGCCTCAAAACCATCCATCCGCAAAATAGGAATGCAAAAGGCGTCGCAGACGCGTTCGATGTAGGGAATCTGAGACGCAAGATCGTTAGGCATCTCCTCGCGGTTCGCCTTATAGGCCGCAAACGAATCGTGCCGGAACGTCGGAACGAACGTGTCAAATACGGCAGCAATATAATCAGGGTCCTCGTCCTTGAGCAGCTTTCGCAGCATGTTCGTGAATACAAATATCGCCTGCGTTACCTGCCCCTTGCTGTTATGCATAGGGTCCTGTTTCATGCCCATTGGGGCAAAGAACGCACGGAAAATATGCGACATCGCGTCGATCAGAAATACTCTTTTCATCGTTTCTGCCTGTATCTGAATGATAGAGTACGCGAGTTAACTGAGACAAGTTGAGGGTGTTGTGGCACGGGAGGGTAACGGAGAAAGCTGTTTGACAACAAAATTGGCCGTACGATAATCTAACTGTTCGTTTTGCCCGCGGCAATTCGTTCCTATGGGCCTCAATGCCTTTTGATTGGTTTTACGACCGGTTCGTCTAGGGGTTAGGACACCGCCCTTTCACGGCGGCAACACGGGTTCAAATCCCGTACCGGTTACCATCTTATGCTGATGGTTCTGCATCATACTTAGTTAAATAATTCGCTTGCGCCCCAGGCGAATTTTTTTATTTATGGCAAAAAGATATCTAACTTACTTATCGCCCATCTTTTTTATCTCTGCCATTTGCATGGCTTTTGTCTCTGCCCAGGTTCCTGCCAAGGTCAGCGAGACAGTGATGGTCCTGCCCTTTGAAAATACATCGGGTAAGCCGGAATTTAATTGGGTAGGCGAGAGTTTCGCCGATTCGCTCTCCGATCTCCTCAGAGTGCCGACCCTGAATGTCATTTCTAACGACCAAAGAAAGATCGTCCAAACCCGTCTACGGATCCCGCTGACGACTCTGCCTAGTCTGGCTACCTCTTTGAAATTAGCCCGCGACAGCAATGCGGCCCTGTTGATCGCCGGACGATACAATATCGTCCCCGCCGGTGCTGAGACCGCAGCGACGATCAATGTCACGGCAAAGATAATAAAGGTGAACGAGGGAAGGTTTATGAGCGAGGTGATCGACGGGCGGCAGGTCACCCGGGATATAAACGTCAACGACGCCCTCGGTAATCTGCAGACAATACAGGGCCAGATCGCTTATCAGATCCTCTATCAGCGGGATAAGGCGCTCCCCTTTTCGCAAAACCAGCTCATCGAGGCTGCCAACAAGGTGCCGGCCCGGGCCTTTGAAGCGTATATTAAGGGCCTGCTTACCTCAGCCCCTGAGCAGCGAGAGAATTACCTGAAAAACGCGGCCCGTCTTTACGCCGAGGCTAGTTCCGGCGGTACGTATACAGATGCAACTCTGGAACTGGGGCATTTTTATCTGATCCAGCGGAAATATGCAGAGGCGATCGACGCTTTTGAGCGGGTAATAAATGCGAATCAGCAATGTAAGGAAAAGGCTAGGGCTGATAACAAAGCCGCGCAGTGTGCGGACGATAGTTTTGCCGAGGCATCGTTTTATAACGGGTTGACACTGTGGCAACAAGGCAAATACGAACCGGCGCTCGCCACACTGCGGCCGCTGGCAGAGGACCTGAAACTCACGACAATTTATAATGCTCTCGGTGCTATTGCCGTACAGGCATCGCGAGCTGAGAAAAAGAACCCGGGCAAAGCGGCGGCGCTGCTGACCGAGGGCACCGACTTTTTGAAAAAGGCAGCCGAATCGACCCCGGACGATATGAACGTCAGGTTTAACTACGCGGCGGCGTTATTTTTGAGTGGTAACTACCAGGATGCAGCCCCGCAACTGAGATCTGAGATCGCGGCAAACCCAAAGGACGGCGAAGCATATTTTCTGCTAGCTAAAAGCCTCGGCACTCTAAAGGACGCAATGGCGGCCGACATGGACAATCAGGCGCGGCGATTCCTTACGGATGGCAACCGTTACGCCAATCTCGAAAAGGAATGGCAAAAATCACAATCCGTGGACGGGATCGGGCTTCGTGTGCCTCAGCCCGCCCGCAAGGATTTTGTGGCCGTGATCATGAGCCGCAAACCGATCGAGACTGGGCAGCCGCAGATGAGCGAATCTGAGAGCCTGCTCGCGACCGCGCGCCAACAGGTCAAGAATGGTAACGACGACGACGCGATGGCTACGCTTCGCCGGGTGCTGGCAAGCGAGCCAATGAGCGCCGAGAGCTATTTGCTTTTGGGCAAGATCCACCTTAGGCACGGGGACATCGACCAGGCGATCAGCTCATTCAAAACCTCTGTGTTTTGGGACAACCGATTAATGGAGGCACATGTAAGTTTGGGCAAGATCTTTGTCGAAAAAGGCGATTGCCTGCAGGCCAAAAATTACGCCGCATCTGCTCTTGAAATAAATGCCGACGATCAGGACGCAATAGCTTTACAAAGACTGTCAGAACGCTGTTCCAAATAGTATGTTCCTTCGGTGGCGTGTTAGAGCTACTTACTTTCTAGTTGTAAAGACCCGCATTTTCCAAAAGTCATGACCCCGCAATAGGCCCGTAAATACGGGCTTTTATATTTCCGAAAACTCAAAACGGACACCTATATTCCCGCACGCATATTTTTGGCACGGTATGTGCTATAGAAAACAGCGGCTAGCTTGATGAAGTTAATCAGGACCCCGCCGCCATCACTACACCGAGCGCGGTTTGCCACTGTGCTTGAAAACCTTCCGAGCGTTCCTACAGTTGTCCCCCCTTTAAAGCCCGGCCACGGTGGCCGGGCTTTCCTTATTTAAATCGCCTGTTTCAGCGGTTTTCGGTCAAAGGCATACTTTCATTCACAATGATCGTTCCTTGTGGATGCTGTCGTGGCAATTCGTGCAGTCTGACCTGTCGCAGTTTGACCGAATCGTTCAATGACAGATTTTGTCACAGGACCGATGACGATAATTGTCGTTTTGGCGGTTTTGTCGGTCATAAAGATGTCTTGTGACCGCATCGGCAGATATACCTGATAATATATTTTGAATGCCGGCGCTCGCATTGCAACGATTCTTACCCGGATGGAAAAATATTCTCCTCGCCGTCCTTGCCGCCGCACTTTTAATTCTTTCATTTCCCGACTTTGAATTCTGGTTCCTAGCTTGGTTCGCGCTAGTTCCGTTGATGTGGGCGATCGACGGGGAAAGAGCATCCGCGGTCCGCTGCTTTGTCCTAGGTTGGCTGTTTGGTTTTCTATTCTTTACAGGCACCTGCTGGTGGTTGACATATGCTCCGATCCACTACGCCGGTTTTCCGTGGCCGCTTGCTTATTTCTTGCTATTCTGCGTGACTGCTGTCGTAGGTCTGTTTCCCGCTCTGTTTGCCGCCATCCTTTCTAATCTGCTCAGGCGTTTTAGAATGTGGGGATTCATAGCCGCACCGTTTGTGTGGGTGTTCACCGAGTTTCTGCGGTACTGGGTGACGGGGAATGATTGGAACGCGGTCGGGTATTCACTTGCCTGCGAACCCTCTTGTGCTTTGCCTGCGTTTTGGTTCTTTCCGGGGCTTTGGACCGCGGCCATAGGCGGTGTCTTGCTTACGAGCGGTGTGATCGTATTCGCAAACGTTATGATTGTTCGCACACTCGATAACCTTGCGGCTTGGGGTGAGTTCGGTCGCAACGTGAAACGGTGCATTGTCGAATGGACGATGCTTTTCGTGTTATCACTGGCAGCGTCGTTCGCCCACGTATCTTCTATGAAATATGAGAGTCCCGATGGGGCTGGGGGAGCAATAGTAACAATTCAGCCTAATGTTCCAATGAGCGGCCTTGATTCAGGTAAATTGCATCAACTCCGGCAACGGCAAGTTGATCTGGCCGAGGGCGAGATCAAAAAAATCTTGGATTATCGTAAAGAGCACAATGAAAGGCGAATCGCGAAAGGTCTTGAGCAATCGACTGAGAACGAGCGGCGAATAACCGTTGTTCTGCCCGAATCACCGATGGATTTTATGTACTCTGACGACCGGGAGTTTCAGCAGTTCATTGGCGATTTTGCGCGGAAGAACAACGTCAGCGTTTTATTCAATTCGGCTGAACCGAATAGAGGGACAACCAAATACTTCAATTCAGCGGTGATGGTTGGGCCGGATGGCAATAAGATCGCGGAATACGACAAAATCTACCTTTTGCCTTTCGGTGAGTACGTGCCGGGACCGCTGGAAAGCATCGTCCCTGCGTTTGTCGGTAATTTCGCTCGTGGCAGCAACTACGCTCTATTGCCGATCGGCGATGCAAAAGTCGGCGTGATGATCTGTTTCGAATCGCACTTCGGTCAGCTTTCGCGTGAGTATGTCCGTAATGGTGCGGATGCGATAATTGAGATGACCAACGACGGTTATCTCGGCCCGACACCTGTGCTGAGACAGCATCTTGCAAATGCCATCTTTCGAGCGGTTGAGACGAACAGACCCGTTTTTCGAGTCACCAATGTTGGAATAACGGCGAGAGTCAGCCCAAACGGAGATATCTGTGATTCGCTAGTCTGGTGCGGCCCCGAACCGTACACGGAAGGCTCCGAGAGTATGGGCGTTTCAAGATCGGACGGCTCGCAGACATTCTATGTAAAATACGGCGACTGGTTCGCTTGGTTGTGTACAATTGTGACAATCGGATTGTTAGGGTATGCAGTTTTTCGACGACGACAACCGACAGTTTGAATGGAGGATGGGCGTCGTATTGACGCTAATCGTTTTGTATATGTGTAGCTATATAACGATTCGAGCGTATAACACGCCGACTTGCGAATCCGAAGGATGCTACTACGAGGTCGTCGATATCCCACAAAGTGGGATTTGGAAGATCTATTCTCCGATCATGGCATAGATCACAAATATTTTCGTGCTGAGTTCAACAATTAACTAAAGTTTTCCTCTGCGTCCTCGGCGTCCTCTGCGGTAAACTGTCCCTAATGGAACTTACAGACCTACAAACCAAATTCGAAACTACACGAGAAAAAGTTACCCAGCTTGGGAGGTTTCTTTGACGCTCCCGCAAAGCAGGCTGAATTAGAAAGACTTGAAAAGATAATTTCTGAGCCGGGTTTCTGGGATGACCAGGAGCATGCCCAGAAAGCGCTCAGACAGCGGAGCCGGCTGGAGCGGGCGCTGAATCAGCATAATGATTTTGAGACGGCTGTGTCGGACGCCGAGGTGCTCTTTGAATTTGCGGCTGAGGATGCTGAATCGGCAAAAGAACTCGAAGCACTTATCGAGCGTTTGGAAAAGGACGTCGATGCCGCACAGATCGAGAGCCTGTTGGCAGGCGAGACAGACCTAAACAACGCTATATGTTCGCTGCAATCAGGTGCGGGCGGCACGGACGCGCAGGATTTTGCACAGATGCTGCTCAGGATGTATCTGCGTTGGGCTGAACGGCGCGGGTTCAAGGTCGAGATACTCGACGAGCAGGCAGGAAGCGAGGCGGGTATTAAATCGGCTACTTTCAGGGTCGAGGGTGATTACGCCTATGGCCTGCTGTCGGCTGAGGCGGGCGTGCACAGGCTTGTCCGCCTCTCGCCGTTTAACTCGGGCGGCAGCCGCGAGACGTCGTTCGCATCTATGTTTGTCTCGCCTGAGATCGACGAGAACATAGAGGTTAACATCGAGGACAAGGACCTGCGGATCGACACCTATCGTTCGACTGGTGCCGGCGGGCAGCACGTAAATACAACGGATTCGGCGGTAAGGATCACGCATCTTCCGAGCGGAATTGTGGTAACTTGTCAGAATCAGCGGTCGCAGATACAGAACCGGGCGGTCGCGATGCAGGTCCTGCGGTCAAAACTTTACGAACTAGAGCTCGAAAAACGTATGGAAGGTGCGGCCGAGCTCGAGGCCACGAAACAAGACATCTCGTTTGGGTCGCAGATCCGCAACTACGTACTGCACCCGTACCGGCTTGTTAAAGACACTCGTACAAAACACGAAACGTCAGATGTCGACGCCGTTCTCGACGGCGAGATCGATGAGTTTATTCAGGAGTTTTTGTTGTTTAAAAAGGCGGGTGTGTCAGTAGCCCGCACGTAAGTAAGGGCCAGATCGCAAGGAGTGAGTGTCAGGTTACATATGCGACGTGACTATATAGAATTTCAAGACCGCTCCTTTGCTCTAGCCTATCTGATCACCTTTCGCTGTTATGGAACATGGCTGCACGGTGACGAGCGAGGTACTGTTGGCCGCCGTGGCAGCAACGTTTTTGGGTCGCCGAGGATTCGTCTGGACAAGACTCTGTTAGAGATAGATAAAAGACAGATGGCAGCACCGCCTTTTGAATTGGGAAGCATTGAGCGGTCGCTCGTAGAAAACGCTATCGTGCAAGTCTGTGCGGTTCGTCGATACCACCTCTTCGCGCTGAACGTCCGCACAAATCATGTACATCTGGTTGTGAGCAATGGCGGTAACGTGGAACGCATGATGGACAGCTTCAAAGCGTATTCTACTAAAGCATTCCGTACGGCCGGTTTGGTTGTAAGGCATGTTCGGCCGTGGTCCAGGCATGGAAGTACACGGTATTTGTGGACTGAAGAACATATTGCAACCGCGGTTGATTATGTATTAAACCGTCAGGGCGCTGAGTTGCCGGTGTTTGATTGAGACGGTCTTATATTAGCGTGGCCCTTACTTACGTCCGGGCTACTGATACTGACACATTGATGCTCTGAAGATGAAAGTCTGCCCGACATGCAGTGAGATCTATAAGGATGACGACATAAATTTTTGTCTCGCCGACGGCACCACTCTGCTCAAGAAAAAGAACGGCAAGACGCCAAAGCACTCTCTTTGGAACGATGTCGTTGCCATTATCCTTGTCGCCGTCGCTGTCCTGGTCCTTCTTTGCCTGGTTACGAGCAGTCCAGACGACCGGTCGCTGATCTCGACGGGCGGGGGCCTGCCGACGACCAAGAACTGGGTGGGTGTCGTCGGTGCTAACATCGCCGCCGTTTTCCTGAGCGCGTTTGGCTGGACAGCATATTTGATACCGCTGTTGATCGCTCTGATCGCGTGGCGTGTCTTCCAATCGGACACTCTTATTCCAAGGGCTTCGCGGGTGGCGGGGTTCATTTTCTTTGCCATATCGCTGTCGGGGCTGATCTCGTTGGTTGGAGGGTACGGAGCGATCGTGGGCGATGCGACCGCCCAAGGCACGGCACACTTTATCGGGTCCATCGGAGCCGGTATTTTGCTGTCGGCCATCTTTGCGAGTTCGATATTGTTAATTACCAATTTCACGCTGGCAGGCTTTCTCAGCCATTTTGATGTTGCCGGCGAGAACCTCAAGATACGCCTGGATGAGTGGCGGGCGAAACGCCGCGACGCACGCTCGGGTGAGATCTCAGCTGCCCAGATGCGTGCCAAAAAACGCCGCGGCCGCCGCGAGGTTCCGGACGAGGCGGTGCCGCCGACCATCTCGATCGGCGAGGCCGAGGCAATGGCGGCAGCCGCGGCCGCGGGGCGTTCGCAGCCTTTGTTCGATAACGAACCACCTGATTCCATTCCCACAATAGACGCCAAAGAGAACCCGTTTGAGACGAACAAGGTTGTGGACGTTCCGCCCGAGGCAATGCCGGAGGAACCGGATGAGATGGCCGAACGCTTTGACGAAGACCACTCGGCAGAGGACGCCGAGATCGAAGAGCGAAAACCGCACACCGCGCAAACATTCGAACATTACAAACTGCCCGACACGTCGCTTCTCACCGAGATACCAAAACCGCTCACGCATCAGGAATCGGAACTGCGGGAGGTGGCGACGCTGCTGCAGCAAAAGACGGCCGAGTTTAATGTCCCCGGAAAGGTCGTGCATATCTCGCCGGGACCCGTGGTGACGACGTTCGAATTCAAGCCCGATGCGGGGGTCAAATATTCGCGTGTCACGGGGCTGGTCGACGATCTTTGCCTGTCGCTGAAGGCCGAGTCGATACGCATTGACCGCATTCCCGGCAAGGCGTTCGTGGGCATCGAGGTGCCGAATCAGAAGCGCGAGATGATCTTTCTCCGGGATGTGATCGAATCTCCAAAGTTCAAAAATTCCGAATCGCTGTTGACCGTCGGCCTGGGTAAAACAATTGACGGTGCCAAGTTCGTAGCCGACCTGGCAAAAATGCCTCATCTGCTAATCGCGGGAGCGACAGGCGCGGGTAAATCGGTGGGCGTTAATACGCTGGTGATGTCGATACTTTATAAGGCAAGGCCTGATGAAGTTAAATTCATTATGGTCGACCCCAAACGCTTGGAGCTGGGGCTATATGCCGACATCCCACACCTCTCGGTTCCGATCATTACCGACCCTAAACGTGCTGCCAACGCCCTCAAATGGGCAGTCGTCGAGATGGAAAAGCGTTACAAGGACCTGGCCGGTTACGGCGTCCGCAACATCGACGGCTACAACACCGAGGCCAAACGCCGCAATTCGCTCGAGCAGTGGGATGACAATGGCGAGGAGCATCGCATCCTGCCTTATATCGTTATCATTATCGACGAGCTGGCGGACCTGATGATGGTCGCCGGCAAGGACGTCGAGGATTCGATAACGCGGCTCGCCCAGATGGCCCGTGCCGTCGGCATACACCTCGTACTCGCGACACAGCGTCCATCGGTCGATGTCATTACAGGTCTGATCAAGGCAAATTTCCCGTCGCGTATTTCGTTCAAGGTCTCGTCCAAGGTTGACAGCCGCACGATCATCGACGCCAACGGTGCCGAAGGTCTGCTTGGCCAGGGTGATATGCTGTTTTTACCGCCGGGCAATTCCAGCGTGACGCGTGTGCATGGTGCGTATGTAAACGAGACCGAGATCAAAAAGGTGGTTGATTTTATCAAAGCCCAGGGCCGCCCCGAATACGACACGACCATCATCAAAAGCGACGAAGAGCTCGAGGACAATGGCGACCTGCCAGGCCGCCGCGATGCTTTGTTCAATGACGCCCTAAAATGCGTCGTTCAGGCAAAGCGTGCCTCGACCTCTCTGCTGCAGCGTCACCTGCGCATCGGCTACGGCCGTGCCGCCGCCATTCTCGACGCCATGGTCCGCGAAGGCTATATCGGCGAGATGGACGGCAGTACCCGTGCCCGCGCGATCTTACAGAAAGCATATGACGATCTGCAGGATATCTCTGAAATGGAGAATGAGGAATAGAGTCAGAAGTCAGAAGTTGGAAGTTACAAGTCAGTAGAAAAAGCAAAACTCGATGCGTCAAGAGCGAACCTTGATCGGATTTGCATTGCTGTCCGTTTGTCTCACATTTGCATGCACGACGCGGCAAGTATATCGAGCGGCTGCAAACGCATTGCCTGCCGCCGAGGCAATCAACATAAATACCGCGACCGTCGCAGAGCTCGAACGCCTGCCGCGGATCGGGCCAAAGACAGCAGCGAACATCGTTAAATTCAGAACCGACAACGGACCGTTTCGCCAGGTCGAGGAGCTGATGCAGATCCATGGCATCAGCGAGAAGAAGTTTTTGGAGATCAGGCAGTACCTGCGGACGGAATGATGCTGCCTCTGTCTGAAACCGCTGATCGCCCACGCTTTAACCGCCTGCCAATGCTCTGGCTGGCGGTGTTCTTTGCAGTCGGGATACTCATCGATCAATTCGTCAGCATAGATATAACGTTTGCCCTGGCCATTGCTGCTACGACCGCCATCCTCGCGGTATTGATTTCCAACCGTAATTACGCGACCTGTCTGATCCTGCTGGCTTTTGCGGCCGCGGGTGCGTTAACGGCCCAGGCTGAAATGGCTTCGATCTCAGTTGATCGGGTCAAGGTCATTTATGACTCGGGCACTATAGCGTCGGGTGAGCCGGTTGAACTGGAAGGTGTGATGAAGGGTGGGCCCGAGTTGGCGGTTGGCGGGGTGTTTCTTGAGTTGCATGCCCAATCGATAACCCATCACGGCATTGAGCGAAAAGCGTCGGGGAATGTTCGGGTGTTCTTGCCTGATCCGGTTGATTCCGGTTCATCCGTCGCGGAATCAGATGCGGATCTTTCAGAGAGCCCGGATCTCAAATCTGAAATTACAGATTTGAAACCAGACAGATCTGAGAATTCAGATTTGAGTACCGAACTGAAATACGGCTCGAGGCTGCGGGTATTTTGCAAGCTCAACCGCGACGACGAATATCTAAACCCGGGGGTCATCCCAAAACGCGAGGTCCTCGACCGGCTTGGCCTCGACGCGACTGGTACCATCAAAAGCCGTTTGCTTGTCCAAGAGCTCGCTGACGAGAGTGTCTTTATCCCGCTTGCCTGGGTCTACAACCAGCGGGCGCGGCTAATAAATGAGTTTCACCAAAACCTCGATGGTCAAACTGCAGGCATAATGATCGCCTCGCTGCTCGGCGACAAATATTTCCTCGACCGCAACACCGCCGAGCTATTTCGCGAAGGCGGTACCTTTCACGTCCTCGTTATATCGGGCCTGCATATTACATTTATCGGTGGACTGCTGCTATTGCTTGTGCGGCTGTTCACACGGAATCGATGGATGCAATTTGCAGTTGCCGTGACCATCATGTGGGCGTATACATTCGCGGTCGGGGCCGATCTGCCGGTGGTCCGGGCGGCTATAATGTTTAGTGTCGTCTCATTTTCCTATGTGATCTACCGAACGGGAACCGCACTCAACTCACTGGGGCTTTGCATGCTGCTGCTGCTCGCCTGGCGTCCGCCGGACCTGTTCAATCCATCATTTCAGCTCACCTTCGTAAGCGTTGCAGCGATCATAGCGATCGCGATGCCGCTCATTGGACTGCTGCGCGATATCGGCAGTTGGACACCGACCGCACAAAAGCCTTTTCCGCCGAACGTGCCCGGGTGGTTAAAGCGTTTTTGCGAATCACTTTACTGGCGTGAGATATCCTGGTCAATCGAATCGAAGCGGCAAATATGGACCGCTCGATTGTTCAAATCGCCATTTATACCCGCAAAGCTGACAGATACTGTGCAGAAGCTCGTCCGCTATTTGTTCGAGGCTCTCCTTGTATCTCTGATCGTTCAGATCAGTATGCTGCCGCTCTCGGTCTGGTATTTTCATCGCGTCTCGCTGGCAGGCATAGTGCTCAATATTTGGGTGGGCGTGTTTTTGGCGATCGAAAGTTTTGCAGCTGTGGCCGCGGCGTGTCTTGGCCAAATATCAGCTTTTCTCTCACAGCCGGTTTATCTGTTCAGCGACAAGTTAAATTGGATGCTGCTTGCCCTGCCGCGACTTTTGTCAGGCATGGAATGGGCAAATTTTCGGCTGCCCGCTTACCCGGGCAAAGGCGTTCTTTTGTATCTGACATATTTCCTGCCCGTGTTGGTCCTGGCTATCGCACTGAACCGCTGGCGGCCTTTTGAGCTTGGCAACAGCTTCAGCTTTCGTCAGGCCAGCATTCTACGCACGGTAGCGGCCGCGCTGGCGATGTTTATTGCGGCAATAATATTTCACCCGTTCAGTGCACTCGGAATTGACGGCCGGTTTCATATGGACTTTCTTGACGTCGGGCAGGGTGACGCCGCGTTGGTGACCTTTCCTGACGGGCAGACGCTTTTGGTGGATGGAGGCGGCAGACGCCGCTCTGTAGTTTACGATCAGGAAACTGAAGAGCCATTCGAGCAGGACGTCCGCAGCGTAGGCGAGGCCGTCGACTCAGCTTTTTTATGGAACCGAGGATACTCGCACGTCGACTATATCCTGGCGACGCACGCTGACTCGGACCACATCCAAGGTTTAACAGATGTCGCAAAGAATTTTACGGTGAGCACAGCTATCTTTGGCCGTGCTCCGATACAGAACCCTAATTTTGCTGAACTCGCTAACGTGCTTATCAAACGCGATATACCTGTAGAGATAATCGCAGCGAGAGACAGGATGAAGTTTGGTGACGTTACCGTCGAGGTTCTCTATCCCCTGCCAACTGATGACGTGGAGGCGATATCGGACAACGATCATTCGGTGGTTTTGCGGTTCGTCTATGGCAGCCGTTCGTTTTTAATGACCGGCGATATCGAGCGGGGAGCCGAGAGTGCGATCCTGAACAGCGGTATGGCGGTCGGGGCCGACGTTATAAAGGTGGCTCACCACGGAAGCCGTACATCCTCGACACAGGCTTTCATCGACGCCGTCGGTGCAGACGATGCGATCATTTCTGTCGGCCGTGCCTCGCCGTTCGGACACCCGCATCCGGAGGTTGTAGAGCGATGGCGCGGATCCGGAGCACACGTTTTTCAGACGGGCGAACGGGGAATGGTCTCGGTCTCGACAGACGGCAGTGATCTGCAAATAGACACTTTCTTGCCATAAATCAGCGTCGGATGTCAGGCCAAAAAATTTTTGCCGCAGATACCGCGGATAGGATTCGACGAAAAAAGGCCGGAGCGTAAACCGCTCCGGCCTTTTCCAATTTAACGATCCGCCATGTTAACTCATTGGCTGTTCGATCATGAACGTCGCCTTCCAATTGCCGCCCTCATTGAAAAAGACTGTCCCACCCCACAGAGGCGTGAGCTTTTGATCGCCGCAGGTCCCGACGGCTGTTCCCTTGTAGGTAAGGATGCCGACCTCGGCAGTGACCGAAGAACTTTGGGCGTCGGTTACGCTGACACTCGAAACATTGCAAGGCGGGTCACCCGCCCAATCCTTGAGCGTCGCGGCCTTGTCAGGAGCAAAAACGCCCATTGGGTTAACAAACATCATATCCTTTGTCGTTATCTCGTCCAGCTTTTTGGCGTCGTGGTCCTTCCACGCTTCCCAGCCGATCTTTTCGACAGCCAGCAGAGCGTCAGTAAGGGCGGGGTCCTTTGAGGTGATAGTCGCTCCCGATGATGTCGAATTAGCGGCACCGGCGTCTGCGGCCTTCTTTTCGTCAGCAGCCTTTTTATCCGCAGTCTCGTTGTTGACGTCCTTTTTGACATCTACCTCGCCCGATGCTGGCGCGGAGTTTGTATTTCCGCTCTTGGCAGCAGGTGCTTTCGCAGTGTTCGATGGCTCTTTCTTTGCAGCAGGGGCTTTCTTGTCGCCGGCGGGCGGCGTCACGATCGCCGTTTCAGAATGATAGGCACCGAGCCAGAAAGTCGCTTTGCGTACAAAAACCGTTGCGGCACGCGTATTGGGCATCTTTTTGCCGTCGCAGGTGCCGTCGTAGTTGGCTTTGTATGTGACAACTGCGACGTCGGGGCCCACCATCTTCATCACCGGTTCTTCCATCGTGATGGTCTTTATATCGCACTTGTGATTTGCGACATCGTTTATGGCGGACTGTTTGTCGGTCCAGCGAGTGTTGCCAAATCCGATAAAATTATCGCTTAAAAAAGTCTCAAAGAATTTGCTATCGTGTGATTTCCAGGCGTCCTGGGCCTGGCGGTCGAGGGCGACGAGTTCTTCTTTGGTGGGTGGGACGGTCGAGGGTTTATCAGCCGTCGCTTTATTGTCGGAAGCTCCGCCGCATGCCGCGGATAAAATGGCGGCGACAAACAGCAAGCCCAAGAGCGTTATTTTTTTCATACCTTTTAGTTCTCCTTTGCGGGGTACCAGATCTTGAGTAAAGATGGCCTCTTTCCAGAATGCGAAGTATTTGCATTCCGGTCAAGAGGCCATAATTGAATTGACGCTTTCGCCGCCATTGAGCGGTTATCTATGGAGCGCCGATCACATTGCCGGCCTTTCGGCTATAAAGGCTGCCTTCCAGGCATCACCTTCCTTTTGGTAAACGGTAGCACCAAACAATGGTCCTATTTTTTCACCGTCACAAGTACCCGCGGCCGTTCCCTTGAAGAGCAGGATCGCGACGTCGGCAGTCAATGAGACACTGAACGGCTCGCTGATATTGACACTTTTGACATCGCAGCCGGGTTTGGTCCATTCAGCGATCGTCGCTGCTTTGTCAGCATAATATTTGCCCATCGCGTCGACGAACGAGAGGTCTTTGGTCGTCACCTCTTCGAGTTTTTTGCTGTCGCGTGCCTTCCAAGCCTCCCATCCCGACTTTTCGATGGCTGCCAATGCGTCCGTCATCGAAGCGTCATTTGCAGGTTTAGCCGCGTTTGCCGCGTTTGCGTTTGCCGCGTTTGCGGGTGCGGCGATCTTAGCCTCAAGGCCAGACTTGGTGTCTTTACTCTCAGGTTTCTTTTCAGCGGATTCTGACTTGGCTTCGTCCGCTTTCTTCGATGTATCGTCGTCCTTTTTCAACTCAGCCTTTTTATCTGACGATCCGGGAGCCTTGGGTTCCATGATGTCCGTTTCAGAGTGAAAAGCACCGAGCCATTTATCGCCGCGTTTGACAAAAACGCTCGTTGACCGAGCAGGCTCGATCTTGTGCCCCTCGCAGCTGCCGTCGGCGGTAACTTTATATATCAGGACAGCGATCTCGTTGCCGATCATTTTCATTTGGGCATCGTCTATAGTAAAACTTTTGACATCGCATTTATGACCGGCGATGTCTTTGATAGCAGTTGCCTTGTCCCAGCGGCCTTTCATGCCGTAGCCGCTGAATTTTTCATCGAGAAAGGTATCAAAGAATTTTGTATCGTGATTTTTCCAGGCTTCGTTAGCCTGTTTGTCGAGAGCCAGCAGGTCGTCTTTGGTCGGAGCGGACGAGACGGGTTTCGACGTGTTGGCGTTCGCCGTGTTTGCCGTGTTTCCAGGTTTATTTTCGGCGGGAGCGCCGCATGCAGCAAAAATAACAGCAGCCGCGAGCATTGATGAGAACATGATCATTTTTTTCATATATTTGTCTCCTTGCGCGGATATAGTTGAATTCAAAAAACAGAAGCCCGAGGGGTTTCCAATTTCAAGAAAACCAATCGAGCGTTCCTTCGGTCGTCCTAATTGCGTATAGTTTTAACATCACCCCAAGATATTGTCAAGAGTTTTGCCTGGGAAAAAATGTGCTTCAGTGCTTGAAATGCCGTATTCCCGTCATCGCCATAACTATGCCGTGCTGGTCGGCAGCCGCGATCGACTCGTCATCCTTTATAGAGCCACCTGGCTGAATGATGGCTGCGACGCCAAGTTTTGCCGCCTCGTCAACATTATCGCGAAATGGGAAAAAGGCGTCGGAAGCTAATACGCTTCCCGCTAACGAGTGTCCAAAGCGTTCTGCACGCATCGCTGCAATACGGACGGAATCGACACGATTCATCTGGCCGGCCCCCACGCCGAGGGTTTGATATTCGTTTGCGAGCACTATGGCGTTTGATTTGACGTGTTTGCAGACGATCCACGCAAACTGCATGGCGGCGATCTGCTCGGCAGTTGGTTGCTTGGCCGAAACGATGTTCAGCTCCGCCGGATCGAGGCGGTGATCGTCATGATCCTGAACAAGCATGCCGCCTGAGATCTGTTTGTATTCGATCGTGGTTCTTTGTTCGTTGTTCGGTGCAAGGCCGTCCGCGATCAACAACACTCTCAGGTTCTTCTTTGAGCGGAATATTTCGATCGCCTCCGGCTCAAATCCCGGAGCGATAACAACTTCGGTAAATACCTCTGTTACCGATCGGGCCACTTCCCCGTCCACGGAGCGGTTAAATGCAACGATTCCGCCAAAGGCAGAGACCGGGTCAGTAGACAGTGCCCGGCGATATGCTTGTTCGTTAGTTTTCCCGATCCCTACACCGCTGGGGTTTGTGTGCTTGATGATCGCAACTGTTCGCTCGTCAAAGTCGCTGACCAGGTTCCAGGCGGCCTCGGCGTCAACATAATTGTTGAACGACATCTCTTTGCCGTGCAGCTGCTCGGCATTGGCAATGCCCCCGGTTTCGCCCGTTTTATACAAAGCTGCACGCTGGTGCGGATTTTCGCCGTACCTGAGATCTGTGATCTTGGCGAGCTCGATCGAGATAAATGCGGGAAGTCCGGTGGATGGATCTTCGGTGTCCTCTGAGATCGACCCGGTCAATTCCCCTGATTCGATAAAAATAAGATCACCCAGAGGGTTGAGCGGCTCGAGGCGTTCCAGGTCTTCGTTAGGCAATTGTCGGGCAAGATAGGACGAGATCGCGAGATCGTAGCTGGCCGTACGAGTGAATGCCAGAGCCGCGAGGCGGGCACGGGTTTCGAGCGAAAGGCTGCCTTCATTCTCGTTTAGCTCAGCCGTTATCTCGCTATACAGCCGCGGATCGGTAACCACAGCTACGTCACGCCAGTTCTTAGACGCCGAACGGATCATCGCGGGGCCCCCGATGTCGATGTTCTCAACCGCCACAGTTAAGTCAACATTCTTATCCTCGATGGTCTTTTCGAACGGGTAGAGATTGACCACGATCAAGTCGATCGGTTCGATAGAATGCCCGGTCATCGCCTCAATATGTTCCGAATTGTCACGAAGGGCAAGAAGCCCGCCGTGGACCTTGGGGTGAAGTGTCTTGACCCGCCCATCCATCATCTCGGGAAAACCCGTGACATCAGAAATATCTGTAACGGCGAGCCCTTTGTCCCTCAGGAACCGCGCCGTTCCGCCGGTGGAGATGATCTCGACACCGTGGGCAGCGAGCGAGGCCGCAAATTCATCCAAACCCATCTTGTCCGAGACGCTGATCAGCGCCCGGCTGATCTTTCTTAATTCGGTCATAAAATAACGAAAAAAGCGGTCAATCAACGACCGCTTCACACCACACGTTTGTATATTCAGAGCCGGCCGTATCCTTAGCGAATATAGCCATCGATATTCCCGGCTCAGTCACAGTTTAGAAAAAGAACCGGCCCAGGAACAATAATCCGAGTATAAAGATCACCGCATATATTACGATTTTGATTAGACTCATATATTTCTTATGCTGAGTACAGGTTTGGTCCGTTACGCCTGTACGAAACAGCAATTTTAGTCCCGTTAACCGATAGATGTCAAAAAAACACGTTTCGTTTCCACTGCTGGTCTTTGCTTTTTCGCTAATTTTACAAATTGTTAACAATTCGGCGGCCCAGGGCGTGTCGGTTCAACTCACGCTGTTAGAGAACGCATGGGCAGTTGAGGTTTCCGGAAGTTTTGATTTGTCGACACCGAGGGTTAATCCGAGAAATCTTTCATTTGTTAACGAATACGCGGGAACCAGTGGGCTCGGCGATCGAATATCCGAACTCAAGCTGTTTGATCCTAAAGGCCGGTCCGTCTCTTATAAGCGGTTTATGGCCGGGGAATATGTGGCGGACGGTGATTTCTCGACCTGGCAATACCGTGTTGAGCTAAAGCCTTTGGTGCAGACGGTCGCGGGTGCCCATATTTCCTGGTCAAACGGCGAAACAGGACTGCTAATGCTTGGCGACCTGCTTCCAGATCTTGGCGACAGGCCGATGCGGGCCGAGGTAAAAGTAAGAACGCCCCCAGAGGGATGGAAACTGTTCACGGCCTGCCGGGTCACCAACGAGGGCCGCTATGTTCCTGTCGACGTCAAAAAAGTTACCTTCGTGATCGGCCGCAACACGCGCGAAAAAGAGAGCGTGGTTAAAGGCAGCCGTCTAAAAGTTCTGATCGATGGCTCGTGGCAATTCACGGATGACGAACTATCAAATTTGGAGCTGGAAATATTTGAAAGTTACTCGAGAGATCTTGGGGATCTTGCTGAGAAGAATTATCAGGTCTCGATCGCCAAATTTCCGGTAAAGGTGCCGGTTGATAACTGGGAAGCGGATACCCGAGGCAATTCGATCGTTATCCTGTCTTCGGATACTCCTTTCAAATCACAATCGGTCCAACGGCTTCACGAACAACTCCGGCACGAGATCTTTCACCTTTGGATACCGAATGGCGTTGATCTTACCGGCAACTATGACTGGTTTTACGAGGGGTTTGCCTTGTACCAATCGCTTAAGGTCGGCTTGGCTGTAAACCGAATAAGTTTTGACAACTATCTCGACACCTTGTCGCGTGCGTATGATATCGACAGGCATGACAGCCATAAGTTAAATCTGATCGAGGCATCAAAGCAGCGGTGGAACGGGACGAATACTCAGGTTTATGCTCGCGGTATGTTGGTCGCATTCCTTTGCGATCTGGAATTGCTAGAGCGTTCAAAAGGGAAGACTTCAGTGACGGACCTGGTCGCCGAACTGTACCGCAAACACCGGCCACCGGCAGCTGCCGAGGATGGAAATACTGCAGTACTTGCATTGATGAGATCTCACCCCGAACTGATCCCAATTGTCGATCAATATATAAACGGGTCCGGAGTCATTGACTGGGGGCCGTTCGTGAATGCTGCCGGACTAGAAGCAGATACAGCCGCCAGGTTGACGGTCTCGGCACACCTGTCAGGAAATCAGAAGGATTTGCTCGACAAATTGGGTTATAATAATTGGCGAAAACTACCTCGCAGTAAGAAATGAGAACACATTATTTTGCATTTTTCGGACTGATATTAGCCGGCCTGTTCCAATTGGGCTGCAGCACCTTGGCGGGAGGGCTGCTTGACCCCAACGACACAGCGACCGTCATCGCCAAGACCGCCCAGATCCGCACCTCATATTCAGTTGTCGCGGCCGATCTGCTCGAGGTGAAACGCGGCGATCGTCTCGACGTTATCGATCAGGTAGAGTTTGAGAAAGTTCCTTGGTTTCGTGTTCGAGCACACGACGAAACGCAGACGGAAGGCTGGATCGAGGCTCAGAATGTAATAACCAACGACACTCTCGCTAAATCCAAGTCACTTGCCGAGCAGTTCAAGGACCAGCCGCCGCAAGCCGCCGGCCTTATCCGCTCAGCCTCGAACTTGCGCTCGGCACCGGACATGAGCCCCGAAAATGTGATGTTCAAGCTCGGCAACGGGTCGATCTTTGAGATCATGTTGTGGAAATTTGTTCCCAAACAGGAAGTACCGGATGTGGACGATGCACCTAAGGGCCAGCAAAAAACCGGCAAGCGATCCAAAAATGCGGACATTGAAGCGGCAAAAGAGGGGGAACCTGAAAAGCTCGAGGACAAATACGATGTCTGGTATCTCGTCAGGCTCGATCCGTCCGTTTCACCGGCGCCCGCCGGGTGGCTCTTTGGACGTCAGGTCGAGCTTCAGGTGCCGACTGATATTGCCTTTTTTCAGCAAAACAATCATAAGTTCGTGACCTGGCAGCGGCTGGACGCCGATTCGGCAAATAAGGTGGGTGCCGGCGATAAATCGCTCGCTCCCGGCAGTTGGGTTATATTGTCCCGCAACAATTTTTCAAAACCGATCGATGGGGTCGAACCCGACTTTGACGCGATCCTGGTTTTGGCTTTTGATAAGTATGACCAGACTTATTTCACAGTGTGGAAAAGTTCGCCGGGTATGGAGGTTTGGGGCACTCTGCCTCTCGTTGTCGATGGCAAGGGCGACAATAAGACGTTTACCGTGAAACTGCGAAATCCGTCAGGCCAGATGGATGAGAAGCGATTTGTCGTGTTCAAAGACAAGAACCGCTTAAAGGTGACGCCGCCCGAGGACATTGCCCAATACATGACCAAGAGCAAATAGTGATCGATCCGCCCGACGACAACCCCTTTCCGGACCCTGTCGAGATCGAGATCACCGACTCGCTGGACCTGCACTCATTTAGCCCAAAAGACATCAGGGCCGTGGTCGAGGCATATTTGGCAGAGGCCCATAAAAAAGGATTTCCCATTGTCAGGATCGTGCACGGCAAGGGTGTGGGCATCCAACGAGAGATCGTGCGAAAGGTTTTGTCTGAAACAGATTTTGTAAGGTCGTTTAAGAACGCCCCTGAATTCTCGGGCAGCTGGGGTGCGACTATCGCCCACCTCGATATCTAACGGTCCTCGATAACGTCAGCCCACGCCTCGTCTTCAACCACAGATTCTGGACACATTGAGGCTATCAGATCACTTTGTTCCCTGATCCTGGTCTCAGCAGCGTCGAGCTCGCTGCCGAGTTTAGCGTTTTTATGTTCGAGCAGCTGCACGTACTTTTGGCGTTCCCGATACAGGCGTTCAATATAAAATAGATACGAGAACTGCAGCCCGGCGATGCCAAGCAGAACCAGCGAGAGTCCAATGAGAGCGAACATGAACATAACACCTGCGTCCCTAGCGGTTAGAGGTCTTTAGGAAATTATAACCTTGACCTCAGCCAATGGAAAAGTAAAATCAGAGCTTAACGACAATTATCAAGGGGGAAAGTATGCGTGAGGACATAGTAAATTCGATACCGGCGGCGCCGACCTTCGACAGACGTGAGTTTTTGGTGACCTCCGTCTTTGCGGCGGGAACGTTTGCTGCCTCGGTCCTGCCGATCCAGGCACAGACTCAGGTCCACACCGACGATAAAGGGCTCGTCGCCGGCGAGGTACACATCCCGGTCCCCGACGGCCAGATCCCCGCTTACCGGGCTATGCCGGACAAAGGGAAAAAGTTCCCGGTCGTTATTGTCGTCCATGAGATCTTTGGCGTCCACGAATATATACAAGACGTTTGCAGGCGTTTTGCAAAGCTCGGATATTTAGCGATCGCTCCCGCCCTTTATGCCCGGCAAGGGGATGTTAAGGACCTTAAAGACCCGAGAGAAATAAACACCAAGATCTTTTCGCTGATACCGGACACACAGTCGATGTCCGATCTCGATGCCACGGCCGCCTGGGCTGGTAAGAACGGCGGCGATCCAAAAAAACTATCGATCACCGGTTTTTGCTGGGGCGGCCGTATCGTCTGGCTCTATGCTGCCCATAACCCGAAACTCAAGGCCGGTGCCGCCTGGTACGGCCGGATCGCCCCTACACAGAACTCTCCTGTCAGCGCTGCACAGCCGACGACACCGATCGACCATGTGAAAGAGATAAAGGTGCCCGTGATCGGTTTTTACGGGGGCATGGACAAAGGCATTCCCCTGGACCACGTTCAGCGGATGCAGGATGAATTGAAGAAAGGTAAGTCAGGCTCGCAAATTGTGGTGTATCCTAATGCCGACCACGGGTTTCACGCTGATTACCGGCCGTCGTACAATAAACAAGCAGCCGAAGACGCGTGGGCCAAGTTGCTCGCCTGGTTCAAAGATCATGGAGCGGCCTAAGCCTGGCAGCCATCGCTGCTAACGCTTTGCAAATTAATTAATGACTACACCTAACCTAAAACTTATATACACCCTGTTGTGCGATGATGTTCGCATCGAGATGGGCAACAAGATCTCTCTCATGGGTATTTTTCAGAACATAATGGTTGAGAAATTACCCGTCTCTCTCATCAAGTTCGCGGTGATAAATCATTGGAAGGGGCAGGGCAATCACGAGACCGAGGTGCGGATACTCGCCCCGGACAAATCAAACCTTGTGGTCACGTCACAGCCGACAAAGATCGAACTGGCCGAGGGCGGCTTTACCGATAACGTTAGCTTTTTTGTGAACGTTGTTTTCCCTAATGCCGGCACCTACTGGATCCAAACGATCGCAAATACCGTTGTCCTCGACGAATTCCCGCTTATTGTTACCGACACAGCCGGCGCTCAGGCAATGCAGCCGGCCGATGAGATCAGCGAGACGGTGAACTAAGAACACACTATAGAATAAGAAAGGCTTCGTCAGCGGACGAGGCCTTCTTTGTTTAACCAGTAAGTACTAGCCATCCTAACAGCTCTTCGAATCCGCTGTTTTCCTCTAAGCATTTATCCCGCAACAGTTTAAGGATAGGCGAAACCGGACACCATTTGCCATTTTAAGGCCTGTACCGGCGTTATGATCTTTATAATGGCAGAACCTTGCGTATACTGACAGAACATCATGAATACTGCGAGTATTTGTTCTGTACTGCCAATATATGACGTGTTTTGCGAGTATACGGTAAATACTGGCAAAATATGCCGCATTCTGGCAGTATATGCAAAATATTGCCAATATACTGCGTGTCTTGGCAGAAATACTTTGGTCTTGCCGTTAATTACCAAGAGTTGTCTATCCAGGAATTGCGGCGGAAGATTTGGCGGGTGAAAGAGGTTAGAGCCGGGAGTTGGCTATTTGTCGATATTTAGTGAAATAGCCAAGCGATAGATAGCGGCGGAATCCACCTCGATCTCTTTTGAAGCGGAAACGTCCTTGTATTTTGCGGTTATGCGGAACTTTGCATGGCCGGCAGGCTGACGAAAAACAAATTCCCCATATACGTTAGTGTAAACGCTCGGCAAGTCGGTGGTGCTGCCGTCATCATTGATCTTTTCTATCGCCACCTTTGCGCCCGTTACGCTGGTCCCGTTCTTATAAAACACGCTGCCCTGGACGATGACAAGCGTTCCCCTGTCCACGACAAGCACAAGGTTGTCGCCCAGAGAGACAGTTTTGCCGGGCCGCACCTCGATCTTATATTTGATCGCCGAATTATAGCCCGATGCATCAAAAATAAAATCATAGATGCCCGGCTCAAGGCCGCTTATTACAAAATCCCCTTTACTGCCGGATTTGACGCTTTTTACGTCTGCCGAGTCGCGACGGGCCGTGATCTCCACGCCCGAGACTGCTTGCCCCCGCGAAGAGCGAATTTTTCCCTTCACATTGCCGGTGCTTTGAGCGATCGCGGCATTCGCGGACAGGCCTAGAGCAATAACTGCTAGTACTACGGCACGAACGCCAAATTTTTGGTTAGATCTAGTTTTGTGCATGCAGAGACGATTCGGGCCGGTTTTGGCGGAGCTCGCCGGCTACATCATTGATGATGTCGTCAAGGCTGCGGGTTGGCTGGTAACCTATCAAGCGTTTTGCCTTTTCGAGACTGGGAACACGCCGGCGCATGTCCTCAAATCCCTCGCCATAGGCTTCGGCGTAGGGAATGTACTTGATCTCGCTTTTGCTGTTGGTGAGTTCGATCGCCTTTTGGGCAAGATCGTTTATCGTGATCTCGAGATCGCTTCCGAGGTTAAGGACCTCGCCAAAACACGCTGAATTTTCCATCATTGTGGTAAGCCCT
>Ga0222622_10000133_pt1 | contig 25524 bp, 17 predicted proteins | sample PLM2_5_b1metaG_FD_177335 | JGI IMG/M metagenome (GOLD analysis project Ga0222622, IMG submission 177335) | Groundwater sediment microbial communities from an aquifer in East River, Colorado, USA - PLM2_5_b1 | ecosystem: Environmental > Terrestrial > Soil > Riparian zone | place: USA: East...
ACCCGATTTCTACGCGCTGCAAGTGATGAACACGATCCTCGGCGGCATGTTCCAATCGCGCCTCAACGCAAATATCCGCGAAGACAAGGGCTACAGTTACGGCGTCAACTCGAACTTTGCCTTCGGGAAGGGGCCGGGCGCGTTTCGCGCCGGCGGCGACATCGTGACGGCCAAGAGCGACCTGGCGCTCGTGGAGTTCATGAAAGAACTTCGGGGGATTATTGGTGCGCGGCCGATTACGGACGATGAACTGAGCACCGCGAAGGATGCGCTCATCCAACGTCTGCCTGCAACGTTCGCTTCGGTCAGCAGTATCAACGGGGCAATCACGAACTTGTGGACGCAGAACCTTCCAGACGATTACTACCAGCAGTATGCCAAACGGATTGCCGCCATTACCAAAGACGACGTGCTGCGAGTGGCGAAGCAATACGTCACCGTCAACAACCTGGATATCGTCATCGTCGGCGATCGGTCGGTCATCGAAGCGCCGCTGAAGGCGACCGGGCTGGCACCGATTGTGGTCTACGACATCGAGGGCAATCCGCAGAGCACGCAATAGCGATCCATGGCCAGTAAGGAGGAACGCGAAACCCTGAACATCGCTGGACGCGAGGTTTCGATCAGCAACCCTCGCAAGGTCCTTTTTCCGCAGGCGGGATACACCAAGCTCGATCTGGTCCGCTATTACCTTGCCGTCGCTGACGGTGCGTTGCGCGGCGCCGGTAACAGGCCGAACGTCCTCGTTCGTTATCCCAATGGACTCGATGGAGAGTTCTTCTATCAGAAGCGCGCGCCGCAATCGCGCCCGCCGTGGATCGACGTCGTCTCGCTGAGTTTTCCCTCCGGTCGGACCGCAGAAGAAATCGTTCCCCGCGACGCCGCTGCGCTGGCGTGGATGGCCAACCTGGCCTGCCTGGAATTGCATCCTCATCCGGTGCGCGCTGACGATCTCGATCATCCCGACGAATTGCGAATCGATCTGGACCCCGTGCCTGGCGTGGCGTGGATTCAGGTCCGCGACGTGGCGCAGGTCGTCCACTCGGTGCTGAATGATTTTGGTCTGACCGGATGGCCGAAGACATCAGGCTCGCGCGGCATTCACGTCTATGTCCGAATCGAGCGGCGGTGGACCTTTCAGGAAGTCCGGCGGGCTGCGCTGGCTTTCGCCCGCGAAGTCGAGCGCCGAGCGCCTTCGCTTGCGACCAGCAAGTGGTGGAAAGAAGAGCGCCACGGGGTGTTTCTCGATTACAACCAGAACGCGAAAGACCGGACGATCGCCAGTGCGTATTCCGTCCGGGCGAAACCTGATGCCCGTGTTTCCGCGCCGCTGACGTGGGAGGAGATCGCGGACAGCAACCCCGAGGATTTCACGCTCGCGACGATGCCTGACCGTTTTCGCGCGATCGGCGACAGGCACGCGCACATCGACGATCACCCGTGCTCGCTGGGGCCGCTGCTCGAGTTGTCGGCGCGCCACGAACGCGAGGGCCAGGGCGATGCGCCGTGGCCGCCGCAGTACAAGAAGCAGGAAGGAGAACCGGCGAGGGTGCAACCATCACGAAAACGAACCTCGAAGCACCCGCTGATCGAAATCGGCCGCGCCGAGAAAAAGGAAGACGCACTCGCAGGGTTGGAGCGCTGGCGCGCGCGACATCCGGATGCGGCCGCTCACCTGGAGCCGGCCGACATCCTCGTCGATGCGATGCGCGGGCGGTTTGCGACCTGGACCAGGGTGCGCGTCAATCTCCAGCACGTTCCGGATGATTTGCGGCCGGTCCAAGAGGCACTCGATCCGGACGCTGGACCCAAAAGTTGGGGGCCGCACGACGCAGCAGCGTGGAAGAAGATCGACAAGAAGCCAACAACTACGCGACGTCGGCGCAAGGCCCCTTGACCCGGACCGTCGCGATCCGGGAGGATCAAACGCTATGGCTGAACAGAACGCGAACGTTGTCAGTGCATCCACCACCGGTGCGAAGCTGCCCGACGGCGTGGTGACGCTCGATAGACTCGAATCCTCCGCGCCGGTCGACGGCTGCCGCGTGTTTACGCATTACAACGGCCCGACCGACGAGTTGAGCGGAATGGTTGCCGGGATGTGCGTCCTCGATCCCGGTTCGACGCCGCACCCGCCGCATACGCACCCGGAGGAAGAGTTCATGATCGTGTCCGCCGGCACCGGCGAGATCATCTGCGACGGAAAGACGACCAAGGTCGGCCCGGGCGCGATGATGTATTGCGCCGGCAACGTGATGCACGGGATCACGAACACGGGCAAAGTCCCGCTCACCTTCTATTGGTCGAAGTGGCTCGGTAAGTGAAGTAGAGCGTTACTCTTCCTCGGGCGCGCCGCCGGCGCGGACGACGTCCTCCTGCTTGATCTTCTCGACGTTGAACTTTGCGGCAGCGCGCTGCATGCGGTCGAGGACGTCGTCGACGTCGAACTCTGTTGACGTCGAGAAGCGGATCGGATTGATGCGCGCGACAACGAACGGCCGCAGGTACGGGTTGGTGAAGCCCCGGCCTTTCAACTTTTGCACGATTCGCCCAACCTCATCGTCGATGGTCAGTAATTTGGCCGCGCGGCGTTCGCGCTCGGCGAGCGCTTTGGTCAGGCGCTCGTCCAGAAAATCTTCGATTCGCCGCAGCACCGATTGATACGCGCCGCCGCTCAGGCGCGGACGCTTGTCGTACGCCGCGCCGAGCGTCAGAAAGGCGGGCTGATCGAACTCGAACGCGAACTCGCGCTCGAGCCGTTGTCCGGATTGCTCGGCAAGCGCACGCTCCATGCGGATCGTCTCCAGCGATTTCTCTTTCAGGTTGTGCGCTTTCTCGGTTTTGAGCGCGAGGATCTTGAACGCCACTTCCGGATCCGGCAGGAGGAGCGCAATCACCGTACGCGCGCCGATCTTGCGCAACGCTTGAAGACGATGATTGCCGTTTGGCGTCCAGTAGCCGTCGTGTTCGCGGATGGCGATGATCGGATCGAGAAAGCGCCCGAGCTTTTCAATCACATCGATCAGTCGCTTGACGTGCGGCTGCGAGGGATCACGCTGAAACGGCGTCGGCTCGACTCGATCGATCGGCAGCGCCGCGAGCAGCACGGGTGTTCCGCCAATCGGGTCCCGATAGGCGGTCAATGGTGCGCCTCCGTCGGACCGTACCTGGTCCATCAGCGCGGTCATGGCCGGATCGTTCACCGTTCCGGTTTCCTCGGGTGACAAGCCGACTGATTTGGGCGTGGTCTTCTTACGGCGGCGAATGGTCTTCTTCTTGGCCATGGAAAATTAAATCACGTCGGAGCCTTTGAGCGCTCGCTAGCAGCAGCCTTCACTGAACAAATCCAGCAGGAGAAACGGGAGAAACGGGAGCTCTTGAACGACGCCCTTAGTTTCCAGTTTCGGGTTCTCGGATCCCGCATCACGGATAGCGGATCGCGACGAGCCACGCGCCGGAGATATCATTCCCGGCGAAGGAAGGTACCAATGGCTCTTCCAATTATTCGCCGAACGACGCGATTTGCGTGGCTCGTAACATTGCTGGCAGTGGCGATCGTTCCGCTGGTGCTCGTCGCGCAGAACGCGGGCCGGGGGGCGATTCAAACGCCGGGAGGCGGGCGCGGGCCTGGAGCGGCGCCGGATGCGAACGATCTGGCTAACGCGAATGCGGATCTCTCGCCGAAGCCCCCTGTCGTTCCGATGACGCCGGAGGAAGAAGCGAAGCGGTTCTGGCTGCCCGCCGGCTATCGACTGACGCCGGTTCTGTCGGAACCAATCATCGAGGATCCCGCGCAGATCGCGTTCGATGGCAACGGGCGCATGTTCGTGGTCGAACTGCGTGGGTATTACCAGAGCCCTGAGGGAATCGACCTGGTGCCGCCGCTCGGCCGGATCTCCGTGCACGAAGATCGCGACGGCGACGGCACCTACGAACGTCATGCAGTGTTCGTCGACAAGCTGGTATTTCCCCGCTTCGTTCTGCCGTTTGGCGCGAACAGCATTTTGACGATGGAGACCAACACCGACGAAGTGTGGAAGTACACCGACACCAATAATGACGGCGCGGCCGACAAGAAGGAGTTGTTCACCACGAACTTCGGCCGCGCGGGAAACATGGAGTCGCAGCAGTCCAGCCTGTTCTGGGCGATGGACAACTGGATGTACAGCACGGTCAATGCGTTTCGAATTCGATGGACGCCGACGGGGCTGCTGAGAGAACCGACCGGTCCGAACAGCGCGCAATGGGGCGTTACCCAGGATAACGACGGGAAGGTCTATTTTCAGGGCGGCGCCAGCGGCGTGCCCGGGTATTTTCAGTTTCCGATTCACTACGGAAACTTTTCGACGCCGGATCAACTCGAGCCAGACCTCAACATCGTCTGGGGCGCGCCGATCCTCATTGGCGATATTCAGGCGGGAATTCCGGGGACACGTCTACCTGATGGGTCGCTGATATACGCGACGGCGGCGGCCGGCAACGAGGTCTATCGCGGCGATCGGCTTCCGAGGGATCTCATTGGCGACTACCTTCACGGCGAGGTCGTCGCCCGCATCGTCCGTCGGCTTCGACCGGTGAAGACGGAAGGGCTGACGCAGTTGCAGAACGTCTATCCGCGTTCCGAGTTCATTCGCTCGCTCGATCCGCTCTTCCGGCCCGCAGACGTGACGACCGGTCCCGACGGCACCCTCTACATTGCCGACATGTATCGAGGAATGATCGAAGGGGCCGAATGGGCGAAGGAAGGCACCTACCTGCGCGCCAAGATCAAGCAGTATCAACTCGACAAGATCACCGGCCACGGCCGCATCTGGCGGCTCACCTACGACGGGATCGCGCGCGATACGACGCGGCCACACATGCTCGACGAGACACCGAGCCAGTTGATCGCGCACTTGTCGCATCCGAACGGGTGGTGGCGAGACACGGCGCAGCAGCTTCTCGTGTTGAAGCAGGACAAGTCTGTCGTTCCCGCACTGCAGACGATCGTTCGGGCCTGGAAGAATCAGTTGGCGCGATTTCACGCGTTGTGGACGCTCGAGGGGCTTGGCGCGCTGACGCCGCAATTGACACGTGACGCACTGAGCGATCCGGATCCTCGTCTCCGCATCCAGGCGTTGCGCGCAAGCGAGACGCTCTACAAGGCCGGCGATCGATCGTTTGATGCCGACTACAAGGAGCTGTCCGTCGCCGATCCGGACGTGGACGTCGTCATCCAGGCGATGTTGACGATGAATGTCCTGAAGTCTCCTGAAACGATCGCACTCGCGAAGGGCGCGATGGACAGGAACCCCGCGCGCGGTGTGCGCTTCGTCGCCGACAAGATCGTGAACGGCACGGCGGGTGGGCGCGGCGGACGCGGGACGCTGACGCCCGAGCAGCAGAACGGCATCGAACGCGGCGGCGTCATCTATACGGAGGTGTGTTACGCGTGTCACGGCTCCGATGGACGTGGCACGCCGACGCCGGGAGGCGGACCAGGCGCGACGCTGGCGCCGTCGCTGGCCGGTTCTCCACGCGTCAACGGACATCGCGACTACGTAATCAAAGCCGTCCTCCACGGCCTGACGGGTCCTCTCGACGGCAAGACTTTTCCGCAGGTCATGGTCGCGATGGGCTCGAACAAAGATCAGTGGATCGCTGACGTTGCGTCGTACGTGCGAAACAGTTTTGGCAACAGCGGATCCCTGGCCACTTCAGAAGATGTTGCGCGTGTGCGCGCGGCGACGGCTGATAGGAAGACATCCTGGACGATTCCCGAGCTGGAGGCCTCGCTGCCGCGGTTGCTGGTGCCTGCGGCGTCGTGGAAGGTGACGGCCAGCCACGAGGGTCATCCCACACCGCAAGCCAACGCCGAAGGCGGCTACAACTACACCGCCAGCGCAGCGGGGGTGTTGACGTTTCTCGGTTGGACGACCGGCGTGCCGCAGCAGGCGGGCATGTGGCTCCAGATCGAATTGCCGGAACCGGTGACGCTCACCGAAATGCAATTCGTTGCGTCAGCTGTTGCTGGCGGGCGAGGCGCTGCGCCGGTGTCCACCTTTCCGCGTGCCTATCAGGTGCAGGTCTCGCTCGATGGGACGACGTGGGGACAACCTGTCGCCGAAGGGCAGGGGTCTCCAGGAACGACCACCATCACGTTTGCGCCGGTTCGCGCCAGATTCGTCCGCATCACGCAAACGGGGAACGCCAACGACGCGCCACCCTGGTCGATGCGGCTGCTGCGGCTATACGAGGCTGCAAAGTAGGACGGGCGAGAAACCGAAAATCACGCCGCGACTGCGTTCACCCCCACGCTGCGACCCTACCAAAAGCAAAACAGGAGAAACTGGAGAAACGAGAGACCAAACTTAAACTTTCTTTCTCCGTTTCTTCCTTTTCTCCTGCCAAGGATCTAATTCAGCGTGACAGCGAACGCCATTGGGTTCGGGCTGACTAAATGTTATGTCTCCCTTTTCTCCCTTTTCTCCTGCCTTGGACTTAATTCAGCGTGACCGTGAATGACGCGGATTGAGTGCTGGTGAAAGACGATCAGAATGTCGTCCGCACCCCGAACTGGAAGCGCAGCGGACTGCCCGAGGAGAGGATCTGGCCGAAGGTCGGCGAACCGAAGAACGGATCGGGCAGATCGTAATTCGGACGATTCGTAACGTTGAACACTTCGGCGCGCAGATCCAGCTGACTGCGTTGACCGTAGCGGAGATGTTTCACCAGCGCGAGGTTCAGGTTGGTATAGCCGGGGCCACGCAAGGTATTGCGGCCGCTGTTGCCGAACGTCCCGAAGGCGGGCATTGAGAAGGCGCTGGTGTTGAACCAGGCCTGCTGCGTTGGCGATGATGACGACGGGTTGCCGGTGACGTTCGGCCGATCGTTATAACCAAATCCAAGATTCGATCGCCCGGTGTTGCTGTTGTCGACTTCCGGGAGCAGCATCACCGTAAACGGCCGTCCGCTCTGGACAGACGCGACCAGTTCGCCATCGCTGTGGCGAAAGATCTTGCTGAGAATTCCCAGGCCGCCGAGAAACTCGCCAGGCTCGAACGGCAGCGGGCGCGTCATCGCCGCGCTGAACCGATGCCGCACGTCAAAGGACGAGGGGCCCTTCTCTGCCTCGGGCGCCAGGCTGTTCTGGGGAAAATTCGGATCGCCAGCGCTGGTAAAAAATCCCGATGCATCGTCTGTCGATTTGCCGAATGTGTACGACAAGAGGATCCACGTGCCGCTCGATGGACGCTGCTGATAGCGCACTTGGAACGCGTTATAGCGCGACGAGGCACGCGACTCAATGAAAGTGATATCCGCAAATGCGGGGTTCGGGCGCAGGTTCGGTACGATCGGGCTGGCTGCTGGCTGATTCAGGTCGCGAGCGGAGATCAGATCGTGACCGCGCGAGCCCACGTAGGCGAACTCCAACGCACGCGTCTGCCCAATCAGGTGCTGCAGGTTCAGGTTCCACTGTTCCATCCATGGGGTCTGCAGGTCGGGTTGATATGCCGTCGCCGACTGCGGAATGAAAACGGGAAACGAACTGGGGAAGGGATCCGCGAGCGTGAGCGGAACGCCTGCGCCCGGGAAGTAGACATTCAGATTGAAGTACGGCGGATTGAAATACAGGCCCTCAGAGGTCGCCAGCGCTCCGAGGTTGTAATAGATCCCGTAGCCGCCGCGCAGGACATTCATCGCCTCTTCACCGAGGGCCAACGAGAAACCAGCGCGCGGCGCGAAGTTGTTCCGATCCGGCTCGTAGCCGCCGCGCGGCATCGTGCCGGAGCCAACCTGCACGAGTTGGCCCGTCTGCGGATCGTAAAGATTGGCGCGATTGTCCGCGTCGACCGGTGGCGCAATGTAGTCGTAGCGCAAGCCCGCCGAAATCGTCAGCCCTGATGTTGGGCGCCAATCATCGTGCGTGAAGAGGCTCCACGTGTTGGCGCGCAATGCCTGCGGGTTGTCGAGCCGCGCTCCACCGGTGATCGCGGGCAGACCGAGCAGCAGATCGGCGAGGGCATTGCCGGTATACGCCTGGCTGACGAAGTTCAAAAACCCACGCGACTGCACGTCGCGGTAAGCGGATTGACGAATGCCGTACCACTCGATACCGGCCTTGACGAGATGATGTCCGCGCGAGAGGCTCGCCACATCGGCGACCTGGAATGTGTCCGATGTGCTTGCCTGCGGCGTCGTGTACTCGTGTCCGAGCGGCGAATACCCGGCAACAGAAATCACGCTCAATCCGGCGTCCCGTGGATTCGAGCCGAACGGCTCGAGCCCGACGGAGGCGTTGTCGATATGTGTGTTCTCTGCGAACACGCCGATCGACACTCGGTTGTAACCGAAGCGCACATCGTTGACGAGCCGGTGCCCTGGCATATGGGTGAACGTGACGGCAGCGTTCTGCCCTCGTCGAGGGATGTTGGTGCCGTATCCCGGGATGAGCGGAAATCCTGGACCGGCAAACGGTTCGACCAGGCGACGGTCGCTGAAGCTGTAGCGGCCGGTCAGTCGCGCGCCGTCTGGGAGTGAATGGTCCACGCGCAGGTCCGTCTGGTCCACATCGTCGCGCCCCGCCGGCGACGAGACGAAATTCGCGAATGGAACGTCGCGATTGGGGAGCGGATAGAGCGAGGCAATTGCGCGGCCAACCGTGCTTTGAAAAGGCGCGGGAATGGTATTTCCGGGAAATGGCTGCCCGGACAGGAAGTTTACTGGTCGGTTGAACAGCGTCTGCGAAAAGTCGCCAGTGCGTTCTGCGGCGGTCGGCACATTGCTGATTTTCGTGATGCCCTCGCGCAGATACGTGTGTTCGTAGTCGGCAAAGAAGAAGGTGTGATTCGCGACAATTGGCCCACCGATCGAGCCGCCAAACTGATGCCGGTTGTAATCGGGCGCCGGCGCGTCTTCCGGCGCGAAATGATTGCGGGCGTTGAACTGACGATTGCGGAAAAATTCATACCCCGAGCCCGAGAACTGGTTGGCGCCCGACTTGGTGATCACATTGATTTGTCCGCCGGCATTCCGTCCGAACGAGGCGTCGTAGGTGGAGGTGAACACCTGGAACTGACGGATGCCGTCGGCCGGCGGTCGAACACCTGGCGTGTTCAGTTTCGGATCGATGTTGTACACGCCATCGAGCAGAAACCCGTTGAAGTCCTCGCGTGCGCCATTGATCGAGAGTGCGAAGTCGCCGCGCGCAGAACTGGCCGATCCCTGAGGCGGTGGAACCGTCCCGGGCGCCAGCAGCGCCAGCTCGAGGAAGTTTCGACCGTCCAACGGAAGCTCGGTGATGGCGCGTTCATCTATAAAGGTGTGCAAGGCGGGCGTATCTCGATCGACGGGGATGAACGGCTCGTTGACGTCGACCGCTTGGATCACGGCGCCGATTTGCAAGGGCACCCGTACCCACACCTCCTGGTTCATCGCCAACTCGATACGGGCCACGAACGGCCCGTACCCAGCGTGCTCGACCATCACCCGATAAACCGCCGGCGGCAGCTCCGGAAAACTGAATCCTCCCTGTTCATCACTTCGCACCGCTCGCGACTCTGCCGTGTCTTCCCGCAACACCCGAACCTCGACACCGGCCATGCCTTTCGACGCGGGATCCAGGACCACGCCGCGGATGGATGCGCGATGCTCCTGTGCACAGAGCGCCGAAGCGTTCGCATGCAGAAAAAGAATTAGCAGGGCGATGGAGCGAATGGCGCGCATATGGAATCTGTGTGAAAGGCTGGGCACTGAAGCGCTGAGCACGCGTCCCGCAATGATAATGGATGGCCGTCACATGTGAATGGCGAGTGCAGAAACGCCAGAACGATCCGAAAGCTGCGGCTTGACACTGGTGTAAAACGAGACGATTTCCACCGTCACTTACAGTTTTCGCGGCTCGTTAACAGCCCTGTAAACGGCTGCGCGCGGGAAACGATGGTTCGAACACCCGCGAGTGCTAGCGGCTCAAGCACTTGCGGGCATTTTTCAAAATTGGCGCGTTGGTCCTGTCGTTGCACAACGTCGCGTTGTCATGTCCAGCCTCGCGACCAACGATCGACCGGAAGCCCCGCTTTTTTCCGACGGTCTCGGTGAACGCGTCGTCGCGGCCGATGGTGCGACGGGTGAGCTGCTGCAAATCCTTCGCCTTCGTCCCGCGCTGACCGCCGTGCCGTCGTTCGAGTTCGCGCTGCGCGAGCGGGCGGCCCGCCTGGCGAATTTCCGTCATGCGTACTACGCGCGCGTCCGTCGCGTCGATCGCGCGATGGCGCCGACCGCCGCGCTTGCCATCGTATCGGATCACCTCGAAGGCACGCGGCTGTCCGACATTCTCCGCGTCGCGCAGGAAAAAGAGCTGCAGCTCGATATCAACGCGGCGCTCTGCCTCATTCGGCAGCTGGTGCCAGCGGTCGCGGTGCTGCACGAGAACGCGCGCGATGTCGCGCATGGACTGATTGCGCCGGAACGTCTCATCGTGACGCCGAACGCACGGCTGATCATCCTCGAGCACGTGCTCGGTGCGGCGATCGAGCAGCTGCAGTACGGCCGCGATCGGCTGTGGCAGGAATTCCGCGTGGCGATGCCGCCCAGCGCAGGTCTGCCGCGCTTCGATCATCGCGCCGACGTCACCGGCATGGGCCTGGTCTCACTCGCCCTGATTCTCGGCCGGCCGCTTCGCACCGACGAATTTCCTCATCGCATTCCCGATCTTCTCAACGAGGCGCGTGAGCGTTCCGCACTCGGCGAGGAGCAGCCGCTCTCGCCGCCGCTTCGCAGCTGGCTGGAGCGGTCGCTGCAGATCGATGTCCGGCGATCGTTTGCCTCGGCGCCGGAAGCGATGGCCGCCCTCGAAGAGGTCGTCTCCGACGAGGGGATGTACGTCGCGGCGCCGGTTGCGCTCGAGACTTTCCTCTCGCGATACATCGCATCGCTGCTCGAGCCAACCCCCGAGGTTGTCGCTCGCGTTGAGCCGGCCGTGCCGCCGGCGGTGACGAAATCAGTCGACGCGCCGCTGGCCAAGCCGGTGGTAGAACCGCTCAAGGCGACGGAAAAAGAGATCGAGTCGCGCTTCGATGCGGCCATGTCGCAGCACAGCGAAACCATCACCACGCCGGTGAAAAAAGATTCGCCGTTGCCTGGCACGCCTGAACTGACCGATCTGCTCGGACCCGATCCGTTGCCGGCACTCGATCCGGTAACCGGACGGGCCTCGTCGAAGCCGCTGTTCAACCCTGACGCACCGTTCACTGCGATCCCGGTCGCACCGCCCCAGCCGCCGGGGCCTGCACGTTCCTACGGTCGCATTGCCGCGGTCGCGGCCCTCGTGGTCGTCCTCGGTGGCGGTGGATTCGCCGGCTACAAGTTGTTCGGCAACACCGCTGTCGCGCCGGCGATGGGTTCGCTCAACGTGCAGTCGAATCCGTCAGGCATCGACGTGTTCGTCGACGGTATCGCGAAGGGACGCACCCCCGCGCGCGTCGCGCTTCCTCCGGGATCGCACATCCTCGAGCTGCGCGGCAAAGGCGTCCCCCGCGTGATTCCCTTGAACGTCACCGCAGGCGCGGAGGTCTCGCAGTACCTCGAGTTCGCCGAATCGCCAGTGACGGGTCAGCTCGCGGTGCAGTCAGATCCTCCAGGGGCCAAGGTCCTGGTCGATGGTGTGGAACGAGGCGTGGCGCCGGTGACGATTTCGGACCTCACACCGGGCGATCACAAAGTCGAGTTGCAGAGCGACGGCGTGAGCGCAAAGCACACGGTCACGGTGCAGGCTGGCGGCACCGCGTCGCTGGTGGCGCCGATCGGCGCCGCCGCGGCTGCCGGCCCCGTGTCCGGATGGATTTCGGTCAAGGCACCGTTCACCATGGAAATTCGCGAACAGGGCCGGCTGCTCGGCACGTCTGACGCCGAACGGTTGATGGTCGCGGCGGGGCGCCACGAACTCGATCTCGTCAATGACACCCTTGGCTATCGCGCCTCGCGCGTGATTGTCGTGGCACCCGGGAAGGTCGCGCAGATCGGCCTCGAACTTCCCATGGGGGTGGTGAACCTGAATGCCGCGCCGTGGGCGGAAGTGTGGATCGATGGACGCCGCGTCGGCGACACGCCGATTGGCAATCTCAACGTCTCGATCGGCCCGCACGAAGTGGTGTTCAAGCATCCACAGCTCGGTGAAAAGCACCACGCGATTTCGGTAACCGTCGGGGCGCCCGTGCGCCTCAGCGTGGACATGAAGTGACGGTCGTGATGTGGCAACAGTGTCGAAAGCAAGGTGCGTCATGAAAAACCGCATGCTCGTCACCGCCTCGATCCTCGTGGCGTTTGCGGCCCCGGCACATGCGCAGCTGCGAGACGGTCGGGAGAATCCACTGACCGCCGCGCGCGATCTCTACGCCTCGGCGCGCTACGATGAAGCGCTGGCGGTGCTCAATGGATTGCCGTCCGATGCGGTCGCATCCGATCGGAAATCAATCGAGCAGTATCGATCGCTCTGTTTGCTGGCGCTTGGGCGCGGCAGCGAGGCAGAGAGCGCGATTGCTGCCGTCGTCACCGCGGACCCGATGTTCGTGCCCGGTGAGGCGGATGCCTCGCCGCGCGTCAGGCTCGCGTTCAGCGAGGTCAGGCAGCGTCTCCTGCCGCAGATTGCGACGACGAGATATGCGGCGGCGAAGGCCGCCTACGATCGCAAGGACTATTCAGCGGCCGAGGCGCAGTTCAGAAATCTGTTGGCGCTGTTGGACGATCCACAGATGGGCGGACGGCTGCCGGATTTGCGGACGCTCGCCACTGGCTTCGTCGATCTTGCGGCCGCCGCTGCGGCGCCACCGCCGGAGCCGAAAAAAGCTGAACCGGTGGTACCGGTTGCGCCCGCGCCAGTTGCTCCGGTCACGCCGCGGGAGCCGCACGTGTGGACGGCTGAGGAGCCTGGCGTCGTCGCTCCGGTTGTCATCCGCCAGGATGTGCCGCGGGTGCCCACGACGATGTCTGCTCAGGCGCGTGAACGGGGCTTGCTCGATGTCACCATCGACGAGCAAGGGCGCGTCATCAATATGACCATGCGGTTGTCGATCCACCCGATGTACGACCCGCAGTTGCTCGCGGCCGCTCGCGACTGGCGCTACAAGCCCGCGACCGTAGACGGGACGCCGGTCAAGTTCCGAAAGATGATCCAGATCACCGTCGACAAGCGCTAAGCGACAGGAGAATGCCGCCAGTTGTCCCTCTGGCGGCATTCTCTTTTCAGGGGTGTGTAATTTTGTGAATGGTCGTATGTGCGGCCCGCTCAGCCGTTCGTGACAGCGACACCACACAATTTCACGTCCTCTTCGGATAATCGAAGCAAAACGGCCGCTTTTTCCGCTCGAGGCGGCGTGGCGCGGAAGTCGCAATGGTGGGTTCGCGATGAACCACGACACTGCGACCATGTCGCTCGCCGAACTGGCGGGAGCCGAGCCGCTTCGTCCTGTTCACGCCGTGACCATCGTGCACGCGATCATCGCGCGCATAACCGCCGGGACCATTGCAGGCGTCCCGTCGCCCCAGGTCATCCGGCTCTCCGCTGACGGCCGCATTACGGTGGAAGGTCCGATTGCCGCGGACGCGCGGACCGTCTGGCATGCGGCGCACCTTCTCTCGACACTACTGCCCGGCTTTGAAGTGCGCGGGTCTCAGAGCGAACGAGTTCCCGGCGCGTTGCGGTTGGTGATTGCCCGCGCCCTCGGCACGCTCGACCTTCCGGCCTATACCGCGCTCGAGGCATTTGGGTCAGATCTGGTGCGTTTTGCGGCACCCGACCCGGTAGCCTGCCTTCGCGAACTCGTATCGTCGCGACTGGCCACGGCAGAAAACCTGCCAGCGGTGACGGTCAACGAGCCCGCAGCGAACACTCCGACGCTGACGATCTCGGATATCCGGCGCGCTCGCCGCGCGACGGGACTCACGCTCGCGGAAATTTCGGTCCGCACGGGTATTCCGGCCCCATTGCTCTGCGAGCTCGAGTGGGGATACCTCGATCACTGGCCCGCGCCAACCGTGTCGCGCCGGCTCATGCTTCGCTACGCACGCACCGCGGGCCTCGATGAGCAGCTTGTCCTGAATGTGGCCTGGCCACTCCTTCAGGAACGGATCCGCGAGCGCGACCAGTCACGAGATGTCGCGGTCGTCGACGCGGTGGTGGTGGAGGAGCCGCAGCCGGAATCGATGGTGCCGGTTGCCGACGTGTTGACGTTGCCCGCGCGACATCAATTCGCGACGAAACGACGAGCCCGCAGGCGAAGTCTTGTCGTGGCCGCGCTTGCCATCCCGGCGCTGCTGGCGATCGGCATCCTTCCGGCGGCCCACGACTACGCAGCCATGTTGCGCCACCGTACGCCGCACTCGACTGTCGCGGTGGCCCCAGCGCAACAAAATGCGGCGCGCGACGTTCCCGTGACGCCGCCGATTTCCGAGACGACGGCAGCAGTGACGCCACAGCCGGCATCTCCGCCACGTGCGGAAAAAGCTGCGCTCGACGCGGATTACGGAATTGTCGAGCCGGTCAATGTGTCCGACACGCTGGCCTATTCACCGACGTTCGCAAGCGTCGGGAGCGCGATTTTCTATCACGAGGAATCCGGCGATCACAGTGCGCTGATGAAGGCGGACACGGATCGCGACGGCGCCATCCTTCGCATCACCAGCATCGTCGACGATCACTCGCACAACTTCCACGCGCGTCCGTCGCCGGACGGGCAGCGTATCGCTTTCGACTCGGATCGCGACGGCGAGCGCGGCGTTTACGTCGCCGACGCCGACGGACACAACGTTCGACGGATCAGCGGCGATGGGTTCGGAGCCATTCCGAGCTGGTCGCCCGACGGCAGCACGCTCGCGTTCGTGCGAGCTGAACCGGATCACCCAAAGGTCTGGAACCTGTGGATCGCCAATCTCACCACGGGTGAACAGCGCCGGTTGACCTCGTATAAGTACGGGCAGCCGTGGGGCGGCTCCTGGTTCCCGGACGGGAAGCGGATCGCCTACAGCCACGAGGATCGTCTATTCGTGTTGAACCTGGCGACGGGCACATCACGCATGTATCAGTCGCCCCGAAAGGGCGCGCTGGTGCGGACGCCAGCGGTGTCGCCGGACGGCACGCGCGCGGTGTTCCAGGTCTTCCACGCGGGCACATGGCTGCTCGATTTCAAATCGGGCGCAATGAAAAAAGTTCTGGCCGATCCATCAGCCGAGGAATACGCATGGGCGCCGGACGGCCGCCGCGTTGCCTACCACAGCCGTTCGGCAGGCAAGTGGGGCGTGTGGATCATGACCGAGACGGATCCTTAGACGGGATCCGCGAATCACGAATCACTCATCACTGATCGCGAATCCCTCATCGCGAACCGCGAACCGCGAACCGCGAACTGCGAACCGCGAACCGCGAACTCGCGACAGCGAAGTAAGTACGTTACACTGCCGCCCACCCGATGCGGCGACGTGGCCTGTACTTTCTCGTCGGAGCTCTTGTCGCGGCCGCGTGCCGACGTGAGCCGGTCGCCCCGCAACACGTTTCGCACCCTCCTGACATCGAGCTGAAACCGGAAACTGTTACGATCGAAGCGCGCGTGCCGCAGCACGCGACCCTCGATGGACTGTTACGGGCTCAGGCGCTCGGCGAGCCGTTTGTGATTGCCGCGATTGAGGCGGCACGTTCCGTTTTCAACCCGCGCCAGCTTCATTCAGATCGTCCGTACCGTCTGGTCCGCTCTCTCGACGGCATGTTGCGCGAGTTTGAATATCAGATCGACGCCGATCGGTTTCTGCGCATCGTGGCGCCGGATCGATCCAAGCCCACGCAGCTCTCCGCCGAGGTCGTCCCGTACGAGAAGCAGGTGGAGGCCGTCGCGATTCGCGGGCAAATCGATTCCGCTCACCCTTCCGTCATTGCCGCGATGACGGAGACTGGCGAGACGATTCAGCTCGCGATGGCAGTGGCCGATATCTTCAGCGGTGAGATTGACTTCGACAGCGATCTGCAGGTTGGCGACACGTTCGACATCCTCGTGGAGAAGGCAAGTCACGACGGCCAATTCTCCGGTTATGGCGCTGTCCTGGGAGCGCGGTTCGTTACCGACGGCCGCGATCTTCGCGCCCTTCGATGGGTCGATCCGGTCAGTGGTAAAGCGGCTTTCTACGACGATCAGGGACGATCCCTCAAACGATTCTTCCTGCGCACGCCGCTGCGATTCGAGCCGCGAGTCACGTCGGGCTTTTCGCAAAATCGACTGCACCCGGTGTTCCGGACGTATCGAGCGCATCTCGGCATCGACTACGCGGCGCCGGTCGGTGCGCCGGTTGTCGCCGTCGCCTCGGGGACAGTGATCTCGGCGGGCTATAGCGGCGGCAGCGGCAACATGGTCCACTTGCGGCACGCCAGCGGTTTCGAAACCTACTATCTGCACCTGTCAGCGTTCGGTAGCGGGATCCACGCCGGCGCGCACGTGGCTCAGGGCACGCTCATCGGCCGGGTCGGAATGACCGGCACCGCGACCGGACCCCATCTCGATTACCGGCTGCGGAAAAACGGCGTCTTTGTGAATCCGCTGGTCGAACACCGCAAGTTGCCCCCTGGCGAGCCGATACCCGCAACTCAACTCGCCGCCTTTCGCGCGATGGCCGACTCCACCCTTCGTCAGCTCTCCGACGCATTGACTGTCGAGGGGCCCACACCGAAACCGGACGCCACACACGCCAGAGACACCAATCACGCAGCCCGAATCCCGAATCACTAATCACGGATCCCGAATCACTAATCGCCAATCCCAAATCGCTAATCGTCGGATCCGGCATCCGAGCACACGAGCAAGCGCGAGGGGCAAGTTGTTTCACGACAGGCTGTCAGCTGAGGATCAGGACACTGTACGGACGCCCGGCGAACGAGCGCGCGATACAATGATTAGATGGCCTTGATCCAACCGTTCCGTGCGTTGCGTCCAACGCCGGAGAATGCGGCTGCCGTCTCGTCCGTGCCCTACGATGTCGTCAACACCGACGAAGCGCGGGCGCTCGCATCCGGCAATCCGCTCAGCTTTCTGCATGTCACGCGGTCGGAGATCGACCTTCCGCCCGGCATCGATCCGTATTCGCCGCAGGTGTACGAGCAAGCGCGGACCAATTTTGCGGCCCTGCGCCAGCGCGCGCCGTTGGTGATCGACGAGATCCCGTCGCTGTATTTCTACCGATTGCAGATGGGGGCGCACGAGCAGACCGGCATCGCCGGCTGTTTCTCCATCGACGAATACGAGTCGGACGTCATCAAGAAACACGAACGGACCCGCCGAGACAAGGAAGACGATCGCACGCGCCATATGATCGAACTGCGGGCGCAGACAGGGGTGGTCTTCCTGACCTATCGCGCCGACCGCACGGTCGACGGGCTGGCCCGGCAGGTCACCTCTGGTGAGCCGCTCTACGACTTCACGGCCCCGGGCGGTGTCCGCCACACAATCTGGCGCGCCGGTCTCGACCAAACGCGGGGACTGGTGGCCGCGTTTGGCAGCATTCCGGCGCTGTATATCGCCGACGGCCATCATCGAGCGGCCAGCGCCGCGCGCGCTCGTGCGGAACTCGCCGGCCGCACCGGCTCGACGTCCGACGACTCGGAAGCCGACACATTCATCGCCGTCGCCTTTCCCGACAATCAGGTGCAGATCCTCGCGTACAACCGAGTAGTCAAGGATCTGGGCGCGCGCACGGCGCGCCAGTTTCTTGGCGCGCTGCGCGCGCAGTTCAGAGTCAGCGACGGCGCGCCGACCCCCGAGCGGCAGGGTGAAGTGTCCATGTATCTCGACGGACGGTGGTACGCGATCGATCTCACGAGCGTCGCTCCGGCCGACAGTTCGCGCGGCAGCAGCCTGGATGTGTCGCGGCTGCAGCGCGGCGTGCTCGAGGATCTGCTCAACGTCGGCGACGTGCGCAGCGACAAGCGCATCGATTTCATCGGGGGCGCGCGCGGGTCTGACGCCCTGATGCACGCCGTCGATTCCGGCGAGGCGGCGGTCGCATTTTCGATGTATCCCGTCACGGTCGAAGACTTGATGGCGATCTCGGACGATGGGGGGATCATGCCGCCGAAGTCGACGTGGTTCGAGCCCAAGCTGCGCGACGGCCTCCTCATCCACCTGATTTGAAGGACGTGATCGCGTGAAAGTGGTGATTGCCGACAAGTTCGAGCAGAGCGGCATCGACGGATTGCGCGGCGCCGGGTGTGAGGTGTTGTACGAGCCGGACTTGAAAGAGGCCGCGCTGGTGGAAGCAGTCCGTCGAACGCAGGCAGACGTGCTCGTCGTTCGCGGCACAAAGGTCAGCTCGGACGTGCTCGACGCTGGCCAACTCTCCCTCATCGTCCGCGCCGGGGCGGGGTACAACACGATCGATGTGCCGGCCGCGTCGGCCCGCGGTATCTACGTCTCGAACTGCCCGGGAAAGAATGCCATTGCCGTGGCGGAGCTTGCCTTCGGCCTGATTCTGGCGCTCGATCGTCGTGTGCCCGACAACGTCACCGAGCTTCGTGCCGGCCGTTGGAACAAGAAGGAATTTTCCAACGCCCGCGGACTCTATGGACGGACGCTCGGGCTGCTCGGTGTGGGAAGCATCGGCCAGGAAATGATCCGGCGCGCGGCCGGGTTCGGGATGAACGTGGTCGTCTGGAGCCGCCGGTACGATGGACAGGATCGATCGATGACGGAGGCGGAAGCGCGGCAGCTCGGTGTCGAACCGGCATTACGCGCGATTCCTATCGGTGTCGCGCCGACACCGGGTGACGTCGCGGCTCGCTCCGACGTGCTCAGCGTTCATGTCGCGCTGGCGGCGGACACCAACGGTCTGGTGAACGCCGCCTTGCTGGACCGCTTGAAGCCGGGCGCGATTGTCGTCAACACCGCGCGCGGTGAGGTGGTGGACTACCCGGCGCTGACCGCGGCCGTTCGCGACAAACACCTCCGTGTCGGTCTCGATGTCTTTGCCAACGAACCGACGTCATCGGTCGCCGAGTTTCATGACGATCTCGTCAGCCTCCCCGGCGTTTACGGCACCCACCACATCGGTGCGTCCACCGAGCAGGCGCAGGAGGCGATTGCCGCCGAAACCGTCCGGATCGTTCGTTGCTTCAAAGAAACCGGCCGCGTGCCCAACGTCGTCAATCTCGCAAAGCGCACGCCCGCGACCCATATGCTGGTCGTCCGGCATCGCGACAAGCCTGGCGTGCTCGCGCATGTCTTCAACAACCTGCGGCGCGACAACCTCAACGTGCAGGAAACGGAAAACATCGTCTTCGAAGGCGCCGAGGCGGCGGTCGCGCGAATCAATCTCGATGGAAAGCCGTCAGCCTCGTTGTGCGATCGCATCAAGGCAGAACACGCGGACATCCTGGACCTTCAGGTCGTGCCGCTATAAGCCACGGAACAACACGGAAAAACACGGATAGGTTTATTTATGACAACGACGACTCGCATTTTTAATTTCTCGGCTGGACCGGCCATTCTCCCGGTCGAGGTGCTCGAACAGGCGCAGCGCGATCTGCTGTCGCTGCCGGGAGTCGGCATGTCGATTCTCGAGATCAGCCATCGCTCGAAACCGTTCGAGGACATTCTGGCGGGGTGTGAAGCGGATCTCCGCACGCTCGCGGGCATTCCCGACGGTTACCAGGTGTTGTTCCTGCAGGGCGGAGCGAGCCTGCAGTTTTCGATGGTGGCGATGAATCTCCTTCCGGCAGGTGGTTCCGCCGACTACATCGTCTCCGGATCGTGGTCGCAGAAAGCGGTGAAGGAAGCGAAGCGCGTTGGCGGCGTCAAGATCGCGGGAACGACCGAGAGCGGAAACTTCACGCGCGTGCCGCGCCAGAATGAGCTGACACTCGATCCGAAGGCCGCCTACGTCCACTACACGACCAACAACACGATCTTCGGGACGGAGTTTCAATACGTTCCGGATACCGGATCGGTGCCGCTCGTGGCCGATACCTCTTCGGACATCTTCAGCGGTCCGATTGATGTGTCGAAGTACGCGCTGATCTACGCCGGCGCGCAGAAAAACCTCGCACCTGCCGGCGTGACGCTGGTGATCATCCGCGACGACATGCTGAAGCGCACCCCGCCGTCGTTGCCGACGATGTTGCAGTACGGCGTGCACGTGGAAAACAAATCCATGTACAACACGCCGCCGGTGTTTGCGATCTACATCATGCGGTTGGTGCTGGCGTGGCTGCTCAAGCAGGGCGGGCTGGCGGCAATCGGGGCCCGCAATGCGCGCAAGGCGAACAAGCTGTATGCGGCAATCGATCGGACCGAGTTTTATCGCGGACACGCGGAGAACGACAGCCGCTCGCGGATGAACGTCACGTTCCGGCTGCCGAGCGAAGAACTCGAGAAGAAGTTCAGCAAGGACGCGACCGCGGCCGGTCTCGACGGCTTGAAAGGCCATCGATCCGTTGGCGGGCTGCGCGCCTCGATCTACAACGCGTTCCCGGAAGAGGGTGTCGACGCACTGGTGCAGTTCATGTCCGAATTCGAGCGGCGTAACGGTTGATAAGCCTAGCTGAATCAGAAGGTTAGACGCGTACAGAAGTCTTACAAACGACTCCTCGCGAACCTGTTACCGTTAGGACTCGGTAACGACTGCGAGGAGTCAGCGTGAGCACAGAGACGATATCGGTTCGGCCAGAGTATTCGTATTCCACCCTGAACTGGATCACCGCCGTCGTGATGGTGATCTTTCATGTTCTGGCGCTGGCGGCGTTTTTCTTTTTCAGTTGGACGAACCTGGCAGTCGCGATTGTGCTGCACTGGCTGGCGGTCGGTTTCGGCATCAGCCTCGGATATCACCGGCTGCACACGCACCGGGGCTACAAGACATCAAAGCTGTTCGAGTACTTCCTCGCGGTCTGCGGCACGCTGACGCTCGAGGGCGGCCCGATCTTCTGGGTTGCCACGCACCGGGTGCATCACCAGCATTCCGATCACGATGGCGATCCGCATACGCCGCGCGACGGCGGCTTGTGGGCGCACATCGGCTGGATTCTGTTCGGCGACACGCACCACAACAACACCGAGTTGATGGGCAAATATGCGCCCGACCTCGGCGCCGATCCGTTCTATCGCTGGTTGAACACCTACCATTACGTGCCGCTCGTGACCGTCGGCCTCGTGTTGCTTGCCATCGGCGGCTGGCCGATGGTGCTGTGGGGCGTCTTCCTTCGCGTCGTGTTCGGCCTGCACGGCACGTGGCTCGTGAACTCGGCCACGCACATGTGGGGATCGCGCCGGTTCAAGACGCGCGACGATTCGCGCAACAGCTGGTGGGTGGCGCTCCTCACCTTCGGGGAGGGATGGCACAACAACCATCACGCGCATCCGGTGTCAGCCCGCCACGGCCTGGTCTGGTACGAGTTCGACATCAGCTGGATCACGCTGAAGCTGTTCAACGCGATGGGGATCGTCCGCGATCTCAAAGTCGCGAAGCTCACGCGGCATTCGCATCAGGAAGCCGCGTAAACGACTCAGGGCTCAGGACTCAAGGCTTTGCGACAAACTTATAGCCCACGCTCCTGACCGTCAGCAGATGTCTCGGACGGCCGGGCTCCTTCTCGATGTGGCGGCGCAGGCGCACGATGAAGTTGTCGATCGCGCGCGTGTCGGTGTCCTCTCGCACTCCCCACACATCTTCCAGCATGGCTTTGCGCGAAACCGCGCGCCCCTCGTGCGCGACGAGGTAGCGCAGCAGGTTGGCTTCCATGAGGGTGAGCGGCAGCGTTCGATCGCCGACCCGAAGCTCGAGCGAATCGAAGTCGATTGTCTTGCCGGCAAACGTGTATTGATCGTGCGCACGGCGCAGCCACGCCGAACGGCGCAGCAGGCCGCCGATGCGCGCAATCAGGATGGCGAGTTCGGTTGGTTTGGGAAGGTAGTCGTCGGCGCCCGCAGCGAAGCCCTTGAGGACATCTTCGGGCCGTCCTCTCGCCGTCAGCATCAACACCGGGACGAACTGGCGCGCTGCCCGCAGCTCCGAGACCACCTCGAAACCATCCTTGCCCGGCAGCATCACGTCGAGCACGACCAGGTCGTAGTGCTGATCGCTGTCGCGCAGTAGATCGAGCGCCCCTTCTCCCGTCTCGACGACCCTGGCCTGATACCCTTCCGCTTCCAGATTGAATCGCAGCACTTCCGCCAGGTGCAGTTCGTCCTCGACGATGAGCACGCGGTGCATCTAGATCCCGGGCGCTTTCGGGAGCAGGATGGTCAGACGGCTGCCTTGACCGGCGCCGGCACTTTCCGCAAACGCACGGCCGCCATGGTTGCGTGCCACTGAGCGCACGATGAACAAACCGAGGCCGCTACCCTTGGTACGAACCGCGCCAAGCGCCGGCGTGCGGTAGAAGCGGCGGAATATGCGTTTCAGTTCGGTCGATGCAATGCCGATCCCCGTATCGACGACACGGATGGCGACGCGATCTTCGGCGAGCTCTTCGAGTTCAACGCGAACGCGGACGTCTGGCGCGGAGTACTTCACGGCGTTGTCGAGGAGATTCCACACGGCAGCTTTGAGTTCGTCGACGTTGCCGAGCACCACGGCCGCCGTGCCGGCGTGGTTCTCGAACGCCAGCGATTGCTCATCCAGATGAAAACGGGTCCGCGCCAATTCGACGCACTCTCGCGCGACATCGCCGAGATCGACACGATTGCGAGCCTCCCGCCGAAAGCGCGACCGGGCGCTGCCCGCCCGGAGCACCTGCTCGATCGTGTGAAGCAGCCGATCGCTGTCCTCGAGCATGATTCGGTAGAACTCTTTGCGTTTCTCCGCATCGAGCTCTCGCGTTTGCAGCGTCTGCAGATAGAGCCGGATTGACGCGACCGGGGTCTTCAGTTCGTGCGTGACGGCATTGAGGAAGGAATCCTTCTGCTCGTTGCGCCTGATCTCGCGCACGAGAAAGATGGTGTTGAGGACCATCCCGGCAATGATCAGGCCGAAGAGAATGACCCCGAGGATCGCCAGCACGCCCATCCGCCAGTTCAGCACGATCCAACTGACGTTCAACGCGACGGCAATGGCAACGAGACAGATGCCGAAGACGGTGAAGAAAATCACCGATCGCCGGCGGCCTCTGATCATGGGAAAAGAATACTAGAAATGGCTCAGGGCTCAGGGCTCACGCCATCATTCGCGGTTCTGGAAGTTTCTGGGCGTGCGGCGGCGGCCGCGGCGGCGACGTCGCGTGCGGACCTGCGGAGTGACGGTGGTCGCGGTTTCGTCGCCGGGTGCGTGCGCGTGGTCCCGCGGCTCGGCCAGCAGGGCGCGCCAGTGCGCGACAACATCGGGCCGTTCACCGTGGACTTCGAGCCAGGTGATCGCCTCTGGCAGGATGGCCCGGTGGAGCAGCCCGCGCTGCGCACGGGCCCCGGTCTGAGTATCGAGCAGGCGAGGCTGCAGCGCGAGAATCTGCTGCAGGCGTTCGATGTCGCGCCGGGCAATTGGGAGCAGACCGAGTTCGACCCGCCGCTCCAGTGCGTCGGCCGAGAACCGTCGTCTGGCGACGAGGCCGAGCGGGTGCAGCAGGGTGCCCGCAAGAATTGCGTTGGTCAGCGAATCAGGAGCGGCGTCGAACTTTGCCCGATATGCGTCGAGCGCAGCAATCGACTGCCACACCGCATCCGACCCGCCGGCAAGTTCCGGCGTGATCGCTTTCAACAGCCCCGTGCTCCGCAGTTGCCTGAAGGCCTCCTGCGCGTGACCGGATCGAAGAATCTTGTAGTACTCCTCGACCAGTCGCGGCGGCGCGCTGTTGGAGATTTCATGACGGTGAACGGCGATCGCATCGAGGATCGGTTGATCGATCTCGAACTGCAACCGCGCGGCCAGCACAACCGCGCGAAGCATGCGCACCGGATCTTCAAGGAAGCGCACCTCTGGATCGCCGATGCAACGGATGATTCGCGCATCCAGATCGTCGAGGCCGCCGACGTAGTCGATGATCGAAAACGTGCCGATGTCGTAGAAGAGCGCGTTCACCGTGAAGTCGCGACGAAACGCATCTTCTTCAGGTGTGCCGTAGGTGTTGTCGCGATGAATCAGATGATCGTCCGCACGACGCCGCGGTATCGGCGCACCTGTTTCCATCTTCACCGGCTCCGGCGCGTCGTCGGCCGTTTCCACCTCGGGTATGTCGGCGCTGGCCGCGACCTGCCGACGGAACGTCGCCACCTCAATCGTCTTCGTTCCAAACTTCACGTGCGCGAGTCGGAAACGACGGCCGATGATCCAGCAATTGCGAAAGAGCTTTTTGACCTGATGCGGATGCGCGGAGGTCCCGATGTCGAAGTCTTTGGGACGCCGTTGGAGCAGCAGATCGCGAACGCTGCCGCCTACCAGGTACGCAATGTAGTGATGTTCGTGAAGCCGATACAGAACTTTGAGCGCGTCAGGATCGACGTCGCGGCGCGAGATTGTGTGCTCCGCTCGGGGAACGATGGTCGGCTCCGCCATCGACTGGAAATTATAGCACCATGGATCGATTCGCCGTGATTAAGTATCTGATTATCAGATAGTTAGCGCGTCTTGCCCGATATGTTACGATGCCGGGGTGCGTCGGCTCGTCCATTCCGTTGCCCTGATCGGATTTCTGGCTGGACCTGTGTATGCGGCCGATCCGCTGTCGGATGCGCGGCGGCTGTACAACCAGGGACAATACGATGCCGCCGAGCAGGCCGCCCGCGAAGCGGCCCGCTTCCCTGCGACAGCCGACGGCGCGCGCGTCGTGCTGGGGCGAATACAACTCGAGCGCTACCGCCGCACGCCGGCCGCCGCCGACTTGACGGGCGCAATCAGTACCCTCCGCGACGTTGACGCACGACGCCTGGATCCGCGCGAGAGGGTCGAGCTGGCAATTGGTCTCGCTGAAGCGCTGTATTTGGAAGATCGCTTCGGTGCGGCGGCCGCGCTGTTCGAATCGGTCCTCGACGACTCGGAGGCACTCGGTGCCCCGGCGCACGAACGAGTACTCGACTGGTGGGCTACCGCGATCGATCGTCAGGCGCAGCTTCGACCGATGTCCGACCGGGGCGACCTCTACGCGCGAGTGACGACCCGCATGGCGGAGGAGATTGCACGGGATCCTGGATCGGCGGCCGCAGCGTACTGGCTGGCGGCGTCGGCCCGCGGCGCCGGTGATCCCGAGCGCGCATTGCATGAAGCCACCGCCGCGTGGGTGCGCGCGACGCTCTCGCGCGACGGCGGCATCGCGCTTCGCGCTGATCTCGATCGGCTCGTGGTGCAAGGCATCCTGCCCGACCGTGTGAACCGGCTGATGATCCGCGATCGCCCGCAAGCGCTCGCCGGCATGGTCGGCGAATGGGAAGCGTTCAAGGCTGAGTGGTCACGCTGAGCCTTGAGCCCTGAGCCCTGAGCCCGCTTCAGCTCTTCGCTTCCTTCCAGTTTTCTCCAATCCCGACATCTACCGTCAGCGGCACGCGCAGCGGCACGGCGTTCTGCATGATCTCGCGGAGCGCCGCGGCTGATTCT
>Ga0222622_10000136_pt1 | contig 25348 bp, 17 predicted proteins | sample PLM2_5_b1metaG_FD_177335 | JGI IMG/M metagenome (GOLD analysis project Ga0222622, IMG submission 177335) | Groundwater sediment microbial communities from an aquifer in East River, Colorado, USA - PLM2_5_b1 | ecosystem: Environmental > Terrestrial > Soil > Riparian zone | place: USA: East...
ATGCTCGAACTTAGAAACATCACAAAAACCTTTGGGAGTGTCGTCGCAAACGACAATGTCTCGCTGACCGTTCATAAAGGCACGATACACGCCATTGTCGGTGAGAACGGTGCCGGCAAATCGACGATCATGCGGATCGCTTACGGCTTTTACAACGCCGACAGTGGTGAGATCCTGATCAACGATCAGCCGGTTGCCGTCCGTACTCCGCATGATGCTATCGCCAATGGGATCGGAATGGTCCATCAGCATTTCATGCTCGTGGACACGATGACCGTCGCTGAGAACATTATCCTGGGGGCCGAGACGGGAAGTGCCTTGGATCTCGACCTGGACGAGGCAAACAAGCGAATTACCGCGTTATCCGGCGACCTACATCTGGGCGTCGACCCCAAAGCGTATATCGAGGACCTTTCGGTCGGGCAGCAGCAGCGTGTCGAGCTGCTCAAAGCCCTTTATCGCAACGCCGAACTTTTGATCCTCGACGAGCCGACGGCCGTTCTGTCGCCGCAAGAGGTACAGGAGCTGTTCGCCATCTTGCGCCGGATGAAAGAGCAGGGAAAGACCATCATTATCATCACGCACAAGCTAGAAGAGGTCCTTGCCATCTCCGACGAGGTCACCGTAATGCGTGACGGCAAAGCTGTGGGCAATGTTAAGACCTCAGAAACAACGACCAAAGACCTGGCCCGAATGATAGTAGGCCGCGACGTTCTGCTGAGAGTGGAGAAGACCGACGCCAAGCCGGAAAGTACAGTGCTGAGTGTCGAAAGCATAAACGTCACGGGCAAGCATGGCCACGCTGTCCGCGATGTTTCGTTCAGCGTCCGCTCGGGCGAGATCGTCGGTATCGCCGGCATCGAGGGCAATGGCCAAACGGAATTGATCGAGGCCCTTTCAGGGCTGGCAAGCGTTTCGTCGGGAAAGATCAGTTTTGAGGGACGGGACATAACGAACCGGTCCGCCCGGGAACTCAAGGAACTCAGTATCGCCCATATCCCCGAGGACCGGCACAAGCGAGGGTTGTTGCTTAACTCCAGCCTTGCCGAGAATTCGATACTGGGTGTCCATTACCGCCCACCCGTCGCCGCGGCAACCGGTTTTCTTGATAATTCGGCAATAGAAGAACGAGCTGGCGAGATCATTGACCGCTTTGATGTTCGTCCGCCAAATCCTGCCCTGCCGGCAAAGTCCTTGTCCGGGGGCAATCAGCAAAAACTCATAATCGGCCGCGAGTTTGAACTGAATCCAAAGCTACTCTTTGTTTCGCAGCCAACACGCGGCGTCGATATCGGGGCTATCGAGTTTATTCATCGAAAACTGATCGAGCTGCGTGACAGGGGTTCTGCAGTACTGCTTGTCTCAGCTGAGTTGGAAGAAGTTACGGCACTCGCCGATCGCCTGCTAGTTATCCGCGAAGGCAAGATCGTTGGGGAGGTCGACCCCAAAACTACGACAGTCGAAGAGATCGGCCTGATGATGACAGGCGGGTAAATGGCCGGGGTTGGTCAACCCGTGGCGGCAGTTCTGGTGCCGAAAAGAGACTTCATCGCTTCCACGGCTCGCTTTAAGTTTTCGATTGACGTCGCGTACGAGATGCGCAAATAACCGTCGGCTCCAAATCCATCGCCGTCCGTGACGACAATATTCGCCTCGCGAAGCATAACATTAGCTACATCGGCTGAGGTTTTGTATCGCCCACCTAACAGGTCCCGAACATCAACGAACGCGTAAAACGCCCCCTCGGGCATAGCACACTTAAATCCGTCGATCTCGTTAAGGGCTGGTATCAGCCAGTTGCGCCGGCGTTCGTATTCGCCGGTCATTGAGTTGACAGCTTCGATTGTCCGAGGGGCGTCCTGAACCGCCTTTGCACAGGCATACTGCACAAAGGACGTCGGGTGAGTTGCGGAGTGGCTTTGCAGTTTTACCATCGCTTTCGTCCATTCCTGGTTTGCGACCGTATATCCGATCCGCCAGCCGGTCATTGCATATGTCTTAGAAAAACTGCCGCCAACGCAAACATATTGTCGAAGTTCGTCCGGCAGGGAAGCGGACGTAAACGGCTCAGCCGGGGGATAGGCAAAGAACAAGTAGCACTCATCGGTTAGCACATAAACCTCGTGTTCGGCGCAGGTCTCGATGATTCGCCGCATCTCGTCCGGCGGGACGACCTGGCCGGTCGGATTGTTTGGCGAGTTGATGATCAGCAGCCGCGTTTTAGGCGTGATCGCGAATCTGACTTGATCGGCGGTAAGGACGAAGTTAGTAGAAGCGGTTTCAATAAAGACGCTGTTGGCTTCGCAAAACTCCGCAATGGCAGGGAACGTCACCCAATAAGGTTTCGGTATCAAAACGTCGTCGCCGCGATTAAGAATGGTACACGCGGCATTAAACAACCCCTGTTTACCGCCGCACGCCGCGGCTACTTCATCGGGCCCGAAACTGGTACCAAAACGGTGCTTGTAAAAATCAGCAATTGAACGGCGAAACTCCGCCGTTCCCGATGTCGATGTGTATTTGGTGAGGCCCTTTTCCAACCCCTCGCAGGCAAGCTCCTTGATAAAATGAGGAGTATCAAAATCGGGTTCGCCAACTGACAGGTCGATAACGTCAATTCCGCGTGCTCGCATATCATTTGCAGCTTGGGCTGCGATCAGGGTCGATGAACCCTTCATTAATTCCACGCGTTTTGAGACTGGAAATGTGTCAGACATATTCGAACAACTTGTCCGTAGTATAGGTGAAACCTAAATATCCGTTTTTTCGAGAAATTCGACACGGTTGCCGAACGGGTCGCGAAACTCGAACCTGTCGTGGCCGGTAATACGGATGCCGTCGAGGGTTTCGATACCGGCTGCACTTAATCTCTTTCGCCATTCATCGAGATCGTCTACCAGATAAGCAACGTGAGCCTTTGTCTTTGACCTTTCAATGCCATTTTCTGCACCCATGTGTATTTGAAAATTGCCGATCTCAAGCCAAAATCCGCCGCGCCCGGCGAGGCTCTCGGGCTTGGGTATCTCGGTCAGTCCCAAGACACCGCAATAAAACGTTCGGGCTTCATCCTCGGCCCCTGTTGGAATGCTTATTTGTGCGTGATGCGCGGCCTTTATGATCATGGGTTGAGTTTATCCCGCATTTTTGACTCGACCAATTCTGGTATCAATCCTGCAACGCGTCCGCCCAGCTCGAAGACTTGTTTCATAAGCGTCGACGAAACATAGCTGTACTCCTCGCCGGCCATCAGAAAAACGGTTTCGATCTGTGGTTCCAGGCGGCGGTTCATCAGTGCCATCCGCAATTCGTATTCATAGTCGCTGACGGCGCGAATACCGCGCACTATCGCCGTTGCCTGTCGCTCTCTCGCAAAGTCCGCGGTCAGCCCCGAAAAGCTCTCGACTAACATCCGGCAGTCACCCGTATCGACGGTAGGCAGGACGTCTCGGATCATTGCACATCGTTCATCGACTGAGAACATGGGGCGTTTGTCGGCATTATTCAGGACCGCAACGATCATTTCATCAAAAAGCGGAGCGCTGCGTCTGATGATATCTAAATGCCCGTTGGTTAGGGGGTCAAAAGAACCCGGAAAGATAGCTCGCCTCATGTTTAGGATGGTTGTGTAGGCACGATGTAATTACAATTTGTAATTAATTTGTAACTATGCCGCGATTGGCATATCAAAAATGCCCTTTCGGTGCTAATATTTTGCATACCCGAGGACAAAAAGACCTTTATTTGGCGTGAATAACATAGCACATTAGCCGGAATGAACATAAACCTACAACCCGCAGCCTTTTACGACCTCGAGGGCACGCTCGTCAGCACAAACCTCGTACATACGCTCGCGTTTTACGCTAAACGGCAGCAGGGACTCTGGCAAACGACAAAGAAAAGCGTAGCGACCCTCGCCAAACTTCCGTTTTTTGGTGTTACCGATCTATATTCGAGGAACGTGTTCAACGAAGTCTTCTTTAAAAGCTACTCCGGATTTGCGCACGATCGCTTGCGGTACTTTTCGGACGAGCTTTTTGAGGAGGTGCTTAAACCCGCCATTTTTCCGGGAACGATGGACCTAATTGCACAGGGCAAAAAGATAGGTCAGCGACAAGTGGTGATTACCGGCGCGCTCGATTTTACGATCGAGAGATTAATGGACCACCTCGGCATCGACGATTACAAAGCTAATCACATGGAATTTGTGAACGGTTATTCGACCGGCCGTATAATTCCGCCCGTGATGGCTTCGGCGACAAAGGCACAGTGGATACGCGAATACGCGGAACGCGAGAACATCAGCCTTTCAGACTCATACGCCTATTCGGACAGCATCTCGGACCTGCCGATGCTCTCGATCGTTGGGCATCCGGTAGCGATAAATCCTGATTTCCGGCTCAAGCAGACAGCTCTACAGCATGATTGGCCCGTGCTGGACCTGCGATAGAAACTATGGCATTACAGCTAAGACGCAAAACACACGAATCGATCGTTTACATCGACAAAGATTCCGCTCCGCGGATAATGCCGAACGGTGAGGATTTCATCATCGAGGACATTCCTATCGGTACACGGGTCATTTATCCAAACCCGCCTATCAAGGGGCTGCCGAACCGCGAGGCGGCGATCCGCTACGCCATAAATCACCCGCTCGAGATGGAGCCGCTTTATGCTTTGCTCGAACCGGGCATGCGTGTGACGATCGCGATGGATGACATCTCGCTGCCCCTGCCGCCGATGGCCACGCCGGATATGCGCCAGACCATGCTCGAGGTCGTGCTCGACCTATGCGGGGCAAACGGGGTCGAAGATATTCACTTGATCATCGCCAATTCGCTTCACCGCAAGATGACCGAGTGGGAAATGAAACGAATGGTGGGCGATACCATTTTTAACGAGTACTACCCCGACCGCTATTACAACCATGATGCCGAGGACGACGATAACCTGATAACGATCGGTCACACGCGCCACAACGAACCTCTGAGGTTGAACAAGCGTGCCATCGAAAGTGACCTGCTCATTTATATAAATATCAACCTCGTCCCAATGGACGGCGGGCATAAGTCCGTTGCGGTGGGGTTATGTGATTACGAAAGTCTGCGTTGCCACCACGAACCGCAGACGATCCGGGATTCTAATTCGTATATGGACCCACCGGCGTCGGAGCTTAATCACAAGGTTGTCCGGCTGGGCAAGCTCGTCGACGAGAACTGCAAGGTCTTTCATATAGAAACTGCGCTAAACAATAAAATGTTTTCGGACGGGTACGACATCCTGACGCGGAACGAGGACGAGTTTTCCTTTGCTGACCGGCTGAAGTGGGAGGCGATGAAGCGGACATTCTCAAAACTGCCTCGCGGGGCCCGGCGTAAGATGCTCCACGCCATCCCGGCCCAGTACGAATTGATAGCGTGTTACGCCGGCAAAACTGAGCCCGTTCACGAAAAGATCCTCGAAAAAAATTATCAGCAGTACGAGATCCCGGTAAAAGGGCAATGCGACATTTTGATCTCCGGTATCCCCGACATATCTCCTTATAACGTCTACTCGGCCCTTAACCCTCTGCTTGTTCAGGTGATGGCGCTTGGTTACCACTTCAATATGTACCGGAACAAGCCGGTATTGAGAGAGGGCGGGGTGATGATCATCACGCATCCGTGTTTTGACGAGTTCGATCATAATTTTCACCCGTCGTATATAGAGTTCTTTCATCGGCTGCTGCCCGAGTCTCGGGACGCATTTTATCTAAGGGAAAAATACGAGCGGGAGTTCGCGTCGAACCCTGCATATGTCGAGATGTACCGTCGAGGCAACGCTTATCACGGTGCTCACCCATTCTTTATGTGGTATTGGGGCGAGAATGGCCGCCAGCATATCGGCAAGGTAATTGTTGCGGGGGCTGAGAATGCACACGTTCCTCAGATGCTCGGCTGGGAGCGCGCTGACAACCTAACAGAAGCGATCGCGATGGGCCGTTCATACATGGGCCGAAACGCCGATATCACAATGCTGCATCAGCCGATCATTGGGCTGTGCAGTGTTACGGATTAGTAATGAAACTTTCTCCAACAGAAATATTTAAGGGCAAAAAGATCTTCTTCATCGGCGGGACTGGTTTCGTCGGAAAGGTGACGTTGTCGATGCTGCTGCACAACTTTCCGGATATCGGAAAGGTGTATGCGACAGTGCGGGCTCGGGACGCTGCGGAATCAAAGATCAGGTTTTGGACCACGATCGTAACGAGCCACACCTTCGACCCTCTCAGAGAAAAATACGGCGACGGTTTTGAGGAATTCATTAAGTCCAAAGTTGTGCCCGTAAACGGCGACGTGGGTAATGAGTATCTGGGTCTGGACGAGGAAGGGGCCCGCAAGATGATGCGGGGCATCGACGTCATCATCAACGGTGCGGGTAATGTTACATTTAACCCTCCGCTCGAGAGTGCACTGAGAACAAACGTCGTTGGTTCGAACAATATCATCAAGCTCGCCCGCATGATGAAAAAGCCGCGGCTGGTTCATGTTTCTACATGTTTCGTCGCAGGCAAACGCAGCGGGCCGATCTGGGAGAATGAACCAGTCGTCGGATATTTTCCTCGCAAGGACGAATTGGTCGGGACTGTTTTTGATGTTAATCGCGAGGTCGAGGACTGTGCCCGCCTGAGCGAGCAGGCCCGCCAGGAGGCTGACGATGCAGTGCAGGCCGCAAAGTTTCGCGAGGCGGCACGAGATCGCTTTATCGAAGAGGGCCGAGACCCTGACGACGAGGCCGAGCTCAAGTCGGCGATCTTTCGAGAACGCAAGATGTGGATCCGTGAGCGGACTACCGAGCTAGGGGCTGAACGGGCCGAATACTGGGGTTGGACGAACATTTATACATATTCAAAATCCTTGGCCGAGCAGATCATTGCCCAGCAGGACGACATCGTTAAGGTACTGGTCCGCCCATCCATCGTCGAGTCCGCAAATCGATATCCATTTCCTGGCTGGAACGAAGGCTTTACGACGACCGCACCTCTAATACTTATCGCATTGCGGGGACAGCCTATCATTCCCGTCAACGAAAAACTTGTCCTCGATATCATCCCGGTTGACCTTGTCGCCGGTGTCATATTGGCGGCGGCTATGAACGCATTGGTCGATCCTAAACCGCCGCTTGTATTCCAGGCGTCGTCAGGTGATTCAAATCCGAACGATATGAAGCGGATAGTCGGACTGCTGGGTCTCTATAAACGCCAGCACTTCGAAGATAAAGAGACCGGCAGCAAGATCATTAATAAATTGGCGGGCATGGTCGAGGCATCCCCTGTAAGGCAGCGAACATACGAGCTGGCGTCCGCTCCTATGCTGAACAAGCTGGCAAAAAGAGCTGACATCCTTTTGGATAAGGCGAGCCCGCGGTGGGGCGGCGGGCGGATCGGTAATATCGTTTCCGACCTGAAAAAATCAGTCGAGGAATTTGAGAGAACGACCTCAGAGACTATGGACGCCTTTGCGATGTTCAAGCCGTTCATGATCGATAATGAGTATCTTTACCGGTCTGACAACGTTCGGGCGCTGCACTCTCTTATCAAGGAAAAGGAGAAACATCTTCTGCCGTGGTATCCCGAACGGCTTGATTGGTACGACTATTGGCTCAACGTTCATTTTCCCGGGATGCGGAAATGGGTCCTGCCGCAACTGGAAGAGGACCTCAAGATCCAAGAAAAGCGGTCCTATACATACAAGGACCTGCTCGACCTATTCGATACCTCGGTCAAACGATTTCCGACGCGTATTGCGATGCGTATCGAGAGGGACGGCCGAAAGGAACAGTACACGTACGAAGACGTAAACGAATTGACTCTCAGGGCGGCAGGGTTTTTGGCCAAGAACGGCATCAACAGCAATAGCCGGGTGATCCTCTTTTCCAACAACATGCCCGAATGGGGAATGACCTATTTCGGCATCTTAAAGACGGGAGCCACGGCAATACCGATAGACCCGGCCAGCACGATTGACGAGGTTGTTAGGTTTGCAAAAGCAGGCGAAGCGTCGGCAATCGTCATTAGCCCGAAACTCGCCGCGGATCACCCTGATCTTAACGAAAAGCTTTCCGGAAAGGCGGGCAAACAAAAAGGGAAAGGGACAAAGGCGGGCAAAGATGCTTCTGCCATCTCTGTCTGGACATTTGACGAGGTTTTCGAACTTGAGCCTGAGACAGAGGAGGCGAAGCGACACGCCCTTCTCCCGGAAAAGATCCATTCGACTGCGGTTGCTTCATTGATCTTTACCTCGGGAACGACAGGTAAGCCAAAAGCGGTGATGCTCTCGCATAAGAATTTCACAAATATGGTCTCGATGCTATCGTCGGTGCTGGATATGGATATTACCGATGGGGTGCTGTCAGTTCTGCCGATGCATCACACTTTTGAGTTTTCGGCCGGATTTTTGACGCCTTTCTCGAACGGCACGCAGATCACGTATCTCAACGAACTAACTGCCGAGGACCTGTCCCGGACCATTGGGAACAGCCACGTTACGGGAATGGTCGGTGTGCCTGCGTTGTGGGAAATGCTGCACCGGCGAATCAAAACACGGCTTCGTGAACGCGGTGATTGGTTGGCCGACCTCGCCGACAATGTAATCGAATTCAATGCTTGGATTCGCGATAACACACCGTTCAATCTAGGCCCGATCGTATTTTTGCCTATCCATCAAGGCTTGGGCGGCCAGATGCGCTACCTGATCTCGGGCGGCTCGGCACTAAGCGAAAAGGTGCAAAAGGACCTTCATGGGCTTGGGTTTACCGTGCTCGAGGGTTATGGGCTGACCGAATCTTCGCCGGTACTTACCGTCGCCCGCCCTGGTAATAAATTACTGAGAGGCAGTGTCGGGAAACCCTTGCCGGGCGTCGAGGTCCGCATCGATTCACCGGACGAAAACGGTGTTGGAGAGGTTGTGGCTCGGGGCCAGAATGTGATGCTCGGCTATTACAACAACGAAGAAGCGACCGAGAGTGTGCTGCAGGATCGGTGGTTGAAGACCGGCGATCTCGGCCGGTTGGATGACGACGGCAATCTCTATATTGTCGGGCGTTCAAAGGACGTCATAATCGATTCGAATGGCAAGAACATCTATCCGGACGAGATCGAGGACCTCTACGGCAAGTTACCTTTGATAAAGGAAATGAGTGTCGTCGGGTTACTCGACGATGACGGCGGCGAAAAGATCTCGGCCCTAGTCGTGCCGGATTATGAACATGATATCTCGGTATCCCGGGCGGATGTTAATAAAGAGATCGAGCTGCATTTCAGGGAGATCTCGGCCGGGCTCGCTTTCTTTAAGCGGGTCAAAGTCCTTCATATTACTCCGTTTGAGTTGCCCCGCACCGCGACGCGAAAGGTCAAACGGGCCGAGGTTGTCGAAATGCTCCAGGCTTTGGAAGACAGGTCGAAGACACGAACCTCGACCATTGTTGAGTCAAAAGGGGACGATAACATGCTCTGGATTCGCAAGATCGTGGCGACAGTCTCGAACCGCCCGCTCGGCGACATTTTGATCGAGGACAAACTGGCTGACCTCGGGTTTGATTCACTGATGTTCGTCGAACTGCAGGCGGCGGTCGAGGACGCTGGCGGTCATGTGATCTCGCCGGACACGCTTAACGAGGTTCAATCGGTTCGTGAGCTTCTCACGGCGGTCCAGAGAGTAGATAGATCTAAAAAACTGGCCGATGAACCAATTACGGAAACAAAGAAACAAGAGGACGAGATCATAATTCCATCGATCGTGCGGCGCATCGGCAATTCAATGGTGGACCTTGCTCAGAATACGCTTTATGAAGGGGTGCTGGACACCCGCATTGAAGGTGAAGCCAACGTCCCGCAGCACGTTAACTTTATAGTTGCTCCGAATCACGCCTCGCACCTCGACACCGGGCTTGTGAAAAAAGCACTTGGAAAGGGAATGGCCGAGCAAACGGTGGCGGTGGCTGCGGCTGATTACTGGTTCGATACTAAGTATAAGCGGGCTTATATGAACAATTTCACGACGCTTGTGCCCATCGAACGGACGGGCAGCTTGAGACAATCGTTAAGGCATGTCACGCAGATACTGGACGAGGGGTATAACGCATTGATATTTCCCGAGGGCGGAAGACAGGAGTCGGGGCAGATCGCCGAGTTCAAACCGATCATTGGCTATCTTGCGTTGAATCAAAAGATCGGCATTCTGCCAATCTACATCTGGGGTACCTACCAGGCATTTCCAAAGGGAACTATAATCCCCAAGGGCAGCAGCATCCGTGCAAAGATCGGCGCCAAGGTCGGACGCTTTCTCGAATATGATGAGCTAAAGCGGATGACCGAGGGTGTGCCAAATACCGAGGCATACAGGTTGGTTGCAGCCCGCGTTCAACACGAGATCGAAAATATGCGGGATGGGCGGCGTGACAAGTTTGACGTCGATGCCATCCGGAAAGTCTGGAAGGCCGAGCGGCGGCGTTCGCGTAAACAGGAACCTGTTATCGATAATTAACTCGAGGAGTTATGGGGTGTGTTCTTCGGCCATTTGCAGCTGTTTTTCTTGCGATCCTCGCGGGAACGCCGGCGATATTTTGCCAAAAGGTCAACAAAGTTCAAATGGCAGGCAAGGTCAAAGCCGAGTTTCTTCACGCCTGGAATGGCTATAAACAATATTGCTGGGGCCACGACGATCTCAAGCCGATCAGTAAGACCTGCCGCGACTGGTACGATACTCCCATTTTGATGACGCAAGTCGACTCGCTGGATTCGTTGTACTTGTTAGGATTTAAGAAAGAGGCCGATGAGACCCGCGAATACATCGCTAAGAACCTATCATTTGATAAAGACATCTCTGTTCAAAATTTTGAGATAACGATTCGTATCCTGGGCGGTCTGTTGTCCGCCTACCAGATCACTGGAGACAAGAGACTGATCGACCTGGCTGACGATCTCGGGCGACGACTGTTGCCGGTTTTTGATTCACCCACCGGGTTGCCATACCGCTTTGTAAATCTGAGGACCGGTAAAACCAAAGGCGAGATATCGAATCCAGCCGAGACCGGCACGCTGCTGATAGAGTTCGGCACTCTGAGTAAACTTACGGGCAAACCCGTTTATTTTGACAAGGCAAAGCGTGCACTTGTCGAGACGTATAAACGCCGCTCGCCGATAGGCTTGGTTGGTACGAACATCAATGTCGAAACCGGCCAATGGACGAATACCGACAGCCATATAAGTTCCGAGATCGATTCGTATTACGAATACCTGCTCAAATCGGCCTTCTTGTTTGAGGACAAGGACTGCCGGGCGATGTGGGAAGACTCGATCGCAAAGATCAACTCTTACCTCGCCGATGAGTTGATCAATTCTCGTACAGGGGTGGTTGTGTCGGGACCGCTTTGGTACGGCCACGTCGATATGAACGTCGGCAAAAGGACGGCAACGACTTCCGGTGCACTAGATGCCTTTTTTCCCGCCGTATTAGCTCTTGACGGTGACATGTACCGAGCAAAGGCTCTGCAGGATTCGATGTTCAAAATGTGGCAGGTCAACGGCATTGAGCCCGAGGTTTACAATTATAAGACCGGCAAGGTCGAGGAGAGCGGCTATCCGCTTCGTCCCGAGATCGTTGAGTCAACGTATTATCTCTATCACTTTACCGGCGACGATAAATACCTGGCGATGGGCCGCCAGATGTTCGAGGACTTTGTGAAGAATTGCCGCACCAATGTGGCGTATGCCGGACTAAAAAATGTCGAGACAAAAGAGAAGGCTGACTACATGCACAGCTTTGTCTTCGCCGAAACATTTAAGTATTTCTACCTATTGTTCGCTCCCGAAAAGACACTGGACTTTAACAAAGTAGTCTTCAACACGGAAGCTCATCCGATTCAAAGGATGAGTAAGAATAAGCCACAGAACTCACAGAGAAAATGAGAATAAAAGAAAATTCATGATCTTTCTTTGACCGCTGTGGCAAAAAATTCTTATGGCCAAGACAAAGGCGTTAGCAAAAACTGAAAAGAAGATCCTCGTAACGGGCGGGACGGGTTTCTTGGGCACGCATATTGTCCGTCAAATGCTGGAGGCGGGTGCAAAGAACCTGAGGGTGATGGCCTCGAGTGTGTCTGAGTGGATGAAGGACTCGGGCGTGGACGCTGTCGAGGGTTCGGTCACTGACCGAAATGCTCTCGCAGATGCATGTAAGAATGTCGCGGCGATCTTCCATTTGGCGGGTAAGGTCTCGCGAAACAACGACGATGCCGCCGTGATGAATCGCATTCATCTTGAGGGCACTCGTCTATTATGTGAGGCCGCCAGCGAAGCGGGGGTTCGGACGATCGTCCTGGCATCGTCCAGTGGCACGACCGCTGTGAGCGAGGACGAGCAGATGTTTGATGAGACCTTTCCACAGCCTGTTGATGTGTTCTCGCGATGGGCATATTACGCCTCAAAATATTATCAGGAGCGGACTGCGTTGGATAGCTTCAACGGTGAGGGCCGAAAGCTTGTAATTATGAACCCGTCGCTGCTGCTTGGACCCGGTGATGAACGTTTGAGTTCGACCAAACCCGTTCTCGACTTTCTGGCACGTAAGATCCCCTACAGTCCGGGTGGAGGACTCAATTTTGTCGACGCGCGTGATGCTGCTGCCGCATTTATAAACGCGCTGGAAATGGGCGGCCATCAGGAAAAATATCTTTTAGGCGCCGCTAACATGACCTTCCAACAGTTCTTTGGCAGGATCGAGCGATTGAGCGGTGTGGCGGCTCCTGCAATAAAACTTCCCAGGAAAGTGGCTATTGCCGGTTCGGGCCTTATCAATTCGCTCTATGGTAACTGGGGCAAGACATCGCCGATCGAACCTAGCGAGGTCGAACAAGCCGAATATTTCTGGTACTTTGACTCGAACAAAGCGCAAAAAACGCTTAATTTTAAACCACGCGACCCTCAGGAGACGCTGCAGGACACGATCGCGTACCTCAAAGAGAACTTACTTGGCGAGGTTGTTTTTTCCAGGTGAGGTGAACCGAGCGTTTACTGAACGTCGGCCACCTGGATGATCTGGGACTGATATTTTAGCTGAGGATCTGCAGAAAACACGTTCGCTCCGCTCTCTAGAAACAGTCGAATAGCTTCGCTGTCGATCGGGCGCGAGAATAAAAAGCCTTGTCCTGAAATGCATCCTAGCGATCGCAGTATCTCGAGCTGTGAGGTGGTCTCTATGCCCTCCGCAACTACGTGAATATCAAGATTTTCTCCCAGCATAAGGATCGTTTTGACAATGGCCTTGCTTTTCTCGTCCCGATCCAACAGATTAACGAAGGAACGGTCGATCTTTAGCCTTTTGAACGGGAAATTCTGAAGGTAACTCAGGCTGGAATACCCCGTCCCGAAATCGTCCGTCGAAAGGGCAACGCCGATCTCATCGAGTTGCGTCAAGATCTTCAACGACAATTCGCGGTGTTCCATGACCATGCTTTCGGTTACCTCCAGTTTCAGTTGACTGGCATTGAGCCCGGTTGCGAACAGAGCATCTTTTACCTGGCTGGTCAGGGCCGGATGTATCAGTTGTTTGGCAGAAAGATTAACGCTGACCGAGAGATCAAAACCCACATGCTTTTGCCAGTCGGCTATCTGCCTGCAAGATTCTTCCAAGATCCATTTCCCAATGGGAACGATGAGCCCGGTCTCCTCGGCAACACTCACGAATTCACCCGGTGAGATCAAACCCAGTTTCGGGTGCTGCCATCGAATAAGGGCTTCGAACTCCCGCACCTCGCCTGATACGAGATCTACGATCGGTTGATACAGGGCTTCAAATTCCCCTCGTTGAATGGCATGCCGCAGGTCAGTTTCGATCTGCAGGAGGTTTATGTTACGAATATGCATTTCGCTGTCAAAAATGACATATCGTGCTTTGCCGGCTTCTTTTGCACAGTACATCGCGGCATCAGCATCCCGCAGAATGCCCTCGGGTCTGCGGGGGACACTCCCCGACGCTACTATACCGATACTGGCTGAGGTGAAAACCTCATAGCTGCCGATCTTGAAAGGTGCGGCCAGCTTTGCCTGCAACCGGTCCGCGATGTTAATTACGTTGCTTATTTCACCGGTTCTATTCAACAGGATCGTAAATTCATCGCCGCCGAACCGGGCGACAACATCGCCCGGACGCACACACGCTTTTAGTCGTTCGGCGATCGCGATCAACAGCTTATCACCGATACCATGGCCCAAGCTGTCATTTATAACTTTGAACCGGTCAAGATCGAGGAACAGGACGGCGAATCGGGCATATTTATTACCTTGGGCCCTGTCCACGGCTTCTCTAAGATGATCCATGAACTCGGTACGGTTCGGAAGTTGTGTCAGGCTATCGTGAAGTGCATAGAATCGCAGCTTTTCCTCGGCCTCGTTCCTTTTCGTTATGTCGCGAAAACAGCAGACACGGCCAACAGCTTTGCCTTTAAGGATCTGTGGTTGGTAGTAACACTCATATTTTCGCCCGTCCTTGAGTTCGATCAGTTCTGTCGCTTTGGACATAGGATCAGCGAATAGATTATCGAAATTAGCGATCAATCTATCTCCGTCGCCGACCATGCTGCCTAGGTGCATGGTCAGTTCCCGGCCGTCTTTATTTTCGATCAGCTGGGGATCGACCTGCCACATAGCGATGAATTTCTGATTGCATGTCACAATGTTCCGGTCCAGGCCCAACACGACTATGCCGTCAGCTGTCGACTCAAGCGTTGAAGCCAACAGAGATACCGTGTTATGCAGTGATGTTTCGGCCTGTCGCCGGGCGGTTATATCACGTGCAATGCCCTGTATGCCTACGGCCAATCCCCCGGATGATATGAGGCGGGTGCTAAGTTCGAGTGTTTTTCGCTTGCCTGTTTTTGGAATTATCTCCAGCTCATAGGTCGTCGGCCCTTTGCCCGCTACTTTTTTTGCGATCATTGCCTTGGCCTGTCCGAGGAATTCGGGTGCCACGATGTCAGATATGTTCAACCTGAGCGCTTCTTCTCTGGAGTAGCCGGTGATCCGCTCGCCAGCCCGATTAAGAGAGGTAAAGTTGCCGTCGAGATCGTGCGTGTAGATCAGGTCGTTTGCGTTCTCAAAAAGGTCCCGGTAACGCTCCTCGTTTCTGCGGCTGATCTCCTCGTTTACTTTGGGGTTCCTGGTGGAGAAAGCCGCACGTGGCTGCGTAATGGGCGATGTAGAATTATTGTTATCTTTCGGGGGAGTCCGGGTTGGCATATCTCGCTTTCCTGGTGAAATAGAGTTCTCTGAGACAGGAACCGTAACTGCTGTGAGGATTTGACTTAGGACGGCGAAGAGGACAAGGTCTGATGGTGTCGGTTATATCTGGAGAGCGCCGACACACGGCCGCATCAAAGATTTTAACATCGAACGGCATCTTCGCATAGGATTTTTTTAGCCGCGTTCTATCGATACGAACCGACATTTTTTTGACAACGCGGGAAATTACAGATGCATCGCATTAACAACTGCCTACCCCCCACCCTTGAAACTACTTGAAATATACGAGGAGGGAGTATGAGTTATCTTAGAATTTTTGGTTTTTCGCTGATCATTCCGCTGCTTTGTTTGACAATAGCTCACAGCGCTAATGCCCAGAGCAGGACGCGTAGTCGTGTAGTAACCCGCCATGGTCATCAGTTCGCTCTAGCTGATCAAAACAGGCTATCTGGCCAAAGAAGCCAACGAGGTGAGAATAGCCGTATCCATTCTGCAAATATAATTCGAACGGGGTTAAAGGATCTCTTTACCTACCGCTCCGATACGGCCGGTCCGGGAGCCTCGTATCTGCGTAATAAGGCACTTCCGTTACCCCAACCCGCCGCCGCTGACGCCGATTATTCGGCCCAGCAGCCCCGACCGCGAACTTATCATCGGCTGCCGCGGTACGACAATTACACCGGCGATCTGGTGATACCGGCACGCAAGGGCATAGGTTTTAAGCTTCGCATAGGTAACGGCACTGCTTATCCTTATTAAATCGCCAGTCCCGACCCGATCAAAGATAAAATGGCAAGACGTCGTTCAGAACAACCCGCAAGGGTTGTTCTTTTTTGTTGTTGACTCGCCTGTCCAACGCGCGTATAAATACACCGTAATTCCCAGAAACAGTTAAGTAGTTTACGAGGGGGCGGTTATTGCTATATGCGAGGATCGTCCCGTTTTAGCATATTTTTTGCGAGGAGACATTTTGTATGAAAAAAATGATATTTGCGTTCCTGTCGCTTATTCTGGCGGCTTTTCTGGCCAGTTGCGGCGAGCAAGCTGGTAAGCCGGCCAATGCACTGGCGTCAAATGCGGCAAACGCCAACAAACCCGCAGCTCCGGTTGATACAGCTGCCATCGAGTCAGATGTCAGAAAGATGGTCAGCGAATACGCCGCGGGCCTGGCTAAGAATGATACGGCAGCTTTTGATAAAGCGACTGCTGACAACTTTATGTTCGTTGGCAATGACGGGGTTGTCTCGACCAAGGCCCAACGCCTGGAATCTATGAAAACGGGCGCCACTAAATACGAGTCCCTTACATACGATGACCTGACTGTTCGGGTCAGACCCACCGGAGATGGTGCGATCGTTATCGGCAAAGCAACCGTGAAGGGAATGAATATGGGCAAGCCGATCGACGGAGCAATGCGGGTAACGCAGGTTTGGATGAAAGCCAATGACGGGTGGAAGATGGTAACGCTGCAGGCAACTGCCATCACGGCAAAAGCCGATGACAAAAAGGCAGACGAAAAGAAGCCTGATGACAAGAAAGCTGAAGATAAAGCTGCCGGAAACGCGCCCTCATCGCTTTCGAATAAATGATTAATCGACAGTTTTTTACTGCAAGGGAGCCAAGGTTCCCTTTGCCACTTTTGTGTCCGGAGACTGAATATCGGTGTGCCGGAGACGGTTCTAAAAAAATGGAGGAAGGATCAGTGAAATACCTATTTGGCGTTTTGTTAATAACTGTGGCGGCTTTTGGAGCCGCATTCGGTCAGTGCAGCGATTCGGATAAAAAGGCTCTTGAGGCTTTTGACACAGCTTGGGGAGTAGCAAGTGTGAGCGGGGACCGAGCAGCACTAATGAATATTTATGCCGATGATTACATCGGCATGCCCGCTTTGCAGAGTAAGGCAGCTGCAATTGACGGGGCAGTCAAGGCGGCCGAAAAGGACAAGGCGAACCCTGCCGGGGCTGATAAGGTCACGCATGACAATTACGTCATTACCTGTACTCCCAACTCAGCTACAATAACCCACCGGAACGTGATCTGGACACCAAATGGCGAAGGTGGCAAGCCGGAAACTTTCTACACGCGGAGTGTGCATTTCCTCGAAAAACGCGGTGGTAAATGGCTTGCCGTGAGCAATGCCGGCGGAGGGCTGGACGACTACGGCGTCCTTTGGTACCTGGAACATGATTGGAATAATGCTGCCATTAAGCGGGATAAAGATTGGTTTACCAACCATTTCGCTTCAGATTACACCAGCGTAAGCAGCGGAACCGGGGCGCTCAGTCATAAAGACGACGACATCTCGGAGATGATCAAAGGACCGGTCGAAGACTGGAATGACCTATCCGACATGAATATCCGCGTTGACGGCAATATTGCGGTGGTCACGGGTATTAATCACGTGAAGGGAAAGGATGACAAGGGAGTTGCGTACGAACGTAAGATCCGTTTTACAGATACCTGGATCAAGCGCGATGGCCGCTGGCAGGCCTGGGCCACACAGGGAACCCGAATGCCGTCATAGGCCGGTTCTCACAAAAGAAAAAGCGGAGAGGGTTTTTGCTTTCTCCGCTTTTTTGTCGGCTGATGTATTGCTATTCAAATTTGCCCCATGTATAGCGGGCAACGGTCCGCTTATTCGGTGAATAATTTATGCGCCGGGACTCGGCGATGCCGTTATTCGAAACGCGGCCCTCGACTATCTCGTAACCAAGCAGTGCAAAAACACGGTTCCTGATAAAGAGGGGCCTCGCGTTGCCGTACCAATCAACGCACGACGCTTTACAGTTGTCGTTGGTTGATGTTTCGGTTGCACCGAGCTCGCCCATTTCGTCAAATGATAAGCCGTCGTTTTTGAGAAAGAGGATGGCTGCCGAACCCTCGATCAGGTGTTTATAACCGGCACGTCCTTCGCGGGCGATAGGCAGACCCAATAGGCCTGAATCCTTACCGTCCGGTTTGTAAAAGAATCCGTGGCTCCGCAGTTCGCCTTGTGAGGCGTTCTTTCTGGCATAGCTGGTCTTAACCGATGGCGTTTTGCCCAATTGGACCGGCGAAAAATAAAGGTCTCGCCCATTCGTTCCTATGACCACCGCGTCACTGCCCATCTGTTCGATGCGGTCGACCCCGTGCTGCAGGTACAGGTTGTTGATATCGCCACTCGTCCAATTGACGGCCATCAGGTTTGCGGAGTCCTTTTGCTCAGGCCGGCCCCAGCCGCTGCCGGTGCCGTAAAGCAGGTAATCGCCGACAAAGCGGTTTTGAAAGGTATAGCCCTCGGGCTTTGGCAGATCCAGATAGTCATTGTTGTGGGCTGATTCGCTGCCGTCAGAGAATTTATCCGCACTTAACCGCAGCAGGGCAATGTCGCCAGCCGCAACCTCCGAATCCCACATTTGTTCTCCAGTTCCGGCCGAGCGAACGAGAACATTCAAATCGTCTTTTTCTGTCTCGAAAAACGAAAACTGGTCGACAGGGCTGCCGGCTACGCCAACAGCGCTCGGTGCCGAACCGTCAAGCGGCATCTTGTACAGCATTGAGCTTTCACGTGCCGCGCCTTCGCCATAAGTCCAGTCCGTAGTCCAGACATAGACCGAGTGTGCCGAGACATAAAATATTCTGCCTGCGGGCCCAACGATGCCTGTTCCCTGACATGCAAACCCGCCATTTGCCAGGTCGCAAACAGTGACCGTGTGAAGTGCCATTCCATTGCCGGATCCGGCCTCACGTTCCGCTCTGTAGACCCGTGTTGGGGGGACGATCTTTTGAAACTCTTTGTCAGTGGCACCTTTATGCCATCTGCGGACGGCCGGGAATTGCTCGTCACCGCCGCCGTATCCCAGATACTGCGGCGTATAAAAGATGAGCTTGTTCCCAATCAGGCGGCTGGCGTAGTTTCGGGACGAATAGTAATCATTTGATCGGAGGTGGTATGTCGAACGATAAGCGAGGTCGCCAGAGCCGTGGATATCAAACAGATTGACCTCAGTACCTCCGCGTCCATAGCTGTAGCCTATAACGACAACAGTATCGTCGGACACGAGCATCTCGTCGTACCAATCGTTTCGCGGGTCAACTCCCGGAGCGTATGCATTTATCGCATCGACGGGACTAAGCGAGTTATCGCCCACCCGCACGGTAAAAAGCCGTCCGCGTCGAAGTATGACCAAATGATCACCGTGAAGTTTTACAATTCCACCCTCGTCGACCCCCGCGACCTGAGTGTTGGTGATGGATTCGCCATCCTTTTCCGCCTTGCTTACGGGAGCCGCCATACTGTCAGTCATGCCTAAGGGCTGGGCCACGCCGGCTGAATTTGCGAAGCCGGTGCCGGATCCTTCGTTCCGCCCCCGCTGTTTTGCGGCGATCGCCTTCAGATATTCTTTTAATTCCTGATCTGATCTAAACGCCCGCATAGTCTTACCAGGCTTTTGGCCAGTCAGCTGTGCAACGCCACCGTCGACTGAATTACTGATGGCGAACCCCGACCGTAAAAACGCAAACGCCCCTACTCCTACAAGCAGCAAAGTGATCGATAGCAATATCCGTCTATTCATACTTACCTCCGAATGGCTGAAATCATTTGTTCTAGGGGCTGAACGGCACAGGAACAGGATTCTTGCACTCAGGCGCAAAAAAAGGTTTCGCCGAAGAGCGAAACCTTTGCTACTTAGTTGGTGGAAGGTTTACATCCCCGCCCCGTGACACTTCTTGAATTTACGTCCCGAGCCGCAGTAGCAGGGTTCATTTGGTTTTACCTTAGGCGTATCCCGGACAAACGGCGTGTGCCTGGCGGCCTCGGCGCCAGCCACCTCGGCGGTTGCCATTGCACCGGTGAATGCCATTCCCGCGGCTTGGCGGCGAGCCCGCTGCATCTCCAGACGCTCGAGGCGTTCACGCTCGTCGCGTTCATCCTGTGTGACGATCTCAAGGTGAAACAATGCTTTGGTCGTATTTGTGTCGATACGGTCAAGCATGTCCTGGAACATATCAAAACTCTGTTTTTTGTATTCCACAAGCGGATCTTTTTGCCCGTAACCGACGAGGCCGATGCCTTGTTTGACCTGGTCGATCGATAGCAGGTGGTCCTTCCACTGGGAGTCGATGATGTTGAGCATGATGTAACGCTCATAGGCACGCAGGCTTTCCTCGCCGGCCAATTTTTCTTTTTCAGCGTAATTGGCCGATGCCTTTTTCCAGATCGCTTCCTCGATCTCCATCGGGTTCATACGCTTGAAATCAACGCCAGCATCACGCGCCGGGTCGATCGCGTAGATACTTTCGATCTCGGCTGCGTAGGTCTCGATCTCCCATTTATCGGGTGAAACGTCGAGCGATAAAAAGCTGCCGGTCAGGTCGCCGAGCAAGTCCTTGGCTACGCCCGTCTCGCCCAGCAGGTATTCGCGATGCTCGGGTTCGAACATCAACTGGCGACGAAGGCCATATATAGTCTCGCGTTGGCGGTTCATTACATCGTCATATTTGAGGACGTGTTTACGCGTCTCGAAGTTCCGGGCCTCGACCGCCTTTTGCGCACGTTCGATCTGGCGGGAAACGGTTTTGGACTCGATGGCAACGCCTTTTTCCATGCCCAGCCATTCCATCATTGACCGGACCTTGTCGCCGGCGAAGATGCGCATCAGGTCGTCCTCTAGCGAGAGAACGAATCTGGACGAACCCGGATCGCCCTGACGTCCGGCACGTCCGCGAAGCTGATTATCGATGCGGCGTGATTCGTGCCGCTCAGTGCCGAGGATATGCAGGCCGCCAGCGGCAACTACCTCTTTATGTTCCGCGGCAACAACGGCTTTGGCCTTTCTTAATTGCTCCTCGAACTGTTCCGGCGTGGCCTCGTCGGGATTGATCTCCATCCGCCGAAGATAGTCAGCGGCGAGAAAATCGGGATTGCCGCCTAAGAGGATGTCGGTACCGCGGCCGGCCATGTTGGTTGCAATAGTAACCGCGCCTTTACGGCCTGCCTGCGCGACGATCTCGGCCTCGCGTTCGTGATATTTCGCGTTTAGGACGTTATGGGGAACACCGATGGCCTTTAGCTTTTCGGCAACTAGTTCCGAGTTTTCGACCGATACTGTACCTACAAGAACGGGCTGTCCCCGGCTGTGGAGTTCCTTGATCTCATCGACAACGGCATCCCATTTCTCGGGCAGCGTGCGATAGATCATATCCGACGAATCGATGCGGACCATCGGCTGGTTTGTCGGGATAATGACGACGTCCAGCGTGTAAACCGTTCCGAATTCCTCCGCCTCGGTCTCGGCGGTACCAGTCATACCGCTGAGCTTTTCATACATTCGGAAATAGTTTTGCAGCGTTATCGTGGCGAGCGTTTGGTTCTCTCGCTCGATCTTGACGCCCTCTTTTGCCTCGACGGCCTGGTGTAAGCCGTCCGACCAACGGCGGCCCTGCATCAGGCGGCCGGTGAAATCGTCGACGATGATCACCTCGCCTTCCTGGACGACGTAATGGTGATCTGCCTTGTAAAGCGTGTGGGCCTTTAATGCCTGCTCGACACAGTGGAGCAGGTCCATGTTTGCCGGGTCGTATAGGTTAGAAACGCCAAGCAGGCGCTCGGCTTTTTCGACACCCTGTTCGGTCAATACCGATGAATGGTTCTTTTCGTCAAGCAAATAATCGCCGGTCGTGACCTTGGTCTCTTCGTCTTTGTGGCCGCGTTCCAGCAGCGGGATTATCTCGTTCGCCGTAAAGTATTTATCTGTCGCCTCATCCGACGCACCTGAAATGATGAGAGGCGTACGGGCCTCGTCGATAAGGATCGAGTCGACCTCGTCGATGATCGCAAAGTAATGGTCCGGCTGGACCAGCGACTCGACATCAAACTTCATATTGTCGCGAAGATAGTCAAAGCCGAACTCGTTATTGGTCCCGTAGGTTATAGAACAGGCATATGCGTCCTTTCGCTCCATGTCGTCCATATCGTTCTGGATACAGCCGACGGTGAGGCCGAGGAATTGATGGATCTGGCCCATCCACTCGGCGTCGCGCGACGCCAGGTAATCGTTGACCGTTACCACGTGAACGCCGCGGCCGGTGAGGCCGTTGAGGTATGACGGCAGGGTCGCGACCAGAGTTTTGCCTTCACCAGTTCGCATCTCGGCAATGCGGCCCTGATGCAGAGCAATGCCGCCGATCAACTGCACGTCAAAATGGCGCATGCCGGTCACGCGCCGCGAACCCTCGCGAACGGTCGCGAACGCCTCGGGCAGTATCTGATTGAGAATTTCCTGCTCGGCCTTGCGCCGCTCGTCCTTGTCTTCGATACCCTCGAGATGCTGGACGATCATCTCTTTGAACTTCGGCGTCTGTGCCTGCAGCTCCTCGTCCGAGAGCTTTTTGATCTTTGGCTCCCAATCGTTTATTTCCTGCACGATCGGCCTGACATTCTTCAAAAAAATGTCGCTGCTCGATCCGAATACTTTCTTTACTAATTTATCTGCAAAACTGTTTACAGCCATGATTTTCCTCTCTGGTAAGAGTTACGTTTGGTATGAGCTTCGCGATTACGCGTGAAACGCTAGGCTCCTAAGACTCTAACATGCGCAAAGCGACGCAACTCTCAAGATTCTAAATTAAAGGGAAATGGCGAGGTGTGGTTGAAAAGAACTATGCGCTCGCCGCTACTTTGCTTCTATCGCAAGCAGCGGGTCCAAGGCGGCGCGGGGGAGTGCTGTGAAAACCTTAACACTGTCCTTGTTCAGATCGTACGCGATGTTTGAGTATTTGAGTATTTGGATCCCCGAAGTCGAATAACGCGACGGATCGATCAGAGGAATAGCCGTCCGCAACTGGTCGGCTAATACATTGGCGTCAACTGAGGAAGCTTTCTTTATATTCAGCTCGACGATGAAACCCTTCTCAACGAGAGCTACACGTAGGTATGTGTTAACTCCCTTGGTTTCTCCATCTTTCACTATCGTAGGTACACAGTCTGCAAAACCTAGCCCACGGACGAGAGAGCCAGCGAATTGATCGATCAGCTTCTTTATGGGATCAGACGGTTTTGGATGCTTTGTAGTTACGGAGAGAAGGGGGCGATCCCCCTCGCAAGGGATGAAGGACACTTGGTCGTAGTCAAAGCCATTCGAATCCGGCGATACACCCAACTCACGCAGGCGGTCCAGAAATGCCTGACTTTCCGTGATATACGCTTCCAGACCATTATCTGACGGCGGCGGGTTGTCGTCGAGATCGTCCTTTCGCTGTACCTCATCCTTAACGCTGAACTGCCGCGTCATAGCGGCCTGAGCCAAAACCTGCGGCGTTGCGCCGAGAAGCACCAGGCCGAGATAAACTCCCAGCGTAGTGAGGACAAGTAACGAGTTTTGGTTCTTTGGTTTGCTCAAAAGATGTTATCCCACCGTGTTCGCGGGTTTGGCCTCTGTCGTGCCGTCGGGCTGCTTGGGCTGGTTTCGCTGTTCCGCCAATTTTCGCTGGATCATCCGCTGCAGATCGGCTTTTGGAATGTTAAATCCGATCATCAAGATGCGACCCTGCGCTTTCACGGCAGCGTTTTGCAGCAATACCAGATCGTCCTTATCGTTTTCATCCGCGAACGCGGACTCTTTCTCCTGCTTTTTAAAGTTAATAAGAAAGCTAAGTCCGCTGCTGACAGTCTGTGCCCTGGCATCACTTTCCAGTTGAGACTGGATGACAGCCTTGACGTTCGTATCGTCCTGCGTTATCTGGATCGTAAGGTCTTTCCCGCTCAGGTCCTTGAGGTACTGCAGATAGCCGCTGTCGTTCATCGCCTCTATGGCCTCTTTCACGATCTCAACAAGCTTTTTATCCGGACTGTCAGCCTTTTGATACACAAAAGATTTTGGATCGAATTTTCCGGTCTTCTTGTCTATCTTACCTGTCGCTGCTATCACCAGCTGGGAGTCGAGTTTTACCTCGTTCTTATCGAGCAGATCATTAATAGTATTCGCCAAGTCAACAAACGGGCGCTTATTTATTTTAGCGTCCGTTATGGGCTCGGTAGGATCGACCTTCTTACCACCGTTCGGGTCCTTTGCCGGCGGATTGTTTTCTGCAGTTGTATCCTCAGGAGAAGCTTCGGGACTGGCGGGCGGATTGGGCGAGGTTACCCGTCCGCCGCGGCCATTTTTTCGTCCCAATGCGGGTGGGCTATGGACACCGCCCGTACTTGCGCCCGGCAGAGTGCCGTCGAGTACGTGAGGATTCTGTTTTGGAACATTCTGCTGGGTATCAAATAAACTGTTGCCCTGCGACGGGTGGTTCATCGGAAATCCCGGCGGCATTCCAGGTATGTTACGGCTGCTGTTAAAACCGCCGGGGGCAAGGTCATCAACGGTGCCGTCATCTATCAACGCCAGATCCAACTGCTGCTCGGGGTTCGCGATCTGAAAATAGCCGGCGGGATAGGTCAGGGGAGGCGTCTCTTTGCTGGCATCAATAAAAGTAACCTCTTCGTCGTCGCCGAGTTTTGTTTTATCGTAAACCGCGTCCACGTACTCACGCTGTGTCCCAAACAGCAGACTGCCTATATACACTGTGTCCAGCACCTGGCAAACACTGCCGACGAGCGGGCTATCACAGCCCTTTCGGGTTAAAAGAGAGGTTTGGGCGGCAAAAAGCACGGTCGCGATATTTAGAATTGCAGAGATCGCCAGGATCTTGTAGATCCTCGGGCTCAGTTCCCAGCTTTTGATCTCGTAATGGTGAAACAGGTCGCCATCAGTAAGAGGGGGCGGCGTCGGCATCGAGACCGGAGGATATTGGTATGATTGCTGCTCGTACATATAGCTATTAAAAATGCGTCCAGTTAACCAGCTGATACTGCTTGCCAATCAAGTTTAGACGCCCTGCCCCGACAATACGTTGCGAGGCAAAATCGCATTTTAGCACCTGGGGCAAGCAATTGAAAAGATTAGACATTAGTTGATTTTGCCTTTACCATCTCGGATATGCCGCGAAACCGGAACAGCGATCGCCGCCGGAGCCGTTCGTCGCCATCTGGACGGCGACATAAAGGTGAACGAAGAGATAAACGCCCGCTTGCAGGTGAAAGTTCCG
>Ga0222622_10000137_pt1 | contig 25315 bp, 22 predicted proteins | sample PLM2_5_b1metaG_FD_177335 | JGI IMG/M metagenome (GOLD analysis project Ga0222622, IMG submission 177335) | Groundwater sediment microbial communities from an aquifer in East River, Colorado, USA - PLM2_5_b1 | ecosystem: Environmental > Terrestrial > Soil > Riparian zone | place: USA: East...
GACCGCCGCGCCGCCGGTGCGCTCGTCAAGCTCGCCTCCGACACAACCGATCCGAACATTCGGCTCGAGTCGGTGACGGCCTTGGGAAGGTTGAAGGCCTCCGAAGGTCTGCCGGTCGTCCAGGATTTCCTGACCGATCCATGGCCGACGCTGCGCGCGGCCGCTCTTCGGTCAGCGGCAGCGATCGATCAGGAGACGTTCACCATGGTGCTCTCCGGCATGGAACCGGATCAGCAGTGGGTCGTACGCGCCGCGCTCGCCGAGGTTCTTGCGACGATGGGGCCGCAGGCGATTGACCGGACGCGTGCGATGCTGCGCGACGAGGATCGCCGCGTGATCCCGTCGGTACTGACCGCCCTGGTTCAGTTGAAAGCCCCTGACGCCGGCACTATCGCGCTGGCCCAATTGAAAGAGCCGGATTATGTCGTCCGTGCCACGGCAGCGCGGATCATCGGGGACTTGAAGCCTGCAGGCGGTGCCGAGGCGCTGCGCGAGGCGTGGAAATTGGCCGGCGCCGATGCGGCGTATGACGCGCGCGCGGCTATCCTCTCCGCGCTCGCCGAGTACGGAGCCGACGCAGCGATGCCGCTGCTGAAAGAAGCCCTGACCGACAAGGACTGGGCGGTTCGAGTCCATGTCGCCGGTCTCCTTGCGAAGCTCGACCCGACAGGCGACTACGCGGCGGCCATTCGCCCGGCCCCAGGCGAGCCTTCCTCGCCCTATGATTCGACCGATCTCATGACGCCGCCGTATTCCCCGCACATCTTCATCGAGACCGCAAAGGGGACGATCGAGTTCGAGCTCGCGGTCCTCGACGCGCCACAGACCGCGTGGAGTTTCATGACGCTCGCCCGCAAGGGGTTCTTCAACGGACTGCAGATACATCGCGTCGTGCCAAACTTCGTCGTCCAGGACGGCGATCCGCGGGGCGATGGAGAGGGCGGACCCGGTTATACGATTCGAGATGAGCTGAACGAGCGGCCGTTCCTGCGCGGCACGGTGGGCATGGCGCTCTCATGGAAGGACACCGGCGGCAGCCAGTTCTTCATCACGCATTCCCCGCAGCCTCACCTCGACGCGCGGTATACGGCGTTCGGCAAGGTCGTCAACGGCATGGACGTCGTCGATCGCATCCAGCAGGGAGACACGATTCAGCGCGTGCGCGTGTGGGATGGAAAGACGATGCAGTAAGGAATGGATGCCGCCGGGATCCGTTGTCCGGGATCCGAAGAACTGGGAACTGGGAACTGGAGACGGGAGACCGAGAAGGAACTGAAACTGAGAAGGGAACTGGGAACTGGGAATAAACCAAAAAGGGGGCGACGGTCGCCCCCTTTTTAGCGGGTGAGGCAGCTTACCGTTTCTTGCCGCCCTTCTTCTTCCCGCCAGTTTTCTTGGCCATTGCGTTTATCCCCCCCTTCACTGTTGGGATCCGATCGCGAGGGCTTGTCTCCGTCGTGCAGCGCCACTGCCTTCCCGGCACGTCGGCCTGCGGTAGCCGGTGCCCCCCGCTTCGTTGCTCACTTCCGCGTTATGCAGAAGCTGTTGCAGCTGTCAAAAAAATTGGGGGTGTCATGCGACACCCCCTCTGGTCAGGAAAGCGCTTAGCGCTTCTTCCCGCCCTTTTTCTTTCCGCCCTTTGCGGTTTTCTTCGCCATTATTCCTCCTTGGAACTTGGCAGCTCAGCTGAGTAAGTCCGTCCCGGCTGTTACAACAGGTGGGCTGAGCGATCCACCCTCATACAAGATGTAGATTATGGATGAGAAAATGTAAGTGTCAAGCATAAAGTGCACGAAATGTCAAAAAAACGCACACCCAATTTGTCGGTCTCATGTCGCGGCGACTGTAGATCTCGGATCGATTGCGACTCGCGATTGATGAATGACGATTGCTCGAGTGTCGATTGAAGATTGCGGAGGTCGAGTGATCGTCGTGAGAGTCGATGATCATTGCGAGCCGCGATCGAGAAGCGCGATCGCGCGCCGATCGCGCTCGCCTAGCGGTCGAGGCGCGTCAGAGCACGCGTCGCCGCGGCGCGTGTGTCGGCGCTCGCGCCGAAGAGCGACGTGGCGGTCTGGTAGTAGGAGATCGCTTGCGGCCGACGGCCGAGCCGTTCGAGGATGCGCGCCGCTTCGAGGTAGGCGTTGCCGAGGATGGGTGCGGGACAGGTCCGGCCTAATCGGATGGCGTGTTCGAACTGGGTGAGCGCCTCACCATCCTCCTTACGCGCCTGCTGCACTCGGCCGAACCGGTAGCGCGCGACCGGATCGGACCCGTTCAAGGCCAGCGACGACGCGAGGGCGTTGGCGGCCGCCGCGACGTCGTTGTGCTCGAGGCGGCGCCAGCCTTCGAGCGACAGCCGGTACGCTTCGGCATGCTTCGCATCAGGCGCCTTGCGGAGGCGCTCGGTGCTGCGCACGCGGATCTCGTACGGATCGGGCGACACCCCCGAGGCCACCGCCGCGCGATAGGCGTCCACGGCAGAGGCCCGCGCGCCGACCCGGTCGTAGGCCTCGCCGAGCCTGAGATACGCCAGCGGCAGCGAACCATACGGCACCTGCGAGTGCAGGGCGATGACGCTCTGCAGCATGTCAATCGCGTCGTCGGTTTGCTCCAGTGCTTCGAGCTGTTTTGCGATGCCGAGGCGGGCCTGGACTTCGCTCAGCACCGGTGCGTTGGCCCGCTGTTCCCGTGCCGCGGCCAGGAGCGACTGCCAGGTTGCCAGGCTGGCCGTAATGTCGTGCTGATAAGCGTCCTGAATCTCGGCGATCTGTGCGACGAAGAGCGGGTTGGCGGGGTAGCGGTCGTGCAGTGACTGCAGCAGCTCCAGCGCGCGGGGTGTCTGCCGCTCGTACCAGAGATAGATGACATGGAGCTGGTAGTCCGCTTCGCCTTGCAGGAGCTTGCCGCGGCTTCGCGCCCGCAGCATTTGATCGAGGCCCTCGCGACGGTCACCGCCAGGCAGCAGCAGGAGAAATCGAAGGAACTTTGCCGCCGCCGGGGCGACGTCGGCGTAGTACTTGTACATGCCGACCCCAAAGTAGGCGTCCTCGAGTGCGGGATCGAGTTCGATGGCGCGTTCGAGCGACAGCTTGATGCTCTTGCCATCGCGGGCGGCTGACAGCTTCTCGTTACGCAGGACGCGCCATTGCACGCGGGCGGCATACGCACCTCCCTTGTAGAACCAGGCCTCGGGGTCGTCGGGCGCCCGGTCCGTCCACGCTTCGGTGTTGGCGATGGCGCGATCGACGGCACTTGAAAACTCGTCGTCCAGCTCGCGGCTGTCCGGATCGAGGAGGATCTTCCACCAGATCGCGGTGGCGGTCAGCACATCACACGCTTCAGGCGGTGCTGGTCCGCAGGCGCGCCGCAGTTCGGCATCGGCCTGATCGAATCGAGCTTCGAGGATGAAATCGTACGCGCGGGCAAGACCCTCGACGCCGCGGATCGAACGCGGAGCCGCTCCACTCGTAGCTGCGGCGGTGCCGAGCAACACCAACACGACGACGGCGGCGCGCCGTCTCCGTGCCGTCATGTAACGCTGGTCCGAAGCTGCTGCTTTTCGGCGTGCCGTTCGAGCGCCAGCGCCACCAATCGGTCGAGCAGCGCCGGGTAATCGACGTCAGAGGCGGCCCACAGTTTCGAATACATGCTGATGGTCGTGAAGCCGGGAATCGTATTCACTTCGTTGAGGAAGATTTTGTCCGGGCTCAACAGGAAATCAACCCGCGCCATCCCGGCACAGTCGATCGCCTTGAAGGCCAGGATCGAGAGCCGTTGAATTTCAGTCGCAGTCTTGGGGCCGAGGTCCGCCGGGATGATCACCTTCGATCCCTCGTCGAGGTATTTCGCTTCATAGTCGTAGAACTCGCGCGAAGGAATGACCTCGCCCGGTACGGAAGCCTGCGGCGCGTCGTTGCCCAGTACGGCGCACTCGATCTCTCGTGCATTTGGAACGGCCGCTTCAATCACGATCTTGCGGTCGAACGAGCCGGCGAGCTCCATGGCGTCGAGCAGTCCGGGACGCGCCTTCGCCTTCGAGATGCCGACGCTGGACCCGAGGTTGGCGGGTTTCACGAACATCGGATAGCGCAGGGCCTTCTCGAGATCGGCAACGATCGCATCGCGGCTGGTCTGCCAGTCATGCCGCATCACCACCCGGTAAGGACCGACGGGAAGGTCGGCCGCGGCGAACAGTACTTTCATCACCGCCTTGTCCATCCCCACTGCCGATGCGAGGACGCCGGCGCCGACGTACGGCACATTCGCCAATTCAAGCAAGCCCTGGATCGTTCCATCTTCGCCGTACGGTCCGTGCAGAACCGGGAAGATGACATCGAGCTTCAGCCCGGTGACGACGGCGTGCCCCTCGTCGTCGCGTGACGAACGTCGATCGATCGAGAGGATGGTTTCTTCACTCGGCCGTGCCGTCATGTGGACCTCGCGGCCACTGCGGCTCGGCCGCGCCGCCTCGAGGCGCGCCTGCTCGATGACTTCCGCCGCGGACACTGTGGTCGGCGGGCGATCGGCCAGCGCCCACCGGCCATCCTTCTCGATCCGGATGGCGATCGGTTCGTAGCGAGCACGATCGAGGTGGGCAAACACCGCGGCAGCCGATGCGAGCGATACCTCATGCTCCCCGGATCGACCGCCGTACAACACTCCGACGCGAAGGCGTTTCACGCACACAGGATAACAGGCGCCGGTGCCGTGGCAACCCAGGGATCAGCCGTCTTCGTTATGCTGTCAGGCGTGAGCGAACCGTTCGCATTCCGAGTCCTCAATCGCGACGGGGCAGCACGGCGAGGAGTGTTAACGACTCCTCACGGCGTGGTGCAGACGCCGGCGTTCATGCCGGTGGGAACACGGGGGGCAGTGAAGGCGCTGACGATGCGTGATGTCGAGGATCTCGGCGCCGAGATCATCCTTGGTAATACCTACCACCTGTACTTGAAACCCGGCGACAGCGTGATCGCGCGCTGTGGAGGGCTTCACCGGTTCATCGGGTGGCCTCGTCCGATCCTCACCGATAGTGGGGGCTACCAGGTCTTCAGCCTGGCGGGGATGCGCCGCATCGAAGAGGAAGGCGCCCACTTTCGATCCCACATCGACGGATCGCTTCACCTGCTCACCCCCGAGCGGGCGGTCGATATCCAGGCGCAACTCGGCTCCGACATCGCCATGGTGCTCGACGAGTGTGTAGGTACCCGCCCGGGGTCAGACGCCACTGGCACCACAATTGTGCCATCGGGGTCAGACGCCGAGGCGATACGGATCGCGATGGAGCGGTCCGCGCGATGGGCCCAGCGGGCGCGGCAGCGACAACTGCAGTTGCGTGACGATCCCCGGTCCGCGCCGGGCGTGATCGTCGCCACGCCAGGCCAGGCGCAGTTCGGCATCATCCAGGGAGGTACGGACTTCGCGCTGCGGACCGAAAGCGTTCAAAGAACCATCGACATCGGCTTCGAGGCGTACGCCATCGGCGGGTTGAGCGTGGGTGAGCCGGTTGACGTCATGTACGACGTCGTGACGCACACGGCGCCGCTGCTGCCCGAAGAAAAGCCGCGTTACCTGATGGGAACGGGTATGCCGGACGACCTGATCGAATGCGTGGCGAGAGGTATCGATCTCTTCGATTGTGTGCTGCCGACGCGAAACGCGCGGAACGGTCAACTGTTGACCAGCCGGGGGCCGCTGGCGATCAAGAACGCCCGTTATGCCGAAGACATGTCGCCGCCGGATCCGGACTGCTCCTGCTACACCTGCCGCCACTTTTCCCGGGCCTATCTCCGGCACCTTTTTGTCGTCGGAGAAATGTCGGCCGCCGCCCTCAACTCGTTGCATAATCTCCACTTTTACCTTGACACGATGCGGCGGATTAGGGAGGCTATAGTGTTCGGCTCGTTTGAAAAACTCCGCCGCGAGTTCCGTCAAACCTTCTCTCGCCGACCCCAGATTTGAATGCGATTCGACGTAGTGTCTGCTCCTTTTCTTATAGCGATGTCCGGTTCCGGCCAGCCCGGGGGCCTGATATCGTTTCTCCCGTTTGCCATCATCCTCGGCATCTTCTACGTGCTGATCCTGATGCCCATGCAGCGCCGGCAGAAGAAGGTCCAGGAATTCCAGGAAGCGCTGAAAGTGGGAGATAAGATCGTCACGACCGGCGGGATCTACGGCCAGATCACGCGGGTCAACGACAAATCGGTGCAGGTCCAGATTGCCGATAAGGTTCGCATTGAAATTGCCCGTGCGTCGGTCGGCGGGTATCAGGGCCAGGAGCCAGTGGTCCCCGAGAACAATGGCTAAACCATGAAAAAGAACATTCGCTGGAAACTCATCGCGAGCCTTGCGGTCTTCGTGCTCTTTTTTGCCGTCGGGGTCTACCCGATTCTGGCGCAACGATACCGGCTGCCGCTGCCCGCGTGGCTCGCCGCCAAGCAGCTGAAGCTCGGACTGGATTTGAAAGGGGGCGTGCATCTCGTCCTGCGGGTGCAGACCGACGAGGCGCTCAAGATCCATACGACGACGACCAGCGAGCAATTGCGTGAAGCGCTGCGAACCGCGGGTGTGAGCGTCAAGTCGATCCTCGTCAGCTCGCCGACGACCTTCCGTGTCGAAGGCGTGCCGCCGGAGAAAGATGCGGACTTCACCCGCCTGGCGGACGACCAGACGACCACCGAGTACGATCGCAACTCGGGCGTCGGCGGAGCGTACGACTTCACCATGAAGCCGAACGTCGCGGTGACGATGCGCGACCAGGCGGTGACGCAGGCGCGCGAGACCATCGATCGCCGCGTCAACGAGCTTGGCGTGGCCGAGCCGAACATTTCGCTCTACGGTCAGACCAACGACGAGATTCTCGTGCAGCTGCCAGGCGTCACCGACGTGGCGCGCGCGAAGGAGATCATTCGGAACACCGCGATCCTCGAGCTGAAGATCGTCGAGGCGGGCCCGGCCGGGACACAGGAAGCGCTCCTGCAAACCTACGGCGGCAAGGTCCCCGACGACATGGAGATCATCCAGGGCTCGGCGACCTCGGGCGATACGAGTTTCTATCTCGTGCGCAAGGCTGCGGCGGTGACCGGGCAGGACCTGCGCAATGCGAGGTCGACGATTGACGAAAACAACCGGCCGGCCGTCGGCTTCTCGTTGACCAACGAAGGCGCGCGCAAATTCGGGAAGGCCACCGGCGAGAACATCGGCCGGCTCCTGGCAATCGTGCTCGACCATCGCGTTACCTCGGCGGCGCGGATCGAGACGAAGATTAACGACGAAGGCCGCATCACCGGAAACTTCACGCCGGAGCAGGTCGCGGATATGTCGCTCATCCTGCGCACCGGCGCGCTGCCGGCGAGCCTCACCTACCTCCAGCAACACGTTATCGGGCCGTCGCTTGGCGCCGACTCGATTCGGTCCGGCGTGACCGCCTCGCTCGTCGGGCTGCTGCTGGTCGTCGCCTTCATGCTCATTTATTACAAGCTGTCGGGCGTCAACGCGGTCATCGCCTTGATCTTCAACCTGGTGATCCTGCTCGGGCTGATGGCGTATATCGGCGCGACCATGACGCTGCCCGGCATCGCCGGATTCGTCCTGACGATGGGGATCGGCGTCGATTCGAACGTGCTGATTTTCGAACGCATCAAGGAGGAACTCGCCGCACAGCGCGGCGTGCGCCAGGCGATCAACGCCGGGTTCTCTCGCGTCTTCCTGACGCTGCTCGATACCCACATCGCGTCGCTCATCTCCGCCGCATTCCTCTTCCAGTTCGGCACCGGGCCGATTCGCGGTTTTGCGATGACGCTGGTCATCGGTCTGATCTCGAACCTGTTCACCTCCACGTTCGTGTCGAAAACGCTCTTCGAAGCAGTGCTCGGCCATCGGCAGACGGCCGCGCTCAGCATCTAGGCTGACCCATGCAGATCTTCAAGACTCCTCATTTCGACTTCCTCCGCTGGCGCTGGGCGGCCATCGGCCTCTCGTGGCTGGTGATCATTGCCGGCATTGCGGTCATCAAAACCAAGGGGCTTCCGCTCGGCGTCGAGTTCTCCGGCGGCACGATCGTCATCGTCCAGTTCGATCAGCAGCCGCCTGATTCGTCGGTCGTCCGCGCCGCGCTCGAGCGTGCGATGCCGGGCGAGGGGCAGAACGCCGTCATCCAGCGGTACGGCGAGGAATCCGCCCATCAGTACATGATTCGAGTTCCGACGGTCGGCGAGGAAGCGGGCGGCGGCCTCAGTCAGAAGGCTGACGAGGTCCTCGCGGCGCTGAAGGCGGCCAACGTCGGATCGTTCAAGCCCGCGGGGACCGAGATTGTCGGTCCGGCGGTCGGTCAGGATCTCCGGCGCAAGGGGATTTTAGCGACCGTGCTGTCGCTGATCGGCATCCTGCTCTATATCGCCTTCCGCTTCCAGTTCAGCTTCGCCGTGGGAGCGGTAGTCGCCACGATTCACGACTTGCTGGTGACCTTCGCGTTTCTCGCCTTCTTCCGCTACGACCTGTCGCTCAACGTCATCGCGGCAATCCTGACCGTGACCGGCTATTCGACCAACGACACCATCGTCATCTTCGATCGCGTTCGCGAAAACATTCGCGGCATGCGGCGCGACAACCTCTACGACGTCGTCAACCGATCGGTCAATCAGACGATGGGGCGCACGGTGATTACTGCGGGGACTGCGCTGCTCAGCGCCCTCGCGTTGTTCGTCTTTGGAGGCGAGGTGCTGCACGGGTTTGCCTTCACGATGATCGTTGGCATAGTCACCGGGACGTATTCGAGCGTCTTCATCGCCGCTGCGATCGCGGTGATCTGGCAGAGCCGCATCAGGAAAGCGGGAAAGATGGCGGCGTCAGAATCCGCCGCTTCGGCGACGCCGGGTAAAACGCGAAAGCCGGGCCGCCGTCGTGCGTCGTAGACAGCCGCGCTGTTTGTGATATTGCTCGTCGCCGCTCTGCTTGGAGTCATTCAGGGGCTCACCGAGTTCCTCCCTGTTTCGTCGACCGCGCACCTGCTGATTGGTGCGCGGCTGCTCGGCTTCGATGATCCGGGCGGCGTCTTTACGGTGATGATCCAGCTGGGATCGATCCTCGCCGTGATGTGGCTCTACCGCTCCAAGATCCTCCACATCATCTCGCGGCTCGGGTCGGATCCCGACGCAAGACACTTCGCTCTGATGATTCTCGTGGCCTTCGCCCCGGCTGTCATCGCCGGGGTGTTTCTGGCCGACTATGTCACGTCGGTCCTGTACGAGAGTCCGAAGGTGTTTGCCACCACCTTCATCCTCGGCGGGATCGTGATGCTGCTGGTCGAGAAGTTTCGCCCCGTCCCCACGGTTCTCGACGCCGATCGGACACCGCTGACACGCGCCCTTGGGATCGGCGCCTGCCAGGTCCTGGCGATGGTGCCCGGCGTGTCACGATCGGGCGCCACGATCGTCGGCGGGATGCTGATGGGACTTGACCGCGCCGCGGCGGCGGAGTTCTCGTTTTTTCTGGCCATGCCGACGATGATGGCCGCGTTCGCGCATAGCCTGCTGAAGGTCCGCCATCAGCTCAGCATCGATCGCGCCTCGGAGATTGCCGTCGGATTTGTTCTCGCGTTCGTCGCGTCGCTCCTCGTGGTGAGACCCTTTCTCGGGTTCGTGAGGCGGCGCGGGTTCGCGCCGTTCGCCTGGTATCGGATCGTTCTCGGACTGGCGCTCTTTGCAGCGATTGCGGCGCGCTGGTTGTAACTTCGCCGATGCAGTGGCTCCGCCGCAGCTTCATCACCGGCTTCTTCGTGACGGTGCCGCTTGCGATCAGCATCGCGGCGTTCGTCTGGATCTTCCGGCTGATCGACGGCTTCGTCGGACCGTTTTACGACGCGTGGCTGCAGCGCATGCCGCAGCTCGGTATCAGCCACGTGCCCGGGCTCGGCATCCTGACGACCGCGCTGTTTGTCTTACTGGTGGGCGCGTTTGCGACCAACGTGATTGGCAAGCGGCTGCTGCAGAGAACAGAAGGCTATCTGTTACGGGTTCCCGTCTTCCGGACCATTTACGCGCCCGTCAAGCAGCTGGTCGTCGCCTTCTCTCCGGACAACGAATACGGCTTCAAGCGTGTCGTGCTCGTCGAGGATTCCACCCGCGGCTTCGTGCTGGGTTTTCTCACCAAGGAATTTACGGTCGATCGAGGACAGGGGCCTGAACCCATGATTGCGGTCTACGTTCCGACCAATCATCTCTATCTCGGTGATGTGATCATCTGCACACGCGAAAAAGCCTCGTATCCGGACGTCACCGTTGAACAGGGCATTCGCATCTTTTTGACCGGCGGAATGGCCATTTCGAGCCGGATTCGAGCTCGCCGCGGCGTCGACCGGGTCGGCGATTTCCGGGTGTGATCACGCACTCGTCTCTTGAATCATCCCTTTGAAATTGAGTACGATTTGAAGCTTTTTTGCCGGGCTGACCCGCAGTCTGGGTGAGCGGCGGGCGAAGCCCCTCGGTTGATAGTAAGGAGTGACATGTCCGAAACGTTGTGTCCACGCGTCGCGCGAGCCGGAATTCTGGCGGCCGTCCTGATCCTGCAGGCAGTCGTGGGGGCTCCTGCCGCGCTGGCAGCGCCACAGGCGACGGACGCCGCGGCAGTTCAACAAGCCGCACCACATCGAGGCGGCGGAGAAGCCAACCTGGTTCTCCCCGACCTCGCGTCGGTCAGCTTCCAGGGCGTCAACAGCCGCACCCTGCTGATGGGCGGCCTCGGGGTCTGCGTCCTCGGACTCATGTTCGGTCTCGTCATCTTCAACCAGCTGAAAAACCTGCCCGTGCATCGGTCGATGCTCGAGATTTCCGAACTCATCTACGAGACCTGCAAGACGTATCTGGTCACCCAGGGCAAGTTCATCCTGATCCTTGAACTGTTCATCGGCGTGATCATGGTGTTCTATTTCGGACTGCTGCAGCATTTCGCGCCAATCAAGGTCGCCGTCATTCTCTTGTTCAGCCTGATCGGGATCGCGGGCAGCTACGGCGTGGCGTGGTTTGGAATCCGCGTCAATACGTTTGCGAACTCGCGCGCCGCGTTTGCCGGGCTGCGCGGGCTGCCGTATCCGATCTATGCGATCCCGCTCAGCGCGGGGATGAGCATCGGGATGCTGCTGATCAGCGTCGAGCTGTTCATGATGCTGTGCATCCTGCTCTTTATTCCCGGCGACTACGCGGGCTCGTGCTTCATTGGTTTCGCGATCGGTGAATCGCTCGGAGCGGCGGCGTTGCGCATTGCGGGCGGCATCTTCACCAAGATTGCCGACATCGGCGCCGACCTGATGAAGATTGTCTTCAACATCAAGGAAGACGACGCGCGCAATCCCGGCGTCATTGCCGATTGCACCGGCGACAACGCCGGCGACTCGGTGGGGCCGAGTGCCGATGGGTTCGAGACCTACGGCGTAACCGGTGTCGCGCTGATCTCGTTCATTCTCGTCGCTGTCACCGATCCCACAGTGCAGGTGCAGCTGCTCGTGTGGATCTTCGTGATGCGCGTCATGGGCGTGATTTCGAGCGGCCTCTCCTATCTTTTGAATGCCGCGTGGGCCAAGGCGAAGTACGCGACCGCCGCGACCATGAACTTCGAAACGCCGCTGACGACGCTGGTGTGGCTGACATCGCTGGTGTCGGTGGCACTGACCTACATCGTCTCGTATGTCCTGATTCCCAATCTGGGCGGAGATCCTGACCTGTGGTGGAAGCTTTCGACCGTGATCACCTGCGGCACGCTCGCCGGTGCCATCATTCCCGAGCTCGTGAAGGTGTTTACCTCGACGGAATCGGCCCACACCCGTGAAGTGGTCATTTCGTCCCGCGAAGGTGGCGCGTCGTTGAACGTGCTGTCGGGCCTGGTCGCGGGGAATTTCAGCGCCTATTGGCTGGGGATGGTGATCGTGGTGTTGATGTCGATTGCCTATGGGGTCAGCAAGCAATTCCCGCCGACGATGATGATTGCACCGGCGGTGTTCGCGTTCGGTCTCGTCGCGTTCGGGTTCCTCGGGATGGGGCCGGTCACGATCGCAGTCGATTCGTACGGGCCTGTTACGGATAATGCGCAGTCAGTATTCGAGCTGTCGACCATCGAATCGATGCCCGGCATCAAGCAGGAGCTCAAAAAGGATTTCGGGTTCGATGTGAACTTCGAGCGCGCGAAGCACCTGCTCGAAGAGAACGACGGCGCCGGAAACACGTTCAAGGCGACCGCCAAGCCGGTGCTCATCGGCACCGCCGTCGTCGGATCGACGACGATGATCTTTTCGATCGTCGTGGTGCTGACGCACCGGCTGCAGCCGGAGCTGCTGCAGTACCTGTCGATTCTCCACCCGCCATTCCTGCTGGGGCTGATTACCGGCGGCTGCATGATCTACTGGTTTACCGGCGCCTCGATGCAGGCGGTCACGACGGGCGCATACCGCGCCGTCGAGTTCATCAAGGCGAACATTCGGCTCGATGGCGCGATCGCGAAGGCGTCGGTGACCGACAGCAAGCGCGTCGTCGAGATCTGCACGCAGTACGCGCAGAAGGGGATGTTCAACATCTTCCTCGCTATCTTCTTCGCTACGCTGGGTTTTGCGTTTCTGGAGCCGTACTTTTTCATCGGCTACCTCGTCTCGATTGCGCTGTTTGGATTGTTCCAGGCGATCTTCATGGCGAACGCGGGGGGTGCCTGGGACAATGCGAAGAAGATTGTCGAGGTCGAGCTGAAAGAGAAAGGCACGCCGCTCCATGCCGCGACCGTGGTCGGAGACACTGTCGGGGATCCCTTCAAGGACACATCATCAGTTGCCATGAATCCGGTCATCAAGTTCACGACACTGTTCGGTTTGCTTGCCGTTGAACTGGGCGTGCAGCTTGCAGAACAGTACGGTTCGATGATGAGTCACCTGCTGTCCGGGACGTTTATCATTGCTTCCGCGGTCTTCGTGTGGCGGTCTTTTTACGCGATGCGGATTCAGGTGCGGGCGGGGCGGCCGTGAGGAAGGCGTGTTTCCGCGCTTTTGTCCGCGCCATTCCGCGGCAACTGGTGTCTAATTCAGCGGAAGATGCTTCATTGACACTGGTTTTTGGCTCTGACTATAATTCGCGGTCTTGCGCCGCCCTTGGAAGAGCCAGGAGGACTTAAGCCGTGCCGCGTGACATGTTCGGCGACGTCGTCGACCCGTCCATCAAACTCGGGTCGCAAAAGTGGTATACGGTCCCGCTATCCATACTGGCGCATGTGGCGATTTTCGCGGCTGTCATCATCATTCCCTTGATGGCTGCGGATGTGTTGCCGACGCCTCCGACAATGATGGCCTTTGTCGGGGCGCCGCCTCCACCTCCACCGCCGCCACCTCCACCCCCGGCGGCGGCACCTCCGCCAAAGGTTCAGCCGGTTCCCATGGCGAATCCGAACGCCGCACCGGTTGAGGCGCCGAAGGAAATCGTTCCGGAAGCTCCCTCGGTCCCATCGACGGCCGGTGTTCCCGGCGGCGTCGAAGGGGGTATCCCCGGCGGCACCGTCGGCGGCGTGGTCGGCGGGTTGCCTGAGGCCCCTCCGCCTCCTCCGCCCCCCGCGGCTCCCGTCCGGGTCGGTGGCAACATCAAGACGCCCACAAAGACAAAGGACGTCCGACCGGTCTATCCGCCCATCGCCCAGTCCGCGCGTGTGTCCGGCGTGGTGATCATCGAAGCCACGATCGGCGCCGACGGCAGGGTGAAGGACGCGAAGGTGCTGCGTTCCATTCCGTTGCTCGACCAGGCAGCACTCGATGCCGTGAAGCAGTGGCAGTTCACGCCGACACTGCTCAATGGCGTGCCCGTGCCCGTCATCATGACCGTCACGGTGAATTTCACACTGCAGTAAACAATTTCAGCAGGAACAACCGAACGACTTCTGGAATATTCCAGACCGGAGGAGTGGCGAGATGGATCTGATTAAGATGTGGGGAGACATGGGCATGGTGGCGCGCGCCATCGCGTTCATCCTGGTCATCATGTCGATGATTTCCTTTGGCGTGGCAATCGAGCGCATTTACACCTTCACCCAGGCCCGGAAGCAATCGAAGCTCTATGCGCCGCAGGTTGCGAAACATCTGAAAGACGGACGGCTCAAGGACGCGATTGCCATCTCGTCGTCGAAGACCTATCGCTACAGTCACCTGGCGAAGGTCGTCCTGGCGGGATTACAGGAATATCAATTCCAGCAGGAAAGTGGCGCCAATCTCAGCCGCGAAGATCTGGTGGACACCGTCCGTCGTGCGATTCAGCGTGCTTCGGCACTGACCGCGAACGACCTGAAGAAGGGCGTCTCGGCACTGGCGACCATCGGCGCGACGGCGCCGTTCGTCGGGCTGCTCGGGACGGTCGTCGGCATCATCACCGCGTTCCAGGGCATCGCGGCCACCGGGTCGGGCGGCCTCGGGGCGGTGTCGGCCGGTATTTCGGAAGCGCTCGTCGAGACCGCGCTCGGTCTGGTCGTCGCGATTCCCGCGGTCTGGTTTTACAACTACCTGACAGGCCGCATCGAGTACTTCAACGTCGAAATGGATAACTCGTCGTCGGAGCTGCTCGACTACTTCATCAAGAAGACGGCGTAACGAAATTCGTGAAATTGGTGAATCAGTGAGTCGGTGAATGAGCAAATCCACCAACTCAGAGATTCACCAATTCACAATCGATTGAGGTTTTCCCATGGCAATGGATGTTGGCGGCGCAAAAGGCGGGCTGAAGGCGGACATCAACGTGACGCCGCTCGTCGACGTCATGCTGGTCCTCCTCATCATCATGATGCTGATCGCGCCGATGCTGAATCAGGGAGTGGCGGTGACGCTGCCAGAAGCGGGCAACACGCAACCCAAGCCGGATACGCAGAACCAGACGGTCGTCTCGATCGATTCGGCTAATCAATTCTGGGTGAACGGCCTGCTGGTCTCCAAAACAGACTTTCCGACGAGAGTAAAAACGGCGCTCGAGGACAAGACCGAAAAAGTCGTCTTCATCAACGGGGACAAGGACGCAAAGTACAGCGCGATCATGGAAGCCATGGATGCGTTGCGCAGCGTCCAAATTGAGGACATCGGCCTCATCACCGAGCCCAAGAAAGATGCGAACGCACCGGCGGGAGGGAAATAGTCATGGCCCACGCGCACAAGCACCACGGCGCAGAGAAAGTGGTCCGGGGCGAGACGCCCCACGCCAGCGCGGACATGAACGTTACGCCGCTCATCGATGTTCTGCTCGTGCTGCTGATCATCTTCATGGCGACGCTGCCGTTGACCCGGCGCGGTGTGGACATCAACCTTCCGCTCGAAACGAAGACCCCCACGACCCCGCAGGACAATACCCAGGTGATGCTGGAGTACACCAACGCACGGCTGATCACGATCAACCATCAGCCGGTGGCGGTTGGCGACCTCGAGACGCGCCTCCGCGATATCTTCGAAACCCGCAAGGACAAGACAATGTTCATCGCTGGCGACGGCGAGCTGCGCTACGGCGAAATCATCGCAGTGATCGACGCGGCAAAGGGGGCAGGCGTCGAGAAGGTCGGCATCGTCACGGAAGAAATGCGCCGCGGCGGTGCACAGAAGAGCAATTAGGACCTTCCGCCTAAAGGCGGCTTCAACCGGAAGAACAAATACAAAGGGCGAACCTCAGGGTTCGCCCTTTTTGTTTGTACGGGGTCTAACTGAATGCTGAAGGGCTCAAGGGCTTAAGGCTCAGGCGCGGAGGGAGGGCATATGAAATGGAACGGAGTGGTGAAGCCAAACCCAGGGCGACTTCAAATCGAACCGAACATCACGCCGCTCATCGACGTGTTGCTGGTGCTGTTGATCATCTTCATGGCGGCACTGCCGCTGACGCGGGAGGGGCTCGACCTGTCCGTCCCGCAGCCGGCGCCGCCAACGGAGCGTCCACAACCTTCCCCGAGTATTGTCCTCGAGTATTCCGCGGACGGTGTGGTCACCGTTAACAAGCAGCCCGTTGCGATCCCCTCGCTGCAATCGATGCTGGCGGACACCTTCCGGGACCGGCGCGACAAGACCCTCTTCATATCAGCCGACGGAGCACTGGCCTATGGCCGCGTGGTGCGGGTCATCGACATCGCGAAGGGTGCCGGCGTCGACCGTGTGGGCGTGATCACCGAGAGCATGCGGGCACGGACTGGCCACCAATAAAAAAAGGGCCGTCCGCTGCGGCGGACGGCCCTTTCCAACTGTGATCGTGAGCGGCTTACTTCGGCTTCGCTCCGGGCTGGGACTGACGCGCTTTGTTGAGATCGATCGCGCGGTTGCGAAGGTCATCCGCTTGCTTGTAGAGTGCGGCGCGCTTCGCCAGGTCAGTCTCCTCGTTGCCTTCCATCCGGAGCAGCAAGTTTTTGTAGGTCAACGCGTCTGCATAGTCGGGGTTGAGGGCCAGCGCCTTGTCGGTCGCGGCCAACCCTTTCTCGATGTATTCCTTCCGCTGCGCTGACGTCAGGCGATGATCCTTGTAGGCTTTCTCCCAGTAGTAGGTGGCGAGCAACTGGTAGCCCTGAGGGTTCTTCGGTTCGAGCTCGGCGGCGGTGTTGAGGGCGTCGATGGTCTTGGGAAAATCGCCCTGACGATTGTAGAACCCTGAAATGGTGGTGTAGACGAGCGGATCGTTCGGTTTGACCTCTTTCGCCTTCATCAGCGTCTGTTCGGCTTCATCGTAACGCCCGCCGTCTTCGTAGATCTTGGCCAACGCGAAGTAGTTGGTCGGCTCGTTGGGTTCGATCTGGATCATCTTCTGCACGATCGGCTCGGCCTTTTCCGGCTGATTCAGTTTCTCGGGGCCGTAGGCGGCGACGAGATACTGCAGCGCAAGCTTGCGCATGTCCGGCTTGGGATCCTGTTCGGCGGACTTCTGATAGTTCTCAATCGCCTTCTGGATGTAGGCATCGTTCTCAGCTTCGCCCATGTGGCTGGCCTTGAACATGTTGTCGTAGCTGTTTCCCAGGTAGAAGTAAATCTCGGTGCGGCTGGGGTCCGAGGCGATGGCTTGCTCGTACTTTGCGGCCGCGGCCTTCCAATCGGAACCCTGATAGAGCGCGTTCGCGTCCTTGTAGTTCTTTTGGGCCGTCAGCGCGCCCCATGAATACTTTCCGCAGCCGGTGACAGCGAGGCTGAGGCCCAGCATCGCTGTGACGGTAAGCGCCGACATCGTTCGCATTCTGATCATGCTCCCTCGGTTCAGCGCCGGATCCAAACGGCGCCGCTCCGCATCAGACTGAGTATTACAATGGAGATACGCACGTGTCTCCGGTGTTTCGGCTCTGCTGGTACGAACAGGAGGATGGCCGGCTGCCGAACCGGGTCAGTATAGTGAACGAAAAAACACCGCGTCAACCGGAACTACCGGCCGACTCTCCTCAACGCGCTTAGACACCAGTCCACATGATTCGGTTCGAGGACCTCGTCGAAAAGGTGCGGGGCATCAATCCCGACGCCGATATTGACCTGCTGAGGCGGGCCTACGTGTTCTCTGCCTACGAACACAAGGGACAGGTTCGCCATTCCGGCGAACCCTATCTGGTGCATCCACTCGAAGTTGCCGACCAGCTCGCCGACATGAAGCTGGATGTCGTGGCGATCGCCGCCGGCCTGCTGCACGACATCGTCGAAGACACGCAAACGCCGATCGAGCGTATCCGCGAGCTGTTCGGCCCCGACGTCGCGCACGTCGTCGAAGGCGTCACCAAACTCGGTGCGATCTCGTTTTCATCGAGCGAAGAGCGGCAAGCGGAAAATTTCCGCAAGATGCTGCTCGCCATGGTCGACGACATCCGCGTCATCCTGGTGAAGCTCGCCGATCGTCTCCACAACATGCGCACGCTGCACCACTTACCGGAGGAGCGTCGCGTCAAGATCGCGCAGGAGACGCGCGACATCTACGCGCCAATTGCCAACCGGCTCGGGATGAGCAAGATCAAGAACGAGCTCGAGGAGCTTGCGTTCAAGTACCTCGAACCGCCGGCCTACGAAGCGCTGCGCGTCCACGTGGAACGCCGCCGCCGTGCGACCGAGGGGATGATCGAGGATCTGAAAACGACCGTTGCCGCCAAGCTGGCCGAGGCGCAGATCCCGGTGATGGAGATCGACGGGCGCATCAAGCGGCTGTTCAGCATTCATCAAAAACTGAAGCGGCAAAAAATCGAGCTCGATCAGGTGTACGACCTGGTCGCGCTGCGGATCGTCACGCAGTCGGTGAAGGATTGCTACGGCGCCCTCGGCATCATCCATCAAACGTGGTCGCCGGTTCCTGGCCGAATCAAGGACTTCATTGCGATGCCGCGGCCGAACGGCTATCAATCGCTGCATACCTCGGTGATCAGCGATCGCGGGATGCCGTTTGAAGTGCAAATCCGGACGGCAGAGATGCACCGGACGGCGGAGGAAGGCATCGCCGCCCACTGGAAGTACAAGGAGGGCCGTGTCGGCGCCGGGCGCGACGAGCAGTACTTCGTCTGGCTGCGACAGCTTCTGGAGTGGCAGCAGGAGGTTCGCGATCCGCAGGAATTCCTGCAGAACCTCAAGATCGAGTTATACCCGGAGGAGGTCTACATCTTCACCCCGCGCGGCGAGGTGAAAGCGCTTCCGCGCGACGCGACGCCGGTCGACTTCGCTTATGCGATTCACACCGACGTCGGCCATCAATGTGTCGGTGCGCGCGTCAATGGCAAGATGGTGCCGCTCCGCGCCCGCCTCCGCAACGGCGACATTGTCGAGATCGTGACGACGCCGGGCCACAAACCGAGCCGCGATTGGCTCAATTTCGTCGTCACGTCACGGGCGCGCAACAAGATCAAGCACTACATCCACGCGGAGGAGAAGGAGCGAAGCCTCGAGCTGGGGCGAAAGCTGTTCGACAAGGAGGCCAGGCGATATGGCCTCAATCTCAAGCAACTCACCGAGCCGGAGACGATGAGCCGTGTGTTGACCGAGTACGGCATGGGCAAACCGGACGAGCTCTATGTGGCGCTCGGCTACGGCAAGCTCTCACCCAAGACCGTCCTCGCGAAGTTTGTCCCGCAGGCGGAGCTGAAAGAAGCGCCGCCCGAAGGAGGGATCGCGTCGGTCGTTCGCCGCGTCCTGGGCGGGGCGGACGATGACAAGATCACCGTGCACGGGATCGACGATCTGATGGTGTTTCGTGCGCGATGCTGCAACCCGATTCGAGGCGAGAAAATCATCGGCTACATCACCCGCGGAAAGGGCGTGTCGGTGCACTCCGCCACCTGTTCAAACGTCTTGAATCTTCTCTACGACCCTGAGCGGCGGATTGCCGTGGAATGGGCGAAGGGAGCAGACGGAACGCCGTATACCGTGCGGCTGACGATTCAGGTGGAAGACCGGAAGGGGATTCTTGCCGACGTCAGTTCCAAGATCGCCGGCATCAACACCAACATCCGAAACGTCGAAGCCACCGTTGACGATCAGATGGGCCGGATCGACATGACGGTCGAAATCAGCGACGTCAAACACTTGCAGAAGGTGATCAAGTCGCTGCGGAGCATTGCGGGAGTGGTCGACGTGGAGCGGGCGGCGCGGTAACCGCGCCCGCAACATTGAACATTGACTAGATCGCAGCGATAACGTCGATCTCGATCCGAGCATCCTTCGGAAGCCGCGACACTTGCACCGTCGCGCGCGCTGGCGCAGGCGCCGTAAAGTAGCCGCCGTACACCTCGTTCATCGCGCCAAAATCGTTCATGTCGGCGAGGAAGACCGTCGTGCGAACGACGTGCTCGAACGATGCGCCGGCCGCCTTGAGGATCTCGGAAATATTGCGAAACACGCGGTGGGTTTGCGCGGCGATATCGCCGTCGACGATCTGGCCGGTGGCCGGATCGATGGGGACTTGCCCGGACACGAACAGAAGGGACCCGGCGCGGATGGCCTGTGAATACGGGCCGATAGCCGCCGGCGCCAAAGGTGTCGCGATGGCCTGACGCACGGTCAGGCGGCCTTGACGACCTTGCCGGAGCGCAGACACCGGGTGCAGACGCGCAGACGGCGAATCCCGCCATTGACCATCGCGCGGACGCGCTGAAGATTTGGTTCAAACCGGCGCGCGGTGACGTTGTGCGCGTGGCTGACATTGCGCCCAACGACCGGGCCTTTTCCGCAAAGTTCGCAGCGTTTTGCCATTACTGAGCCTATGGAGGGTAACACGTTGATTCTGGGGTACATCCGCTCTCTTTGGAGCGGCACAAACGCTGGATTATATCACGAACCGCCTGTGCAGTGGCCCCATCCGGCCTCTCTAAGGGACACTTACAGTTGAAAATTGTAAGCGCGTCCGTATAATCGGGAGCATCCCGCCCGGAAATGCGAGCGTTTCCCAGCGCCCGCGCACGGAATACGAGTTGCAAACTTGTCGATTGGAGGCCGCGCGCGGCGTCGCCAGCGCGCGGACAGTGGAGGTTTATGGACCGTCCGCTTCTGCACGAACAGGCTCCCGCGGAATACTTCAAGGAGCTCGTCGACGCCGCGCTCGTGCGTCAGCACGTAGACGCGGGTGATCTGACAGCCTACTACCTCGTCAATCTTCTGTGTCAGTACGTCCGACCGGAATCGCGGAGCGGCAACGCGCTCGAGGAGCAGCCGCTGGCGATTCAACTCACGCGCGCGCTGCAGACCGGCGGTTCGGAACAGCGCATGCGATTGCGCAGCCTCGGGGACTTTTCACTTTTCACGTCAGGGTTCTTTTCCGACAGCCTCCGGCGTCGCACGGTGGACGTCGACTACTACGTGTCGATGGGCGAGTACGCCTACGGCTCCTTGAGCCGAATCGACGAGGATACATTTGCGGAGGTGTTTGCCGAACTGGCCCGCAAATTTGTCGCGTATATGGACGTGCTCGCGGACGTCAGCGAGCGCACCGCTGTGACGTCGAGCGGCGATCTGCTCCGCCTCTATGAAAAGTGGCTGCGGACCGGAAGCTCGCGCGCCGGCAAGAAGCTCGTCGACCGAGGGATCGTTCCCAACGCCTCGATCGGCAAACGTTTTCTCCAGTAAATAGTTAATCATCCCGAGGGGCTTCGCCCCTCGGACTCCCCGACACGCGCTCTCGCGAACCGCTTCGTCGGCTCGCTCCGATCGCGTGAGCTCACTCGCGCGCTCGTTCGCTTGGCGGGTTGCTCTCGCGTCAGGCCGTGGATAGCCACGGCCTGGCGGAGTCGAGCTGTTGGCACGGAAGCCGCGGCTCGATAGGAAAGCCTACGTGCTCCTCCCCGCGGCCGCCTTTGTGACAATTCGACGACAGGCCGAACCACTGACGGGGGGCTTGGCGTCTAAAGGGTCAATAAGCGCCACCACTGCCAGGAACGGAGCGAAGGGATTTGTAAAACATTGATGATGAAGCACATGGCGAGTGCGGCAGGACGGGACGGTGGTGCGTGATTGCCACGCGGCAGACCACCAACTGTGTCAGTTTTTCCTCCCGCCCCTTCCGGTTTCCGTTCCCAGTGCTTCACAAATTGGCCGATTTCACGGTAAACTGTTCGGCTAATTCAATTGGCAATTTACTTGCAAGACGGCCAGCGACTAAAAGGCCGAAAGCGGAGAGGGAAAGGAGCGCACTCATATGGACGTTCATAAGCACCCCGGCGGACAAATGACCCGGGACCGGTATGCCGAGCTCACCAGGATTCTCGAGGAGCGGCGGCGCGAAATCATGGATCAGGTCCAGGAAAAGATTCGCGACGTGCGGACCGAGAGCCCGAACAGCCCGACCCAGGGGGTTCTGGACGCGGCGGAAAGCTCTGAAGCGGATATTCAGGACGAGATCGAGTTCGCGTTGATTCAGATGAAGGCGGAAACGCTGAACAAGATCGAAGAGGCCCTTCATCGTCTCGAGGAGGGAACGTTCGGATACTGCTTCGAATGTGGCGAAGAGATCTCGGAGCGGCGGCTTCGTGCCTTGCCGTTCGCCGTGCGCTGCAAGGACTGTGAAGAGCAGCGCGAGACCATGCAGCAGCGCGAGCGCATGATCGCGCAGCGCCGCGGCAATGCCTCGCTCTTCGTTGACATGCAGGGATAACAGACCCTCGGCAACCGGCTCGCCCCTCGGGTGAGCCGGTTGCTGTCGCCTTCGGGCCCCGCCCCCACCAGTTTCCGCGTATCATCACCCGAACGTTTCGTTGATGGGAGGATCGCCGTTATGAGCGATCAGTCCGAGAAGTCCGATCAGCCTGCTCGCCTGGACGAAGACCTGATTGTCAACGGTGACCGGCCGCTGTCGATCCCTGGCGAGCTGCCCGTACTGCCGCTGCGCGATACGGTGCTGTTTCCGAATTCATTCATGCCGCTGGCGGTCGCCCGCGAAGCCTCGGTGCGCCTGATTGACGAGGCCACCACCGCCGGCCGGATGATTGGCGTGTTTACCCAGCGGGAGGCCTCGGTCGAAGAGCCGATGCTCGACGACCTGTACACCATCGGCACCGCCACCCACATTCACAAGATGTTCAAGCTGCCGGACGGCAGCCTCCGGTTGATCGTCCAGGGCCTTGCCCGCGTCCGCCTCGAACGGATCGTACAGACCCGTCCCTATCTTCGCGGGGCGGTGGTCAGCGCCGAGGAGAGCTTGCGCGAGGAGGATCACCTCGAGATAGACGCGCTGCAGCGGAACATCAAGAGCAACTTTCAGAACGTCGTGTCGTTGTCGCCGGTGCTGTCCGACGATCTGCAGGCGCTGGCCGCCAACATCACGGACCCCGGCAAACTGGCTGACTTCATTGCCTCCAGCCTCACGACGATTGGCACGCAGGTCAAGCAGGAGGTGCTCGATACGCTCGACATTCGCGCGCGGATGGACGCCCTGAACCGCATCCTGATCAAGGAGCTCGAAGTGCTCGAGCTCGGGTCGAAGATCCAGTCGCAGGTGCAGTCCGAGGTCGGAAAAAATCAGCGCGAGTATTTCCTGCGCGAACAGTTGAAGGCGATCCAGAAGGAGCTTGGCGAAGGGGACGACCAGGCGCGGGAAATCGACGAGTTGCGCACCAAGGTCGACGCGGCCGGAATGCCGGAATCGGTGAAGAAGGAGGCGCTCCGCGAACTCGACCGGCTGTCGAAAATGCCGGTTGCGGCCGCCGAATACACCGTCTCGCGCACCTACATGGATTGGATTGTGGCGCTGCCCTGGGCCAAGCGCACCGAGGATTCAATCGATCTGCGAAAGACGAAGGAAGTGCTCGACGCGGATCACTCGGGATTGGAGAAAGTAAAAGACCGCGTCCTCGAGTATCTGGCCGTTCGCAAATTGAATCCGGACGTCAAAGGGCCAATCCTGTGCTTCCTTGGCCCACCGGGGGTCGGCAAGACGTCGCTGGCCAAGTCGATTGCCAACTCGCTGGGCCGTAAGTTCGTGCGGGTGTCCCTCGGCGGCATGCGCGACGAGGCCGAAATCCGCGGGCATCGCAGGACATACATCGGTGCGCTGCCGGGACAGGTCATCCAGGGGTTGCGTCGCGCAGAATCGAAGAACCCGGTTTTCATCCTCGACGAAATCGACAAGCTGGGCTCAGATTTCCGAGGCGACCCCGCGTCCGCGCTGCTGGAAGTCCTCGACCCGGAACAGAACAACACGTTCCGCGATCACTATCTCGATGTGCCGTTCGATTTGTCAGAGGTCCTGTTCCTCACGACCGCAAACGTGCTCGATCCGATTCCTCCGGCGCTCCGCGACCGGATGGAAGTACTCGAGCTGGCGGGCTACACCGAGGAAGAAAAGCTCAAGATCGCGGTCGAGCACCTCATTTCGAAGCAGGTCAAGAACCATGGCCTGTCCTCTGACAACGTCGAGTTCACCGAGCGCGCGATCCGTGAAGTGATTCGCGGCTACACCCGCGAGGCCGGCGTTCGCAATCTCGAGCGCGAAATTGGCGCGCTGTGCAGAAAGATTGCGCGCCGGCGGGCCGAAGGCGACGAGACGCGCATTGTCGTGACCGACGAAGTTGTCGTCGAGATGCTGGGCGCACCGACATTTTTGGATGAAGAGATCGAGAACCGCACGAAGGATCCGGGCGTGGCCGTGGGCCTGGCCTGGACCCCCGCTGGCGGCGAGGTCCTCTTTGTCGAAGCGTCGCGGATGCAGGGTGGCGGCTCGCTGACCCTCACCGGCCATCTCGGTGATGTCATGAAGGAATCGGCGCGCACCGCCCTCTCGTGGTTTCGTGCGCACGCGACGCATTACGGAGTGGACCCGGAATTTTACAAAGACGCCGAGGTCCATTTGCACGTTCCGTCAGGGGCCATCCCGAAGGACGGGCCTTCGGCCGGCGTGACGATGGTTGCGGCACTCGCATCGGAGCTCTCGGGCCGACCGGTGCGCGGAGACGTGGCGATGACCGGCGAGATTACGCTCTCCGGGCGTGTGCTCCCGGTCGGCGGCATCAAGGAGAAGGTCCTCGCAGCGCGCCGGCACGGCATCCGCGAAGTCATCCTGCCGCGGCAGAACGAAAAGAACATCAAGGAGGATTTGACGGAAGAACTGCGCGCCGAACTGACGATCCACTACGTCAGCCATATCGAAGAAGTCACGGCGATTGCGCTTCAGCCGTCGGCGGCGCAGACCCACACCGGGCTGCCGGTGGACGAGGAGATTCGACAGACGGTGCAATAACGATCCGGGATCCGGGGTCCGTGGTGCGGGATCCGATCGCGTCCGTCCTCCGGATCTCCCTTCCGGATCCCGGATCACGGATCCCGAGACAGTTTCAAACGAGCGTGAGCCCCACCACCGTCTTCATATCGGTGATCTCGCCGCGGCGGATCATGTCCCGAGCCTCGCGGAGTTCGAAGGTTTTCGCTTCGATATCCTCGTCCTCATCCACCGCTGCTTGTTCTGTCGTGTCTTCCAGCCCCGACAGTCTGAAGAACACCATTTCTTCGTCGCAATACCCCGGCGTCGGATGCATCGCCGCGAGCCGGACGATCGTGCTGGGCACTTTGCCTATTTCTTCGTGACACTCGCGCCGCGCCGCCTGCTCCGGTGTTTCGCCTTCGTCCACGCTCCCCGCCGGGAGTTCCCAGAGGAAGGCATTCACCGCATAGCGGTACTGCTTGATCAGGACGACGTGCCCCGGTTCCGGTACCGGGATCAGCACGACGGACTTCGAGTGACGAACGACATCGACCACCACCGTGCGGCCGTTCGGCAGACGCACTTTGTCGCGGTCCACGTCGAACACCTTCCCGTCGTACACGCGTTCGTGGCTCAATCGATCGGCTTGGGACATGATTTGGATCCTTCGATGTCAGCTTCCAGCTCCCAGCTTCCAGCTCCCA
>Ga0222622_10000139_pt1 | contig 25185 bp, 20 predicted proteins | sample PLM2_5_b1metaG_FD_177335 | JGI IMG/M metagenome (GOLD analysis project Ga0222622, IMG submission 177335) | Groundwater sediment microbial communities from an aquifer in East River, Colorado, USA - PLM2_5_b1 | ecosystem: Environmental > Terrestrial > Soil > Riparian zone | place: USA: East...
TCCTCATCTCGTGTTCACCGCACATCTAGACACGGTTTTCGGAGAAGAAGTCCCGATCCGGATGACTCGCTCCGGAGCGGTCCTCAAAGGCCCAGGCATCGGCGACGATTGTCGCGGTCTGGCCGTACTTCTAGCGGTGGCGCGCACCTTCGAGGAAAACAATATTGTCACTCCCGGCCCGATTACATTTGTGGCGACGGTCGGAGAGGAAGGACTCGGAGATCTCCGCGGCGTGAAGGAACTGTTCAACGCGACGCTCAAGGGACGCGTCGATCGCTTTGTTTCGGTGGACGGCGCCGGCCTGGGCATCACGCACGTCGCAGTTGGCAGCCTGCGCTATCGCGTGACCTTCAAGGGCACCGGCGGTCACAGCTACGGCGATTTCGGCATCGCGAACCCGGTTCACGCGCTCGGCCGCGCCATCGCGCGGATGGGCGACACGCGCGTGCCCGACGTTCCGAAGACGACGTTCAACGTCGGCCGCATTGGCGGCGGGACATCGGTCAATGCGATCGCATCAGAGGCTTGGATGGAAGTGGATCTTCGCTCGAGCGATCGCGCGGCGCTCCGTGCGCTCGACGCCGCGCTGCAGCGGGCGCTCGACGGTGCACTCGCCGTCGAGAACGCGCGTTGGGGAAATCGCGGGCGCCTTACGCTCTCCAAGCAGCTGGTCGGCGATCGTCCGGCCGGCCGCGTGAGCGCAGACTCGCCCATCGTTCAGGCGGCCGAATCGGTCACGCGTGCGCTTGGACTGCCCGTGTCCCTCGACGAGGGATCGACCGATGCCAATCTCGCGATCAGCCTGGGGATTCCCGCCATCACGGTGGACGGAGGGGGCTCGGCCAGCGGCACCCACTCAGTAGACGAGACATTCGACTCGAGCAATTCGTGGCAGGGAACCGTCAGAGCATTCCTGCTCGCGCTGGCGCTGGCGAGATGAGCGCAGTCGGGATCCGTGATCCGGGATCCGGATCCGGCGGATCAGATTTACTCGGACGCGGCTACCGGAGTGCTCCGATCGGACCCCGGATCGCCGATCACGGATCCCGGCTGTTGCTGGATCTCCCGTCGCAGCGTTTCGAACCGCTCCATGTCCTTCTCTCGTTGCCCTGCGGCGAAGGTGCGGGCGAGGCGAATGCGATTGATGAAGAGAAGATGCAGCCCGGCCAGGACGACCAGCTCAGGGATATTTTCCCACCCCAGGGCGGCCGGAAGAAAATTGACCGAGGTAGCCAACACGAATAACCGCCCGAAGAGCGGATCCGGTCCGGCGTCGACGAATCGTTGATTGAAACGCGAGGCCACCGCCTCCCACCCGATCGCTTCTCGCTCGTGAAAAACCTGAAGGTAGCGGCCGATACGTTCTACGTTGACGTGGAGTGCAAACACCGACTCGAACCCCGCCACAAGGATGAGCAGCGGGACCAGTGTGCTGATGGCTACCGTGATGACGGCTGCCGTCGCGACGGCCGTTCCGGCCCATCCAACGAACACCACCGGCACGACAATCATGCGGGCCGTCCCGCGCTGCTGGATCGTTGCTCTCAACGCCCGGAACTCGTCGTCTTTACTCGTCATCATCACGGCCACTTTATGTCACCCGTACGGGGGCTCAGACCCCCGGCCTGCGTCTGTCCCCGGACCCGGACGAGGATACAGCACAGCTCTGGCACCCCTCTTGTATTGTCGCTCTGCACGGGGCGTGCAATTTTGGCCAATCTGGGCTGTAGCGGGAAAGTTTTTCGCGGCCGAGTTACACAATTGGTTGCCGGAAAGGCGCCTTTGCTGATAAAATCATTTCGCTCCAATCACATCGCATCGGTTGCTACCCAGCCAACCGGTGTCGTCCGGTTCTCGGAGGACTCGTGCGCCTGATCCGTCCTGTGTCCATCGGTCGTGTCTCCGCCCTGCTGCTGGGCCTCTCGATCTGTCTGGCGCCGTCCGCAGGCGCTACTACGCAAAAAACGACGGCCAAGAAGAAATCCACCGCGACAGCCCGGCCGGCTCCGGCACAACCGACGGCGACACCGCGGGTGGCACGAACAACGGCCTACTCGGCGTCAGCATCGGAAGCACGGAAAGCTCGCCTCGCGCGTGCGCGTTCGGCCGCCCGCACTCGCGAGATTACGCGGATGCGCGCGCTGCAGGACGCGATGACGCCGCATTACAAGACCGATGCAAACGGCGACGTGGTTCCAGACATTCGCGCCGCCGCTGCCATCATTTTCAACCCGGCCAACGGCCAGGTCCTCTGGCAGGAGAACGCGCAGGACAAGCGGTCGATCGCCAGCATCACGAAGGTGATGACGACGGTGGTGTTTCTGGAAGACAACCCCGACTTGACGCAGGAAGTCACCGTTGAACGGAGCGACGTCTACGCCGCGTCCACGACCTATCTCAAGGCCAACGACCGCCTCGCGCTCGGCGAGGTCCTGCACCTCGTGCTGATCGCCTCCGACAACGCGGCGGCGCGTGTCCTTGCGCGCGTGTCGCATGGCGGAACCGCGTCGTTCGTCGAGCGGATGAACGAGAAAGCCCTCGAGCTTGGGCTGGAAAATACGTCGTTCGCCGATCCGTCGGGACTCAATCCAGCCAACGTCTCATCCGCATACGACCTCTCACGATTGATCTCGTTTGCAGCCGCAGATGAGCGCGTTGCGCCCATCATGCAGACCGCCACCTACACGGTGAAGACGAACCGCCGCACCATCAGCATCCACAGCACCAACCGGCTGGTGATGGAAGGAATGGATGTGGTTGGCGGCAAGACCGGCTTCATCGGCAAGGCCGGGTATTGCCTCGCGACGCTGCTGCGCCTGCCACAGAGCAACAACCAGGTCGCGGTCGTGGTGCTCGGTGCGCACTCGAATCCCGGGCGATTCTGGGAGACGCGGCACCTCTTCAATTGGCTCTCGGAAAAAGCGTCCGTGCTCTTCAGTAAAGAAGAGCTGCAGGACCAGCTTCAGTAGCTACTTATACCCCCGCTGCATCGCTGCCGCGTCGAGCGGCAGCGTCGCCACCCCATCGACTGCCGGCATTACCGGGCGTGACGCCCGCCGTGCATCGTACGCCTTGAGATATCGCTGGCACTGATCGCACCCGTATAAGCGATACTGGCCATCCCGACTCGCGAACGAGGTAATCCGCCCGCGGTCCGCATTCGAACAGAACGGACAGGTGAGCTGGTGGAAGCGCCAGCGCGCGAGGCAGCGGCCGCAAATCAAGATGCGATCGGCGGCCGGTGTGATCACGGCCAGCTCAGGCTCGCCTGCGCACAATGGGCAAGTCCCGCGCGCCCAGCCGGCCAGATCCGTCTTCGCCATGATCGCGTCGGCCGATCGCGTCAGAAATGGCCGCATCGCTTGGACGAACACCGTTTCCAGACCTGCGCCATCGGGATGAATCGGCGGTGCGCCGGCTTTCGCCGACTCGTACCACGAGCGGATTACCGCGGGCAGCTTTTCCGAATCACGACACAGCGTATCGACGCGGCGGAAATCAGTCTCATCGAGGGCTTCATGACTCCGCATCGCTGACGCGGTGGCGCGAAGCAGAAATCTCAACTCTCCCCACTCCAGCGGCAGCTGTTCGAATTGAAGGACTGGTGCGGACGCGAGTTGCGCGTTCAGCGAGTCTTTATCCAGACGGATCGCCGGCAGCGACACGCGCGACTGTACGCGCCGTTGCACCTGCAGCAGCTCGATCTGCAGGTCGGCGGCAGACGCGAGGTCTGGTTGTTCCTCTTTCAACCGGCGCAGTTCGGCAATTTCCCGGGACTCCGATCGTTGGGGGGCAGTAGGAACCCTTGGCTCGGCCACGCCGGAATCTTACACCAGCGGTTCGATCGCGCTCCCGTTCGCGTATCCCTTCCGCCTGAAGGCGGAAGCTACGGCGATGAACTCGACGTCGCGTCGCTTACACCAAGTCGTTTCCGGCTTTGGCCGGAAGAACTCCCGTTGGCGGAAAAATTCCGATCCGACTCGACAGGTGTCACTGGACCGAATTGTGTTTCAAGTTGCCACATCTCCTGTGACGAACGATTGATATTCAGTGACGAACAGCCGCCAGGGATGGGATGTGGTGGATACCCGTAAGTCCATCGACGCGATGGAGTTCTTGTTCGTCACTGGTCCCGACGTAAATGACGGTGCGCGGCTACTTCTGTTGTGATAGTTTGCCGCTCAACGGAAGCAGCTGCGACTCCCGTGGCGCTCACGGATTGCTGTCTTCCAGGAGGGGAGGATGTGGTGACACACAGAGCCAGATCGTGGTGCGGAAGGATGACCCGAGCGTCAAGTCTCGCGATCATCACAGCGCTCATCGCGCTGCCCGCTGCCGCGAGCGACACGCCGACGAAGGCTTCGACGCCGACACTGAAAGCGTCGATGCAGCACATCGTCGCGCGTGACGTTGCCGCGAAGCCGGCAGTGACAGCCGCCCGCGCCGACCGTCAAACGTCGCCAGCGGGCAGCTCGCCAGGGTTCTTCAAATCCGGACCAGGGATGGTGGCGATCGCCGTGATGGCCGTCGGCACCGGGTACGCGCTGTATTCCGCGTCGCACGATCGCATTCACTCGCCAGGCAAACAATGAGGAGCGTGAAACCCATGACGATAGGAAGCATGGCACGCACGATCTTCTTTTGTCTGATCGCGTGTGTCGCGTGCGTGCCGCTGGCAGCGGCCCAGACGCAGACGGGTACGGTTGAAGGCAAAGTCCTCGACCAGCAGGGAGCGGTGCTTCCGGGCGTCAACGTGACGTTGACCGGACCGCGAGGGACGCAGACGACGGTGACCGATGCGCAGGGGATGTTCCGCTTCGTCGGCCTCGAGCCGGCCACCTACGCGCTGAAGGCGGAGCTGACAGGGTTCCTCTCTGAGTCGCAGCCGGACATCGTGGTCGGACTGGGAAAAACGGTCAGCGCCGAGTTCTCGCTCAAAGTCGGCGGCGTGACCGAAAGCGTCGAGGTCACCGCGGCGTCGACCGTCGACGTCAAGAGCTCGGCGACGCATACCAACATCAGCAACGAGATGCTGCAGCTGACGCCTATCTACTCGTCGACGTCGACCGGCCTCTTGAACTATGCACCGGGCATCAACAACAGCTCGGCGTATGGGGCACAGGCGAGCTACGGCAACGCGCTGCTGATGGACGGTGTCGATACGCGCGACCCCCAGGGCGGTTCCGCATGGACCTTCTTCAATCAAAACCTGATTCAGGAAATCCAGGTGGGCGGTCTGGGAGCACCTGCCGAGTACGGCGGGTTCACCGGCGCGATCATTAACACCGTGACGAAGTCCGGAGGGAATGCGTTCACCGGATTGTTCTCACTGCGGTACACGAACGATTCATTGGCCTCGAGCAACCTGTCACAGTCGGTGCTCACCGCCAACCCATCGCTCGGGGAATCGGCAGTCACCAACAAGCTGATGGACTACACGGTGCAGATGGGCGGGCCGCTGAAGCGCGACAAGGCATTCTTCTTTGCCAGCATTCAGCGTTACGAGGCGACGACCGATCCGACCGGGCCCATCGCGTTTTCACAGGACATCAGCCCTCGCTTTAACACGAAGTTCACACTGCAGCCCTCGACGAACGACACGATTGTTCTGGGGATGCAGTACGACAACTACAACGTGCAAGGGCGACAGGGGTTCCCGGGCAGCCAGGCGACGGATCAACAGACGGTCACCGAGGATGCGCCTGAGTGGGTCTGGAACGCGCAGTGGCGCAAGGTGATCGGCGCGAAGACCTTCCTCGAAGCGAAGTTCACCGGGTACACGGGTTACTACTATCTCGACCCCGTCGATCCTTCGCCCTTTACCTACGACGGCCTGACCGGCGAGTACACTGGCGGGGGCGGCGGGCTGGAGTATGAAGACCGCAGCCGCAATCAAGCCCAGGTCGCAGTCACGCGCTATGCAGAAGCGTTCGGTCGTCACGCGCTCAAGTTCGGCGCCGAGATCGAACGAAGCCACGTGGGAACACAGTATCAACCCTACGGGCCCGCCGGCTTCTACATCTACGCTTACGGGGGCGTTCCGTATTACCGCATCAACTACGGTTATACATTCCACGGCGACAACAAGCGCATGTCCGCCTACGCGCAGGATCAATGGAGCGCGGGGCGACTGACGATGAATCTGGGATTGCGCCTCGATCGGATTCGCGGCAACAGCCCGGACCTCAACAAAGACGTCTACACGCCGAACCTCGCGTGGGGTCCGCGAATCGGCGCGGCCTTTGACGTCACTGGAAGAGGAGGATCCGTAATTCGATCCTTCTATGGCCGCTACTACGAGGGCACGGCCACGCAGTTCTTCATTTCTGCGACGCCGGGTATCCAGGACTATGTGCAGACGCCGCTGAACCCGAACGGGACCGTCGCGGGTCCACCCGAAGTCGTAACCCCGGGGTTTACCTATGGCATGAGCGACGACATCTCACATCCGCGCACGGATGAGTTCAACGTCGCATGGGAAAACCAGGTGACCAGAACCGCACGATTGACAGTGACCGGTATCTGGCGCAACACAGGGAATTTCATCAACAACGTCATCAACGGCAGCCAGTGGCGGCCGGTCACGTTGACCAACTCCCTGACGAACACCACGTTCACCGGGTACAACTGGGCGAATCGGTCGACTACGGATCAGAATTACTTCATCCGGAACGTCGAGGATTACCAGTACGTTGATACCAGTGGAAACGTGATCGGCACAGCAGATCCGCGGCGCAATTACAAGGCCTTCATGCTGCTGTTCGACAGCTCCTTCAGGCGGCGCATCGGCTATCAACTGTCCTATGTCCTGGCGAAGTCGGAGGGGAACATAGACAACACCGGCTTCGGTGCGTGGCTCGGGGGCGTGCAGTGGGGTTCGCCCAACACGGCGCTGATCAACTCCTTTGGAGAGCTGACCAACTCTCGCCGGCACGAGATCAAACTGAACGTCGAGTACAACATCCCGAAAGTGGATGTGATGCTCGGCGGCGTATACACCGCTGAAAGCGGACGGCCGTATACGCCATTTCAGCGGTACAGCACTGCACAGTTGAATCTACCCAGCAACAGCCGGAAGGAGATTCTGCTCGAGCCTCGAGGCAGCGAGCGGAACGACTTCTATAACAACATCGACCTGCGCGCGGAAAAGGCGTTCAGGGTTCAGCAACACCGCTTCGGCGTGTTTGCCGACATCATCAACCTGTTCAACACCGCAACGGTCACGTCGCGACAGGGTAGAGTGCCCAACACGACGATTTCGGGCAACACGGTGTTGTATGGAGCTCCGACCGGTGTGCAACTGGCCCGGCAAGTCACGTTCGGGGGGCGCTGGAGCTTCTGAGAACGGTTAGCTGGCGCGGCGTCAGTCGCGCCAGCTAATTTTTTTTGGTACGTGCCTCGAGCGCGCGGCCCCGCGCCACTTCCTCGGCGCCTTCGCGCGTGCGCCCCTGCCGGTTGTAGATATCGGCGAGCACGTAGTGGCCGAGTGGCGCGTACTCGGATCGCGGCGCCAGTTCGAGTCCCTTGCTCGCCAGCCGGACGGCATCGTCCAGGTGCGTCCCGGCGTCGAGATACGCCTTGGCCAGGAAGAAGTGGCCCTCGGCAAATCTCGGATTGCTGACAATGGATTGCTTGAGTGCTTCAACTTGGCCGTCGCGATCGCCAACCTGTTCGTAGAGACGCGACAGGTTGAAGGCGGCCTTGTAGTTCTCCGGGTGTTGCTTCAACTCCTCGACGTACTCGCGTTCCGCCGTCCGCGCATCGCCGCGTTGCTCGGCTACCAGCGCGAGGTTGAAGTGCGCCAGACGGAGGGTCGGCTTGGTGGCCAGCGCTTCGCGAATCAACCGTTCGGCGGTCACCGCGTCGCCTCGCTGCAGCGCAATGACGCCCATCGCATTCTTCGCCGCAACCACCGACGAGTCGAGTTCCAGCGCCCGTTGAAACAGCACTTCCGCTCGTGCGAAATCACCGCGATCGAGCCAGATCTCTCCCATCTGATAGCGGACGAAAGGATCCTTCGGATCGAGCTGAAGGTAGTGTTCGAATCCTGCCATCGCGGCCTCGTCGTTGCCCATGCGCCGGTAGGCCTGCGCCAGGTTCGACACCGCAAGGTCGTAGTCCGGCTTGAGAGAGAGGGTCTTCTTGAAATCCCCCACCGCCTTCTCGAGATCGCCATGCGCGAGATACTTGGTGCCGCGCATGAACCAGGCATCGATCACTTGCGGATCTTCGTGGATCACTTCCGTCAGCAGCGCGATGACGTGGCTGAAGGAATCCTCGGCGTCGTCTTCGCGGTCCTTTGACACATCGGTGGCCTCGTTCAGTTTGTTGAAGAGGCCGATTTTGTCCTTCGGATCGGCGCGGCCGGTACGCGGGTCGGAGGCATTCGCCACGAACGTTCCAACGTAGCCGAGGGCCGCGAGCCGCTCGCGCGCTTCCGGATCGACGTCGGCCGCCGGCATCGCGGCGACAACTTTCGTGAACCCGCTCTCGAGCGTGCGCAGCTGCGCGATCATTCGATCGCCGAGCGCCTGCCGGTCGGTAAACAGGTTCGTGGTCTCGTTTGGATCCCGGTCGACGTCGTACAGCTCGGGGCGCGGCGCATCGATCACTTTGTACCGGCCGGATCGCAACGCGTGCAGGTCGCTCCATCCGTAATGATGCAGGGGATACATCGCTTCGGAATACGCGTCCAGGCCAAGCTCCGCTTTCGCTCCAGTCATCAGTGGAACGAGACTCGTGCCAGAGATCCCCGAAGCCGCCGGCGCGTCGAGCAGGTCGAGCATGGTCGGCATGATGTCAACCGAGCGCACAGGATCCGCGATCCGCCGGTGACCGATGCCGGTGAAGGGTGCGCGGATCACCAGCGGCACGTGGGTCACGCTGTTGTAGACGAAAAAGCCATGGGCGCTCTCGCCGTGATCCCCCAGGCTTTCGCCGTGGTCACCCATGACCACGATCACGGTCCGATCGTAGAGCCCGCGGGCCTGCAGCGTCGAGATCAGCCGGGCGATCTGGCTGTCGGCGAAAGCAATCTCGCCGTTGTAGGGATGCCCTTTGTACTTCGTTGCGAACGGCTCCGGCGGCCGGTAAGGCGCGTGCGGATCGTAGAGGTGGATCCAGGCAAAGAACGGCGCGCTGCTGGACTGCTCGATCCACGGCAGCGCCTTGTCGAGTACTTCGTTAGCCGGACGCTGAATGGCCGAGAGCGATACGGCGCGGACCTGACTCAAGTCGAAGTCGTCGAAGTAGGTATCGAATCCCTGGTTGATGCCCCACTTGCTGGCAAGCACGTAGGCCGCGACGAATCCGCCCGTTCGATACCCGCGGCCTTTCAGGACCTCTGCAAGGGTCACCTGATCGGGCCCGAGAAAGAACCCACCGTTGTCGCGCACACCGTGCTCAGGAGGGAACTTCCCGGTGAACAGGCTCGAGTGAGCCGGTAATGTCAACGGAGCCGCCGATACGGCCTGTTCGAACAGCACGCCTTCGGACGCCAGGCGGTCAATGGTCGGTGTCTCAACCTCGTGCGAGCCGTAGGCGCCAATCCGATCCGCGCGCGTCGTGTCGAGCGTCACGATGACCAGGTTCAGCCGATCGCGCGCGACGCCGCGCGGCAGTTGCCCGAGGTCCAGTCCCGCACTCGTCTTGAGCGGACGACTGCGCACGAACCAAGTCCCGGCAGCTATCGCGACGATGGCGACGACCAGAAACACGATCAGCGCGATCGGGCGCTTCATTTACAAGATCGTAGCGTTGAAGGCGTTGCAGTGTCGAATAGAGGCTCTGTTCACCTGTCCCGCTGAGACGCACCGACGGTCATTCGAAGATCCGAAGAAACGAAGATCCGAAGCTGCGGTATGGTCCGCCGCCGCCGGCCTGCGGCCGGCCTGCAGGGAGTGCGAGAATCCGAAATGCAAGCGACTCCTGATCGTATGTGCTTGCATTTCTGATTCTCGCACTCCCTGACGCGCGAAGCGCGTGGCGGCGGACGCGTTCAGGGTGTCCGGCTGGCGCGGTCGCGCCAGCCGGTTTGCTTGTCATGCGCTCTTCTTCGCTTCTTCGCTTCTTCGATTCTTCGCGCTAACCGTGGGTACGTTCAGCGCGACAGTGAAAGGCATTGATTGATCAAGTTGATCGGATGCATCAAGTGATGGATGATCCTGAAAGCGCATGCCCGAGAACAAGAAAGGTCCTCAACGGAGGACTGCATCGCGACCCGAACCGGTCGCCCGCTCCAGCAAGAAACCACCACCCACACCTGATAGGGCCACGGTTCCGGCACCAGCAGCGAAATCTTCACGCAAGCCCCGGCTGACACCGCCGACAACACCTCGGCCGGAAAGCCCGCCGCAGACGCCTGCGAAGCGTGCGTCGACACCAACCCGCCCGCCGCTATCCATCCTGATGGTCGCATCGGAAGCACATCCGTACGCGAAAACGGGCGGTCTCGCCGAGGTGGTTGCCGCGCTGCCCGACGCGTTGGTACGACTCGGCCATCGCGTCACGCTGGTGTTGCCACGCTATCGTGGCATCGACCTCTCCGGTTCCAGATCGCAGGCGACCAGTGTTTCGATTGGCGGACGCACGCAGCTGGTGTCGTTTCACTCGCGCGAAGAACAGCCGAACCTGACCGTCGTGTTTGTCGACGTCCCGGAACTCTTCGATCGAGCGGGAGGCCTCTACAACGCCGATGGGGTTGATTACCGGGACAACGATTGGCGCTTCGCCGTCTTCAGCCGCGCGGCTCTCGAGTACGCACGGCTGCTCGGGCAGCGGCCATCGATCATTCATGCGCACGACTGGCAGGCCGGGCTGGTCCCCGTCTATCAGAAAATGCATTTTTCTCCGGACCCCGTCGTCGGCGGCGTCCCGGCCATCTTCACGATTCACAACCTCGCGTTCCAGGGAATCTTTTCAGCGTCAACCTTGCCCGCTCTCGGGTTCGGCCCGGAGTTGATGGACATCCAGGCCCTGGAGTACTGGGGCCAGATCAGTTATCTCAAGGGCGGGATCAACTTCAGCGAGCGATTGACCACGGTGAGTCCCACTTACGCGCGGGAGATTCTGACGCCGGAGTTCGGATTCGGCTTCGATGGGGTGCTTCGCCGACGGGCGGATGCGCTCACCGGCATTCTGAACGGCATCGATGTCGATCGATGGAACCCCGAGAACGATGAATTCATCGGCGCCTCGTACTCTCGCACTGACCTCTCGGGCAAGAGCATCGCCCGGCGGGTCCTCCTCGAGACGACGCGGCTGCCTGCGGATCGAGGAGCGCGCAAGCGCCCCCTCATCGGCCTCATTTCGCGATTGACGGTGCAGAAAGGGTTCGATCTCATCGCCTCGATCGCCGATGACCTGATGGCGCTCGATGCGATGTGGGTGATGCTCGGCAGTGGGGATCGCGAATACGAAGATCTGTGGCGGAATCTGGCCTCTCGATATCCGGATCGCGTCTCCGCCACGATCGGCTTCGACGAACGGCTTGCGCACCAGATCGAAGCAGGCGCCGATATGTTCCTGATGCCATCGCGGTTCGAGCCGTGCGGACTGAACCAGATGTACAGCCTGCGCTACGGGACGCCTCCGATCGTTCGGGCGACCGGCGGACTCCAGGACACGGTCACCGACGCCGCACGGCCAGGCGGAGACGGCTTCAAGTTCACCGCGTACAGCGCGTCTGATCTTTTGGCGGCCGTTCGACGGGCCCTCGATTTATTCCGCAAACCCAAGGAATGGAAGAAGATCCAGCAGAATGGCATGAAGCACGACTTCTCCTGGGACGCTTCCGCCCGGGAGTATGTCAAAGTGTATGAGGGGGCCATTGCGGCCCAGCCGAAACCCTGACGGGCAACTAGCCGAGGCAACGACAACATGGCATCTGAGAAGATCACGACCCTTACCGACACGAATTTCGATCAGTCCGTCATCAAGGCAGCACAGCCGGTGCTCGTGGATTTCTGGGCAGAATGGTGCGGCCCATGTAAGCGCCTGGGGCCGACCATCGACGAGCTGGCGACCGATTACGACGGCCGCGTCACGGTGGGTAAACTCAACGTCGACGACAATCCGGCCGTCGCGGGCCGCTTCAGCATTCGGGGCATCCCCACGCTGCTCCTCTTCAAAGGCGGGCAGATCGTCGAGCAGGTCGTAGGGCTCGCCGACAAGGACTCGCTGAAGAAGATGATCGATAAGCACGTATAAGAGAATGTTCGATGTCAATGTTCAATGTTCAATGTTGAATGTTCAAATGTTGAAATTGAGCATCGACATTCATCATTCAGCATTGGACATTCAGCCGTTGCCAAGATGCCACTGCATAACGTCATTGTGATTGGGTCCGGACCGGCGGGACTGACCGCCGCGTTGTATTCGGCGCGCGCCAACCTGAAGCCGCTCGTCATCGAAGGTCTCGAAGCCGGCGGTCAGCTGATGTTGACGACGCTCGTCGAGAACTGGCCGGGGTTTCGCGACGGCATCATGGGCCCCGAGCTGATGGAAGAAATGCGCGTCCAGGCGGAACGGTTCGGCGCCGAGACGATTCGCGGACATGTGACCAGCGTCAACCTGCGGACGCATCCGTTCTCGGTGAAGACCTCCGACGCCGAATATCAGGCGCGATCGCTGATCGTTGCGACGGGCGCGTCGGCACGTCTCCTCGGACTCCCCTCGGAGCGCGGACTCCTCGGACACGGCGTCTCCACCTGCGCGACGTGCGACGGTTATTTCTTCCGCGGCAAGCCGATTGCCGTCGTCGGTGGCGGTGATTCCGCCATGGAGGAAGCAATATTCCTGACGCGCTTCGCCTCGCAGGTGATTGTCGTGCACCGCCGCGACACGCTCCGCGCCTCGAAGATCATGCAGGACAAGGCTTTCGCCAACCCGAAGATTTCGTTTGAATGGAACGCGGACGTCGAAGAGATCACCGACATCGGCAAGGGTGAAGTGACCGGCATGGTGTTGCGGAACAACCAGACCGGCGCCCGCAAGGACGTGTCGGTCGAGGGCGTGTTCGTCGCTATCGGTCACACCCCGAACACGTCGTTATTCCGCGATCAAATCGATCTCGATGCGAACGGCTACATCGTGACGCACATGGGATCGCGCACCAACGTGCCCGGCGTGTTCGCGTGCGGCGACGTGCAGGATCACGTCTATCGGCAGGCGATCACTGCCGCCGGTTCCGGCTGCATGGCCGCCATCGATGCCGAGCACTATCTCGATGGCCTTCCGCAGCACCTCGGCGAACCGCAAGTGCAGGCCGCGGACTTGTGAATCACGAATCCCTTCATCACTAATCACTGATCACCAATCACTGATCGCGGATCCGAGGATCGAGGATGAATGATTCAGGATGAGTGATCAGTGATTCAAGGATTCGTGATTCAAGGATTCGACTCGATCCACCCCCCACCCACGACGCAGTCCCCGTCGTACATCACTACCGCCTGACCAGGTGCCACGGCGCTCTGCGGATCGTCGAACGTCACACGTACGCGGTCGTCGGACAGCGGGGTGATCGACGCCGCGGCCTCCTTGTGGCGATGGCGAATGCGTGCGGTGACGCGCGTGCGCGACGGCGGCGCGACGCCGGCGATCCAGTTCACCCCTGAGGCTGTGAGATCGATCCGCTCGAGCGACTCTTTCGGACCGACGGTGACCGACTGCTCCGACGCATCGATCGAGACGACGTACAGAGGGATGGGGGAGGAGAGGCCGAGACCCTTTCGCTGGCCGACGGTGAAGCGATGAACGCCAGTATGCGTACCGACGGCCTGTCCAGCGACGTCGCGAATGAGGCCCCCTCGATTCGACGTTCCGCGCTCCTCGAGAAACGAGGCGTGCTCGCCCGAGGCGACGAAGCAAATCTCGTGGCTATCCGGCTTCTCGGCGACCGGCAAGCCCAGCTCGCGCGCGCAGTCCCGCACGGCCGTCTTGTCGAGGGCACCGACGGGGAACATCGCGTGCGCGAGCTGCTCCTGAGTCAACGTGAAGAGGAAGTAGGTCTGGTCTTTCGCCGGATCGGTGCCGCGCTTGAGGCGGTACCGGCCGGTTGTCGTATCGAGATCGACCCGCGCGTAATGGCCGGTGGCCACGAAGTCGGCACCCAGTCCCTCGGCGCGGCTCGCGAGCGTCGCGAACTTCAGATCGCCGTTGCAGTGCACGCACGGAATCGGCGTGCGGCCCGACGAATACTCGCTCACGAAATTGGCGATCACCGTGTCGGCAAACTCGCGCTCGAAATTGACGATGTAGTGCGGAATGCCGAGCCTGGCGGCGACACGCCGGGCGTCGTGAAGATCGTCGATCGTGCAGCACGTTCCAAACGCGCGTGACGAGGGTCCGCTCTCACCGATCTGCGCCTGCGACTGGTCGTACAACTGCATCGACATCCCGATGACATCGTGCCCCTCACGGACGAGCAGTCCCGCGGCCACCGAGGAGTCCACTCCGCCTGACATGGCGACTACGATGCGCATGGGCGTCAGGCGCGCACCTTGGCGCGCGTCAGGCTGCGAAGCTTCTCGACGATCGCGGGCAGCTTCGAGACGAGGAAATCCACCTCAGCGTCGGTGTTGCCCGCGCCGAGGCTCATGCGGATGGAGTTCTGCGTGCGCGGAGAGGGAAGACCCATCGCGCGAAGGACGTGCGACGGCTCCAGAGTTCCCGATGAACAGGCCGAGCCGGTGGAGACCGCAACACCCTCGAGGTCCAGTGCGATCAACAGACTCTCGGCCTCGACCGCGTCGAAACTGATGTTGGTGGTGTTGGGGACGCGCGGCTCTCTCGAGCCATTGATTGCCGTGCCCGGCACGCTGGCCAGGATGGCTTCCTCGAGGCGATTGCGCAATGCTCCCAGCCGTGCTCCCTCACCGGTCAGTTTCTTCTGAGCCAACTGCGCCGCCACTCCGAGTCCGGCAATGGCTGGCACGTTCTCTGTTCCGGCGCGACGATTCCGCTCGTGCTTCCCGCCGGTCAGGATCGCGGTGACGCGCGCCCCCCGCTTGATCCACAGGGCGCCGGTGCCTTTCGGCCCATTGAACTTATGGGCGGAGAGAGACAGCAGGTCCACCCCCAGCGCCTTCACGTCCACAGGCACCTTTCCGACCGTCTGAACGGCATCGGTATGGAACACGGCACCGCGTCCGTGCGCGATCCGTGCGAGCTCGGCAACCGGCTGCACCGTTCCGATCTCGTTGTTGGCGTGCATGACCGACACGATCGCGGTATCGTCGGCGATCGCGTCCGTCAGTGCCTGTGGGTCCACGATTCCCGTCTGTCCAACCGGCAGCAACGTCGTCCGCCACCCGCGGCGCGCCAGCGCGCGCAGCGTAACGAGTACCGCCTCGTGCTCGATGCTGCTGGCGATCAGATGTCGGCGGCCGGTCGGCTCGAGCGCCTCGGCCACCCCCCGCAAGGCGAAGTTGTCCGACTCGGTCCCGCCGCTGGTGAACACGACCTCGGACGGCTCTCCGCCAATCAGCGTCGCGACTGACGACCGCGCGTCGTCGATGATGGCCTTCGCGCGCTGACCAAAATGGTGAACGCTCGAGGCATTCCCGAATTCGCCGGTCATCACGCGCGTGATTGTCTCGGCAACGGCGGGGTCGACCGGGGTCGTCGCGTTGTGGTCGAAGTAGATCCGCATGATCGATCTCACCATCGTAGCATTCGCTCTAACTCGCAGCAATAAAAGGACTAGACACCGGGTAAAACGCGTGCGTATACTGACCGAACCCTGCAGCTCGAGCCGCGGAAGATCGATAACTTCGATAGTGGAGAGTGCCAATGTGGAAACGGGATGATGCGGCAAAGCCAAATGCACCGGCCGGCCAGGGGCCTGCCCCGGCGCAGCACAGCCCTGCGCCGCTAACCGCGGAGCCGACGTCGCGTCCAGCACCGACCGGCGACACTCAGCGTGGACAGGAGAGAACTGTTGTGAACATAGGCAAATCGGTCGTCATCAAGGGCGAGCTCAACGGCAGTGAAGACCTCACGATTGAAGGACAGGTCGAGGGCAAGATCGAGCTGCGCCAGAACGTGCTCACGATCGGCGCGAATGCTCGCATCAAGGCACAGGTGTTTGCCAAGTCCGTCATCATCCTGGGTGAGGTGACCGGCAACGTCAGCGCATCGGAAAAAGTCGACATCCGCGACAACGGGTCGGTGGACGGCGACATTGCCGCTCCGCGCGTGGCCATCGCGGAAGGCGCCCATTTCCGCGGCAGTATCGATATGCAGAAGGGTGGCGCGGCGAAGTCCGACACCAAGGCGCCTGCGGCGACCGCGTCAACGCAGTCGTCGTCACAGCAGACGCCGGCTGCCGCCGGGGCCAACCGCTAGCCGTCGAATCGGCAGCCGGGCGGTCGTGTGACACGCCACCAGCGGTGGCGCGCCACGGTCGTCCGGTCGCTCGATCGTCGCTCCCATGCTGTCAGACATTCTCCGCTGGGGCGGAAAACGCCCTGGCCAGCCCGATCCTCCCGGCGACGCGCCGGCCGCGCGTGGTGGCGATACCCTCGTCTCCTCGAAGGCCTTGCCGAAGTTCCTGTCGGCAATTGCGCATCAATCCGAAACGCCGGTGCTGATCGATCTCGGGCCCGTCATTGGCGCCAACGTGTCGTTTTTTGGCGAGCAGCTCGGTTGCAAACTCTTCATCGAGGATTTGTTCGCCGACTACGATCGACACGCGCGCGCAGGTACCCTGGACGAACTTGCGGGCACGCTGGACAAGCGCTTCCGCCACGAGGACTCGAGCGTCGACGGGATTCTGTGCTGGGACGTGTTCGACTATCTGCCGAAGGCGGCCGCGCAGGCGCTCGCCCGTCAGATCGTTCGGATGCTGCGACCGGGCGGTTCAGTGATGGGGTTCTTCTGCAGCACCGCCGCGCCGGTTAAAGCCCCGTTCACGAAGTATGAAATCGCCGACGACAAGACGCTTCGTCATCGGCCCCACGCCGGCATCGGCGGCGCCAAGCACGTCCTTCTCAACCGCGACATCATCAAGATGTTCGACGGCTTGATCGTGGCCGACTCATTCCTGCTGAAAAGCAATACCCGGGAGATCCTGCTGAAGCGCAGGAGCTAGAGACGACGTGCGCCCGGTCATCGCTCTTCTGAGCGACTTTGGGTCGCGCGACCATTACGCAGGGACGATGAAAGGAGTGATGATCGGGATTTGTCCCGATGTCACATTCGTCGATATTACGCACGACATCACGCCGCACGACGTGATGGAAGGCGCCCTGCAACTTGCCGCATGCTGCCGCTACTTTCCCGCGGGAACCATTTTCCTTTCGGTTGTCGATCCGGGCGTTGGCTCATCGCGTCGAGGCATCGCGGTCGAAGCGGGCGATTATCGCTTCGTCGCGCCTGACAATGGAGTCCTGACCGCCGCACTTCGTGACGTCCCTCCGAAGCGGATCGTCGAGTTGACCGAGCGGCGATATGCACGCCCCACCGTGAGCCGCACGTTCGAAGGACGCGATCGATTTGCCCCTGCCGCCGCGTGGATGGCCAAAGGGATCCAGCTCTCCGCTCTCGGCCGAGCGGTCACCTCCTATCACCAGATCGAGATTCCACAGCCGCAGGTCGGCGACCAACTGGCCGGGGTCGTGCTCCTGATCGACCGCTTCGGCAACCTGGTGACCAACATCGATCGACGCACCTTCGAATCGTTCACCCGCGCTCAACCTGTGGCGCTCAAGGTGAACGATCACGACATCGCGCGCGTCGTCGCCACTTACGCCGACATTCGGGCCGGCGAGGTCTGCGCGCTGTTTGGCAGCACCGAGCATCTCGAGTTTGCCGTCAACGGCGGCAGCGCCGCCGACACGCTCCGCGTCACGAAGGGCGCGAAGGTCGAGATTACGCGGGACTAGACCGGCACTCATCGCGACGAACCGCGAACCGCGAGCCGCGAACTGCGAGTGAGTGTGCAATAGAATGCCCTCATGCTTGATTTCGATTTAACGGAAGAACAGCGGCTGCTCGAGCAGTCGGTGCGTGAATGGGCCGCGCGTGAGGTTGCGCCGAAGATTCGCGAGCTCGATCGCGAGCATCGATTCGACCGAAACCTTTTGCCGCAGATGGCAGAACTCGGATTGCTGGGATGCTCGGTGCCCGCCGAGTACGGTGGCGCCGGGATGGACTACATCAGCCTCGGCCTGATTTCCGAGGAACTCGAATACGTGGACACCTCGCTCCGCGTGATCATGTCGGTGCACGCCGGCCTGAATTGCCTGACGCTCCTGACCTGGGGCACTGAAGATCAGAAACAGCGCTATCTCGTGCCTCAGGCACGAGGCCAGAAGATCGCGACGTATGGGCTGACCGAGCCTGCAGCCGGCAGCGACGTGCGAGGGATACAGACCGTCGCGGTGAAGAAAGGCGATCGCTACTACCTGACCGGCGAGAAGATGTGGATTTCGCTGGCAGACGTCGCCGACAACTTCCTGGTGTTTGCCTGGTCCGATCTCGAGAAGAAAAAGCAGCGCGACCCTGCCGGGATCACGGCGTTCATCATCGAACGATCGTTCAAGGGGTTCTCGAGCGGCACCTTAAAGGAGAAGTGGGGAATCCTTGCCGGTAATACCGGCTTTTTCAAGATGGACGACGTCGAGGTGCCCGAGGCGAATGTGGTCGGACGGCCCGGCGAAGGATTCAAGATTGCGATGTTTGCACTTGACCAGGGGCGTTACACCGTTGCGGCAGGGGCTACCGGCTTGATCCGCGCGTGCCGCGATGCCAGCGCGAAATACGCGAAGGAGCGCAAGACATTCGGGACGCCGATCGCCGAGCACCAGCTCGTCAAGGAAATGATCGCCCAGATGGAATCGGACTACCAGGCGGCGCGGTTGCTGTGGCTGCGCGCCGGGGTTCTGAAGAATCTGGGCCGCCGAAACACGCGCGAGACTGGTCTTGCGAAATGGTTCGCCACCGTCGCCTCAGAACGGGCCGCCGGTGACGCGGTGCAGGTGCACGGCGCCAATGGCTACTCGGACGAGTATCCGGTGGGGCGCTTCTACCGCAATTGCAAGGGCGCGGTCATCTACGAAGGCACGCGCGAGATCCACAAGATCATGCAGGCAGACTACGTGCTCGGCATGCGGCAGGACAAGGCGACTCGGTGTGAATTACCGAAGTGTCAGGGGTAGTTTCCAGTTTCATGGACTCTGACCTCTCCCTTGAATTCCTCGGCGTCGTCGAACAGGCGGCCATCGCGTGTGCGCACACGATGGGGCTGGGCGATTGGAGAAAGAGCGACCAGGCCGCCGTCGAGACGATGCGGAAGTGTATGGATAGCGTGCCGATCGCCGGCACGATTGTGATTGGAGAGGGAGAGCGGGACGAGGCGCCGATGCTGTACATCGGAGAGAAAGTCGGCCTCGGCGCCGTCAGCGAAGCGGTGGCGGCGCGGCTGCCCGCCATCGATATCGCCGTCGATCCACTCGAGGGCACGAATTTGTGCGCCACCGGCGCGCCAAATGCCATCGTCGTCTTGGCTGCCTCGAATCGGGGCGGGTTGCTGCATGCTCCTGACTTGTACATGCAGAAACTCGTGGTCGGACCCTCGGCAAAGAGCGTCGTCGACCTTGACGCCAGTGTCCGCGACAACCTCCGTGCTATTGCACGCTCTCTCGAGCGGGACGTCGAGGACCTGGTCGTGATGGTGCTGGATCGGCCACGGCACGCTCAGCTGATCGAAGAAATCCGCGACACCGGCGCGCGCATACGGCTGATTAGCGATGGCGATCTCTCCGCCGGGATTGCTGCGGCGGTGGTTGGCAGCGGTGTACACGCCGTCATGGGAATCGGGGGAGCGCCCGAAGGCGTGTTGACGGCAGCGGCCATGCGCTGCCTGAATGGGGAGATCTTCGGCCGGCTGATGGTGACGACGCCGGAGCACGAGGCGCGCTGCCGGGCGATGGGTATCTCCGACTTCCAGAAGGTTTACAGGTCTCAGGATCTCGCGTGCGGTGAGAACATCATCTTTGCCGCCACCGGGGTGACCGACGGGACGCTGATGAAAGGGGTCCGCTTCTTCGGCGACGGTGTTCGGACCAGCTCGCTGATCATGCAGAGCCATCCGTCGCGGATCCGTTTCATCGATACCATCCATGTCGAGCAGACGGGCGCCGTGAGAGTGAGGTTCTGATATCAGCGACCCTTCATATACTCACTGGCGCAGAAACCTGTTCGCGGTAACCGCCGCAAGTTTTATCGGGTTCACCGGCTTCACGCTGGTGATGCCATTTCTTCCGCTGTACTTCAAGGTGCTCGGCGTCGAGGACGTTGGCGAAATTGCCATGTGGTCCGGCCTGAGTCTTGGTGTGACGCCCGCCTTGACGGCCATGCTGGCGCCCTTCTGGGGCCGGCTGGCGGATCGTTACGGCCGGAAGATCATGGTCGAGCGATCGCTCGTCAGCTTCGTGGTGGTGATGGGAGCGATGGCGTTCGTGCAACGGCCGTGGCATGTGCTTGCGCTCCGCGCGCTGCAAGGATTCTTCGCCGGGTACGGGTCGCTGACGTTGACGATGGCGGCTGATTCGGCGCCGCGCGACCGCATGGCCTATTCGATTGGCTTCGTGCAGACGGCGCAGCGTCTCGGTCCGGCGATCGGACCAATCGTGGGCGGCGGCCTTGCACAGATTGCCGGCCTGCGAAACGCGTTTCTCGTCACCGCCTGCTTTTACCTGGTCGCCGTGTTGCTCGTGATCTTCATGTACGACGAGCAGCGCGCCGCTCGCAGCGACGCCGCCGCGGTAGACGGACGCGTGACGTTCAGGAACCTGCTGGCGTTCGAGAATTTCATCCTGCTGATGGTCGTCGTGTTCGGACTGCAATTCGTCGACCGTAGTTTTGGACCCGTGCTGCCGCTGTTTGTCGCGCAACTCGGAACGCCGGTGAGCCGTGTGCCGATTGTCGCTGGGGTGTTGTTTTCAATCGCCGCAGGCGCCGGCGCATTCGGCCACCACATCTGCGGACGACTGTTGCGGCGGACCTCGGCGCGCCGTGTGATTGCGGTGAGTGCCGCCTCAGGCGCGCTCGGCGCGGGCGCCTACGTGTTCGCGCACGGACCCTGGCTGCTCGTCGTGGGCACACCGATCTTCGGTATCGCCATCGGCATTGCGACAACTGCGACCTACACGGCTGCGACCGGAGTGATGCCGGCGGGTGGGCGCGGCGCAGGTTTCGGTCTCTTGACGACGGCATCGCTCACCGGGCTTGCGTTGAGTCCGATTGTGAGCGGCGTTCTCGGTGCGACCAGCATCCGCGCCGTCTTTGCTCTCGACACCGTCGGCCTGGGTGCGCTCGCGCTCGTGGTGTCGCGGCTGATGATCGTCGCCCCGCTGGCGAGTGCGACGGCGCCCGCCCCGGAAGAGATCTAACGTGCAGCGCCTCAGGGTCGACGCAAGGCAGCCGTCCGAGGAGTCAATCACCGCAGCCGTCCGCGTGTTGCAGGCGGGCGGCGTGGTCGCGTTTCCGACGGACACCCTCTACGGATTAGCGGTGGATCCCCGCAGACCGGACGCGGTTGCGCGGCTCTTCGCCCTCAAAGGACGCGACAGCTCAGTCGCGGTCCCGCTGATCGCGGCAAGCCTTGAACAGGCGGGTCTGGCGGCGACGTTCACCGTGGGGGAGACGCGCGCGGCCGAAATGTTCTGGCCGGGGCCACTCACCATCGTGGCACGTGCGAACCCGTGCATTGCGCCGGAAGCCGTTGCGGCCCTGGGTACCGTAGCGATCCGGGTCCCCGCCCACGATATCGCGCGGGCGCTCGCGCGCGCGTTCGGTTTTCCGGTCACCTCCACCAGCGCAAACCGCTCCGGTCAGCCGCCGTCAAGTTCCGCGGACGATGTGGCGGCGGCCTTGCCAGAAGTCGATGCACTTCTCGATGGCGGTCCCGCGCCGGGCGGTGCCCCATCGACGATCATCGCGGTCAAAGAAGACGGTCCGATCCTGCTGCGCGAGGGGGCGGTGCCGTGGGACCGCGTGATAAAATCGCTGCGGTGACACGGCATTCGGCGTCGCGAACGACCACGACTGATCGCCAGGAGCGTGCGGCGCTGGTCGGACTCTTCAGCCGTAACTCGCGTCACTTCGATCCCGAACATTCGCTCGATGAACTTGCCGGCCTCGCTGCAGCGGCTGGCGCATCGGTCGCGTTGCGCGTCCTGCAGGATCGTCCCAAGCCGGATCCGGCGACCTTTCTCGGCAGCGGCAAAATTGCGACGCTCGCTGCATCCTGCGATGAGCTCGACGTCGATGTGGTCATTTTCGACAACGAACTGACGCCGGCGCAGTTGCGCAATCTTGAGGAGCGGCTCGACCGCAAGGTGGTCGATCGCACACAACTCATCCTCGACATCTTCGCCCGGCGCGCGCGTACGCGTGAAGGAAAGCTGCAGGTCGAGCTCGCGCAATTGAAATACCTGATGCCGCGGCTGGTCGGCTCGTCGACGGCTCTGTCCCGGCTGGGAGGCGGCATCGGCACGCGGGGCCCGGGCGAAACGAAACTGGAAACGGATCGCCGGCGGATTCGTCACCGCATCAGTGTCATTTCGAAAGACATCGACGCGGTGCGGCAGCGCCGGACCCAACTCCGCGAGCGACGGCAGAAAGCTGCCGTCCCTACAGTCACGCTGGTCGGCTACACCAATGCGGGCAAGACGACCCTGTTCAACAGCCTGACCGGTGGCGATGCCGTCGCCTCCGATGCGTTGTTCGTCACGCTCGATCCGCTTGTGCGCAAGGTGCGGTTGCCGGACCGGCGAGAGCTGCTCGTCTCCGACACAGTCGGCTTCATCGAGCGGCTTCCACATTCACTGGTCGCAGCCTTTCGCGCCACCCTCGAGGAGGTCGCGGCGGCGGATCTGCTGCTGCATGTGATTGATGCGTCGAATCCCGAACGAGACCGCCACATCGCTGCCGTGCAGAGCGTGCTCGCCGAGGTGGAAGCCGATCGCGTTCCTGTAGTGTACGTGTTCAACAAGTGCGACGCGATTCCCGAACCGGAACGAGCGCGGGTTCGCGCGCTCCATCCGGGAGCACTGTGCGTGTCGGCGATCACCGGTGAGGGACGTGACGAGCTGATTGCCGCCATGGAAGGGCGTCTAGCACTCGATACGGCGCACGTGACGCTGGAATTTGACGCGGGGGAAGCAGCTCGCGAGCGGATCGCACAGTTGTATCGGATCGGCCGGATCCTTCGCCACGTCAGCGTGGACGGCCGCGTCTTAATCGAAGCAGAGATCCCCCGACGTGTCCTCGACCAATTCGCCGCGTCACACACGGCGACGGAACAACACGGATTAGTACGGCCATGACGCGCCGGCCCGTGTTCATCGGCATCCTGTTCGCGCTCCTCGCGTTATCGGGGTGCGCGGCAAAGAAGGCTCCGGCACTTCCGCCGGGCGGTGCGCCGCACTTTCCCGAGTATGTTTTTCCCGCGGTTCCAGGGCAGATTGCGAGCCCCGCGATCGGTGCGCTGCACGAGCTGGGGTGGCAGTGGCTCCAGGCTGGCGATGCCAAAGCGGCGGAGCGGAATTTCACCGCGGCCCTGCGGCAGTCACCAAGCTTCTATCCGTCCGAAGCGGGGTTGGGATACACCGCCCTGGCGCGTAAGGACAACAAGGAAGCCGCCTCGTACTTCGATCGCGCGCTCGCGGCGAATCCGAAGTATGCGCCGGCTCTCGCGGGTCGAGGCGAGGCCCTGCTGGCACTCGGCCAACGGGATCAGGCGCTGGCGAGTTTCGAGGCCGCGGTGACCGCCGATCCGCAGCTGTCGGGGCTCCGCAGCCGCATCGAGGTCCTGAAATTCCGCGGCTTGCAGGACGATGTGGATGCTGCGAGAAAGGCGGCGGAGGCGGGTCGTCTGCCGGAAGCGCGCACGATGTACGAGCGAACGATCGCGGCGTCCCCCGACAGTCCGTTTCTGTATCGCGAACTGGCGATCGTCGAAAAACGCGAGGGTAACCTTCCGGCGGCATTGACGCATGCGCAGAAAGCGGCGGAGCTGAATCCGACCGAGCCTCGCAACTTCACGACCATTGGCGAGATCTACGAGGCGCAATCCGAATTCGCCAAAGCGCTGGACGCCTACAACACGGCCTTCGCGCTCGAGCCAAGCGAGGCGCTCGAGTCGAAGATCGACGACCTTCGCTCGCGTGCCGCGTTCGCGGCAATGCCGGCCGAGTATCGTTCGATTGAGACTGCACCAACCGTCACCCGGGCACAGCTGGCGGCGTTGTTGGGCGTGCGGCTCGACGCGCTTCTCAAGCGCGCGCGCGGTTCGAACGCCATTGTCATCACCGACACGCGCGCCAGCTGGGCGGCCCCGTGGATTCTGCAGACCGCCCGCGCCGGGATCATGGAGGTCTACCCGAACCACACGTTTCAGCCCAATGCGGTGGTCAGAAGGGGAGAGCTGGCGCAGGCCGCGTCCCAGACGTTGTCGCTGATTGCGGCGACCAATCCCCGCCTCGCCGCGTCACTGCGTGACGCACGTGGGCGCTTTTCTGACGTGGCGCCCGGACATCTGAGCTATCACGCCGCGTCGGTCGCCGTTGAAACCGGCGTCATGGCGCCGACAGCGGATGGATCGTTTCAACTTTCCCGGCCGGTCACCGGGCAGGAAGCTGTCGCCGCGATCAACAAGCTCGCGGAATTGTCAGGCCGCCCGGCGCGATGAATCAGTTGACCGCAGCGAACCTGCTCACGGTTCTGCGGATGCTGCTCATCCCGCCGTTTGCGATCTTGCTCGTCTACGGTCACCGCGGGTGGGCGCTCGTTGTTTTTCTCGCCGCCGGTATCACCGATCTACTGGACGGCCTCATCGCCCGGTGGACCGGGCAGAAGACGACGCTTGGGGCGTGGCTCGATCCGATGGCGGACAAGCTGCTGCTGGTCACCATGTTCGTGATGCTGACGCTGCCAGGCATCGGATCAGCGAACCGGCTGCCCCTGTGGTTCACAATTCTCGTACTCAGCCGCGACATCGCCATCGTCCTGACCGTTGCCGTCGTCAATCTGGCGGTAGGTCCTCGCACCTTCCGGCCGTCCATTTTTGGAAAGATCGCAACTGCGACTTACATCCTGACCGGCGTGATCACGCTGTACTTCAACTATCTCGACCTGCAGTCGGTGCTGATCACCGCGTTCGTTTACGCCTCGCTGGTC
>Ga0222622_10000140_pt1 | contig 25072 bp, 28 predicted proteins | sample PLM2_5_b1metaG_FD_177335 | JGI IMG/M metagenome (GOLD analysis project Ga0222622, IMG submission 177335) | Groundwater sediment microbial communities from an aquifer in East River, Colorado, USA - PLM2_5_b1 | ecosystem: Environmental > Terrestrial > Soil > Riparian zone | place: USA: East...
GGAACCACAATCCGCGACCTTTCTGGGGCGTTCGCGCATCGCGCTTTGGATCCGCCGCCGTCGTCGTCGCTCGCAGAGGAAAGAACGCCTCCGCTCGCTCCTCCTCCGTGCGGCGGCGCGCGATTTTCCGACGCTCACGCCCCTGGAACTGCCTACACTGAGCCGGTGCAGACCGCCCAGAACGCTGCCGGTCTCGATCCGGGCACCGTCGATCCCACCTGGCCGCCGCCCAGCGGCCATCCGAGCGGCTCCGACACCCCGGGCCCCAAGACCATTTCCGCGGCGCTGGTGTACGGCTCGATCCTGCTCGTGCTGGTGCTGCTGGTGGCTGCAATCTGGGGATTCGGGGGCGTCAAGCAACGCACCGACCTCTTCCGAACGACGCCTCCCGGCACCTTGTTTACGACGGGCCCGTATGAGTTCCGCTTCACCGAGGCGACTGCGCAACATAAGAGGAACTACGACAACACCTTCTACTGGGAGATCGTCATGCTCGGCGAGGGTCGGACCACAGGCATAGAGTCGATCAGTCCGAACTACATGGGCGGCAGCGGGATGTTCGCAAGCAAGGACGACCTGAGCCAGGAGATCTCGATGCCGGACAGCGTGCGCATGGGTGAGAGCCGCGGCTTCGACCGACACCGATTCACGCCGGGTCTGCCACTGAGCCCGTACGCGGTTGTGTTCAGGTACAAGGACACGTACCGGCCGGGGCCGACCATCCGATTTGTCGTCTTCGACCTCATCTACGGGAAGCACTACCTCGCCAGCGAGGAAAAGGGATGGCACAACGCCACCTACGCCCGCCAGTTCTATCTTCCAGTCCGAGTGTTGCCGGGGAAATAGTTTGACGCCCTGATTCCCAGCTGCGAGCGTCGGAAAATCGCGCGCCGCCGCACGGAGCCAGGCTGGCGCGCCGCTGTTCTGGACGAGCGAGCCAGCAGACACGTTCTTTCGTCTGCGAGCGAGTGAGGAAGGCAGCGGCTACCAAGCGCCAGCCTCAGCGAGCGGAGCGAGCAATATACGAGGAGCGAGCAGAGGCGTTCTTCCTCTGCGAGTGACGACGACGGCGGCGGACTAGCCGCGCGATTGCGCGAGCAGCTCAGAATGAGGGCCTGATCACCGGTGTACGCGCGGCCGTGGAGTCGTCTCTGAGCGCGATGCCGGAGAGTTGATCCACGTAACGGGCTGGCACCATGAAGATGGACTCGAACCGCACAGGCTGCCCGACTGACAAATCGAGCGGGCAGGACGGCGTCGAACGCGTCACCCGCCCCGAAGCCGTGGACCACAGCCGCTGCTCCGGGCCGATCAGCTCAGTCCCACACAAGAACTCCTTCGTCGGGTCATGCCGCACCGCCTCCAGCTCCGCGACGATCCACACCGCGCCCGGCTCAGGGATGCCCGGCTGGCCTCCCTCGACAGGGGCCAGCTGGTCGGACCGGATCATCGACAGTAGGCGTACGGAGGTCCCCTGAACCTCGCCGCTGGCACCGGGTGGCCGCAGGCTATAGCGCGGGATGTAGTGAATGCCGGCGTAGCTCACCCACCAGATCAGATAGATCAACACCGCCGCGAATGCCGCGAGGGCAAACAGAATGGGCCGCAACGGCAGGACTCTCATGGGATAGCCCTCGTGGTCATCGTGGCGGGTTCGATGACACCCTCGGCAACCGCACGCCACTCCTCGGCGTTGGCACGCGTAACGCCGAGCTTGATGCGTACGCGCTGCTGGTAGCCGTGAAGGATCTCGTTCGACCCCATCTCTAGGGTGAGATCGTCGATCTGGGCCGGGTCCACCTCGAAGAGACCGTCAACCGAGGTCTGGAAACCGGGGTCTGAGTTGACACCGGCGCTGAGCTGGTAGCCCTCGTAGCGGACGTCGCCACTGAGCAGCCGGGCTGCATTGAGTTCCAATCGTTTCGGACCAACGGCCGCTCCGGTCACGCTGACGGCCACAAACATTCCGTCGGTGCTGTCTTGGATCTCGCCATACTGTTTGAGGATCGTGCCGACCTTCACCTGGGTGACCGTGACCTCGCCATCGTTGACCTTGACCGGTTTCCCGATGACGCCGTTGATCACCTCAAACTTCTTCTCGTCGGGGTCGCTGACCCGGAGACCGACGGCCGATACTGCCACTAGCGTTATGGCGGCTAGCGCGCCTAGCATCTTGGACCGAGCGATTGTCACGAGCGGGCCTCCGCGGTTGCCATGGCGGGCACTGCGGGATGTGCCGCTGGAATAGTTGCGGAGGCCGCGGACCGCTGCCCAAACAACTCAAGACAGCGCCGGAATGCTACGGCGAGAAGGCACAGCCGGACCGGTTCGACCAGAGCGTCCTGGGCTAGAGCGAAGACCGGTTCCCAGCGCACCCAGAACTGCGCCTCATGCCCGCCGACCAGCCAGTTGATCAGGATTTCGAGGTAGTTGCCGGCGATGATCACCAGGTTGTAGACAAAGATGTACGAGCCGAGGAAGAGCGGCCCCGCCCGTAGGACCAGCCGCAGGGCATGCAACGTCGGCAGGTACTTGTCATCGATGTCGCCGAAGAAGGCCTCCTGGACGCGCGCCGCTGCCAGGCGAACACCCTTGGGCGGTGGTCCGAGGCGTCGGAAGGCCCGCTTCTCGCGGTAGCGGGCGAACGCGGATGCGCCGGGAATGCGTGCAGCGTACGGCTGACCCTTGCGCCAGAGCTCGGCGAGGGACAGCACCCTGGATCCGAAGACCAGCGCTGCGACGGCTAGCCACAACATCGGCTGGGCGACGACATCGACGAGTACTGGCCAGATCGTGTCGGCGATGAACGCCCAGGTCCGGGTCAATATCTCCGGCAAGTCGATCTTGAAGATCGCGAAGAAATCGGCCAGCGCGTTCTTGATCGCGGCGAGCCACTGCAGCACCGCGCGGTTGCTCAGCCACACCAGGAAAGTTTGCAGGACCCGGATGCCGCCCACGATCACCAAAAGCATGAAGAAGGACTCGATCAGCACTACGACGAGACCGAGGATGCGCAGGCCGGTGCGCTCAGCCACGAAATCGAGCACCCGGCGTAACACATAGATGCCAACGAGGAGGGCAACCAGCCAGGCAAGATGTTGGGTTGCCAGGTCGTACAGGGCACCTAGCACGGTCTTCTGATCGCTCAGGAAGCCGTAGCGGATCCACTGCTGAGTGACCAACCGGTTCGCAGCGTCCGCAACCTGGCCGAACGCGGCGTACATGCCGAGGAATGGCAGCAGGGTGATGCCGAGCAACCTGCTGAGGCTGGTGTCGCGGTCGTCGATCTCGCGCTCGTCAGCCGGCAGCAGTCCCCGGATGCCTAACTCACGACCAGCAAGACTCAAAATCACGATTGCTGCAGCGAGCACGCAGACGAAATTGAAAGCGAACAGCACCAAAGCCAGCCACGGGCTGATGTCGCCGGCAATCACCGCAACCCTCAACGTGAGCTCAGAGCCCAGCCAACCAAGCAGGTAGACGCCCATGATCAGGGGCAGCAGACGCCACCAGACGCGCCCGGTGTCGACGATCAGGATCCTGAGGTCGGTCCACAGCACCCGAGCATCCTAAACAGTTTGGAGAAAGTGCTGGCAGGTTGCAGGTTTCGGAAAAGCGCAACTTGCCAGCAGTTTTGCGCGTACGGCCGCCAGCTACGCGCGCACAGCTCAGCCGTAGGTGTCGCGAGGGCCCTGGCCGTCACGGACCGAGCGGAGGCCCTTCTTCCAAGACGGAGCGTCGGGCCCAAGAACCTTGATCCGGGTGATCGTGCCATCTCCTAGCGCCTCGTTCAGCATGGCCACGAGCCGGGGAGCTAGGTAACGCAGCTGGGTGGCCCAGGCGGTGGAGTCGGCGCGAACTGTCAAGACGGTGTCCGCATACCCCTCAGGATGCGAGTGTGCTGCGTTGGTGGCACCGACCAGCAGCCCCCACCGTGCCAGCAGGGTATGGACATTGATTTCGGTGGTCCAGCCCTTGCTCTCCACCAGCCGCTCGACCGCATCCGAGAGCGGCTTCGGATCACGATCGTCGGCTCGCGCTCCAGACACCTGGGGCCCAACGTAGGGAGCCGACTTGCCGCGCCGCCGGCGTCGCGCCTGAGCACCGAGCGAGTGCGCAGTCGTCTGCGCGAGTTCAAGGCCTGTTGGGTCGTGCTGCGGCTGGTCGCCGGGTGTGCCCTGTTTCTGCTCCTCAGACATCGGGCGTCACATCACCATCAGCCACCCGGAAGCGGCGACCTGCCAGCAGCTCGGGAACGTCCGCTCCGACGGCGGCGGTGACCAGGACCTGCTCAGCCGCTCGTACTCCCGAAGCCAGGCGCTCCCGCCGGATGGAATCCAGTTCCGCGAACACGTCATCGAGCACAAGCACCGGCTCTACTCCATCAGCCCGAAGCAGATGAAAGCTGCCCAACCGCAGGGCCAGGGCGAATGACCATGATTCACCATGACTGGCATAGCCCTTCGCCGGCAGCATCCCCAAGGAGAGCGTGATGTCGTCGCGGTGTGGGCCCACCAGGGAGGCCCCGCGCTGAATCTCCTCAGCCCGCCGCTCAGCCATCGCCTTGACCAAGATGTCAGTCAAGGCGGCTCGCTCCGATGGGCCCTCAGATGCTTGCAGCGCCTCAGCCTCACCCGATGCGCCCTGAGCCTGTCGAACGGCCGTTAGGTCCACCGAGCACTTGTACTCCGCCGCAGCGTCGTTGTTAGTCGGCGCGATGTCGGCGTACGCCTTGCTGACGTGCGGCGCCAGGTCCGCAAGCGTCGTTAGCCGCGCCTCGAGAAGCTCACCGCCGGCCTGTGCAAGGTGGGTGTCCCAGACATCGAGCGTGGCTTCGGCATCGGCTGGCGGTGGGCCACCCCGAAGCCGACCGCTGAGGGATTTGAGCAGCGTGTTGCGTTGCCGCAGTACCCGCTCGTAGTTTGCGCGTACGCCGGCCAGCCGCGGCCAGCGCGCAACGATGAGGTCATCGATGAAGCGCCGACGTTCGCTGGGATCGCCCTTGACGATCGCGATGTCCACCGGCGAGAACACCACAGTCCGGAGTACTCCGATGATCTCGCGGGCCTGACGTAGTGGGGAACGGTTGAGCTTGGCGCGGTTGGCCTTCCCGGGATTGATCTCGAGCTCAAGCGTCAACTGCCGCGGATCGTCGAGCCCGGCTTGCACCCTGGCCCGTACCACTGCGCGGTCAGCGCCTGACCGCACCAAAGGCACCTCCGCAGCTACGCGATGCGAGCTCATCGTGGAGAGATATTCGATCGCCTCGACCAGGTTGGTCTTTCCCTGGCCGTTGGCCCCGACGAAAGTCGTCACTCCTGATTCGAGCGATAGATCGACCGACTCATAGGACCGAAAATCGGTCAATTGCAGGTGGTCGACATACATCTGTCGAAGCCTATCTGGCCCAGCGGAGGCGTCTGCCTCTCCGCAACGCAAGAACTTGCCGGAGGGTCAGGGTGTGGGCCTGCTGCGCTAGAGATGCCACGCCCGTGAGCGCTCGGCAGCCTGTAGTGCTGACGCGGGCAATCCGCTCAGCTCGTTGACGCCTCGACCTTGTCGGCTTTCTCCCCACCGGCCTCGAGCTCGCTGCCGGCGGGAAGCTCCTGGTGGCCGCCAAACTGCTGCCGCATCGCGGACAGCACCTGGTTGGCAAAGTGGTCCTCGTCGCGGGAGGCGAAACGCTCGAAGAGCGAGGCCGCGAGCACCGGCGCCGGTACACCGATGTCGACGGCCGCCTTCACCGTCCAACGACCTTCGCCCGAGTCCGACACGCGTCCGGCCAGGCCTTCGAGCTTCGGGTTTGCCTGCAACGCCGCGGCCGTCAGGTCCAGCAGCCATGAGGAAATCACCGACCCGCGGCGCCACAGCTCGGCAACCTTGGCCGTCTCGATCTGGAACTGGTAGAACTCCGGGTCTTCCATCGGAGCGACCTCGGCCGAGTGCTCGCCGGCCTCGATGCCGACATCGGCTCTATGCAAGATGTTGAGGCCCTCGGCAAAGGCGGCCATGATCCCGTACTCGATGCCGTTGTGCACCATCTTGACGAAGTGGCCAGCCCCGGACCTCCCGCAGTGCAGGTAACCCTGCTCTTCGGGAGCCAGCTCACCAGTACGTCCCGGCGTACGCTCAATGTCACCGACACCTGGGGCGATGGTTTTCAGGATCGGGTCGATGATCTTGACCGCTTCCTCATCACCGCCCACCATCAGGCAGTAGCCGCGCTCCAGTCCGAAGACGCCACCGCTGGTACCGATATCGACGTAATGCAGGCCCTGCTCCCGAAGCTTGGCGGCGCGTCGTACATCGTCGCGGTAGTTCGAGTTGCCGCCATCGATGATGATGTCGCCCTCATCGAGCAAGCCGGCGAGCTCATCGACGGTCCTCCCGGTTATGCCCGCGGGAATCATCACCCAGACCGCGCGCGGGCGCTGGAGCTTGCTGACAAACTCCTCAAGCGTGAAGCCGCCGGTAGCGCCCTCACCCTCAAGCTGCTTAATGGACTCAGGACTCACGTCGTAGACGACACACTCATGCCCGTCTCGCATCAAACGGCGAACGATGTTGGCACCCATCCGGCCCAGACCGACCATTCCCAGCTGCATGGAAACCCCTCATCCTCGATGGTTTCGTCAACATAACAGAGGTTGATCAGCCCCCGATAGGTCCGACGCGCGACGCGCACCCCTATTGATCTTGCTGCTCGCGCATCGCGCTTTCGATCCGCCGCCGTCGTTGTCGCTCGCAGAGGAAGAACGCCTCTGCTCACTCCTCCTCCGTGCGGCGACGCGCGATTTCCGACGCTCGCAGCTAACGCCGAAGTCCTTTGGCGGACGTCGCTCGCGACAGCAATCAGGTGGGTAAGCGCATGAGCATGATCACGTGCCGGTAATCGGTTAGCGGAGGGCCGTCAAGGGTGGCTATACCGGTGAGCTGGCACGGCTTGCTCGGTGCGGTGAAGGCGAAATTCACGTACGGCGTGTCGAAGGCCCCGAGCCCGTCGAGCAAGTAGGTCGGGTTGAAGCCGGCCGCCGTAACTGCCAGGTCGCCACCACCGGGCTGGTCAATGGTCGCCTCGATGGACTCCGATGCCTGAGCCTGGTCACCGGTCGCGGCTTCCAAGGTGACGAAACCTTCGCCGATCAGCATCCGCAGGGAGGTGTTGCGCTCCGCGACCAGGGCTACGCGCTTGGCGGCCGCGATCGCGTCGGCGGCGCTCACTCGCACGTTCATCAGTCCCGGCGTGTTCATGATGTGACGGACTTTGGGAAACTCTCCGTCCAGCAATCGAGTCGTTGTCTGGCGCTCCCCTGATGCACCGTGACCTTCGAATCCGATGATCCCGTCGCCGGTGCCGCCGTCGGACAGGCTCAGGGTCACTTCCTCTCCAGCGGTCATGGAGCGGGCCGTCTCGTTCAGCATTCTCGCTGGGACTAGGGCAGTTGCCGAAATCTGAGTCGAGCTCGGGTTCCACGTCAGTTCCTTGAGCGCCATCCGGTAGCGGTCGGTAGCGAGCAGGGAAATAGTGTCACCGTCAATCTCCACCCGTACCCCGGTGAAGACCGGCAACAGCTCATCCCGGCCGGCGGCGACCACGACCTGGGAGACCGCTTGAGCAAACAAAGCGCTGGGCACTGTGCCCGTGGCCTCGGGCATCTTCGGCAAGGATGGGTAGTCCGAGACCGGAAGTGTCTGCAGGGTAAACCGGGCGCTGCCGCAGATCAGCTCCATTCTGGTTTCGTCGGAGGTGATATCGACCGGTTTCGGCGGCAGGCTACGGGAAATGTCAGCGAGCAGCCGCCCGGAAACCAGCGCCTCGCCCTCGTCGGCGACCGCGGCCGTCACATGGATCCGCGCCGAGGTTTCATAGTCGAAGCTCGAAAAGGTGACGCCTTCGGCGTCGGCTCGTACCAGCAGACCGGCCAAAATCGGCACGCTCGGGCGTAGCGGCAGGCTGCGTGCGGCCCATTGCACCGCCTCAGCCAAGACGTCGCGCTCGAGTCGGATTTTCACGCTACCTCCTCTGTGACCTCAGAAATGAAGGTCATCCGGCCCAGGACGGGCACCGGCGATCATACCGACGGCTCGGCGGGGTGTAAGGCGCACACGGCAACTCGTACGGATACTCGAGCATGCTCCATCGGATTTACTTGGACCCCTTCTCGCCGGGCAGCAGTTCACGCAGATCAGCGGCCGCCGCCATTACTTCGTCTTGGAGCGGCCCGCACCTCTCCATACCGTCAGGAATCGGCCCGGTGAACAGTGGGCGGATCTCGAACACCAGGTCCAACACGCCCTCCCTGGTAGGCGTACCACGTCGCATGGTCATTGCGTCGCCAGCTAGCCGGCTGTACTCGTTGACCCGTTCGCGCCATGCGGGATCGTTCGTGGTGTGATCCGCACGCATTTCAGAGGCGAGCGCGTCAAGAGCCTTTTCCAGCCGAAGCAACTGCTCCTTGCGACGGTCGACGTCCAAGCTGACCGGAACGTCCTCGGGTTCCTCACGGCCGAACAACTTGCGCAGAAAGCTCACCGATTCCTCCTCCTGGGTGGGGCTTTGCGCCGTGCTGTTTTTCACAGGGCTCCGCCACGCTGACTTAGACCCTCTTCACCTTATGTATCTCATGGTCGTAGTCGTAGCTGCTGTGGATGCTGTGGACGACGTGTCTTTGACCCTGTCAGAGCAGATTTGGCGGTGCGTATGCCGCTGTGAAGAACAGAAAATCACACGGGGAGGATCTTGGGATGGGCTACCGGGTGATGCCGCTTGTCCCCTGACCATCCCCAGGCCGTCAAGCCCAAGATCAACGTTTTCCACAATGTTTTCCCCACTTGTGTGGCAAGCAAAATCTCTTGCCCGGTTGCAGTCTTGCACTGCCATGGAAGATCGTTTGAAAGCTTGTGATCACAGACCACCACGAGCGCCTCCCCAGAGGGATGATCAGGCGCTTGTGATCACAAACGACGCTGAGAGAGTTTCAGCGGCCAGACGCCTGCTGCTTGATCCGGTTCGTTAGTTCTGTTACCTGGTTGAACACGCTGCGTCGTTCAGCCATCAGGGTACGGATCTTCCGATCTGCGTGCATCACAGTCGTATGGTCCCGGCCACCGAACTGCTGTCCGATCTTGGGCAGCGACAGATCGGTGAGCTCACGGCACAGATACATCGCGATCTGACGCGCAGTCACCAGAACATGGGTCCGGCTTTGCCCACAGAGATCATCAATGGTGATGTCGAAGTACGACGCGGTCTGGGCCATGATCATCCCGGTAGTGATCTGCGCTTCGCCGCCCTCAGGAATGAGATCTTTCAGTACGATTTCGGCCAGCGCCAGGTCCACCTGCTGGCGATTGAGGCTGGCGAAGGCTGTCACCCGGATGAGCGCACCTTCCAGCTCGCGGATGTTGGTCTGGATTCGGCTCGCGATGAACTCCAAGACTTCCGGCCCAGCCACCAGACGCTCTTGCGCGGCCTTCTTCCGCAAGATCGCGATCCGGGTCTCCAGGTCCGGGGGCTGCACGTCGGTAATCAATCCCCAGCCGAACCGGCTCCGCAGCCGCGGTTCGAGGTTCTCCAGCAGCTTCGGCGGACGGTCGGAGGTCATCACGATCTGCTTCTGCGCGTTGTGCAGCGTGTTAAAGGTATGGAAGAACTCTTCCTGGGTCTGTTCCTTGCCTTCCAAGAACTGGATGTCGTCGATCAGCAGTACGTCTACGTCGCGGTAACGGCGCCGGAAGTCGGCTCCCTTGTTCTGGCTGATCGCGTTGATGAAGTCGTTGGTCAGTTCCTCTGTGGAGACATAGCGAACCCGCACCCGGTCGAAGTAGTTACGGACGTAGTGGCCCAGGGCGTGCAGCAGATGCGTCTTGCCGAGGCCAGAGTCGCCGTAGATCGTCAGGGGGTTGTACGACTTGCCCGGATTCTCTGCCACCGCGATCGCCGCGGCGTGGGCGAAGCGGTTCGAACCGCCGATGACGAAGGTCTCGAAGGTGTACTTGGGATTGAGCCGGGAGTCGCTCTCGCGACGGCTCCGGAAGCCGTCCAGATCGCGGTACACGTCTGGATTGCGGTAGCCAGATCCGACCTCGGAGGCCTCGGGTCGAGGTGCCGGGCCCTGCGTCCCGCCTTCGCCGCGGTAGGCGCGCCGGGCGTAATCCTCAGGGTTGGGGTAGCTCTCGGCTTGGAAGCCCGGCTCCGCGTAGTTGTTGTCGCGGTAGTCCTCGCGAGGTTGATCATCGCGATTCGTGCCTGAGTCTGAGTACTGTACCGGTTGGGTCGGCGCGCCGTCGTAGGTCGGCTCCTGCCCCAGCGATTCCTCGTCTGGTTTCAGCGATTCGTCCACGATCACGGCCAGCTGAATGTTGCGGCCGAAGTAGCCGGACAGCAGGCTCTCGATGTCGGTGCGGAAACGGTTCTCCAGTTGGTTGCGGGTGAAGGCGTTCGGCACGGCGATCATCAACATGTCCTGGTGGAGAGCCACAGGCTGGCCGGTCGTGAGCCAGCGCCGCAAGCCCGGCGAGGACGAGGAGTACAGATGGTCCCAGGCCCGACTTGTCGATTCGGCGGCGCTCTCAGTCGGTTCGCTCACTCGTACTCCGCTGCTCTTCGTGCATCCGTGCTCGACCCAGATGCGCGAAGCAAGAATCTGCTGTTGTCTGCACTTTCGCCTTGGGGCGTCCGTACCCGGGGGACTACAACGTGTCTCACTTCCACACAGATATCCACAGAGTGTGCACAAAAGTGCCTACGACCGGTCACGCATACCACGGTCCCCCCGGCATCGAGGTTGACGAGTGACTGTTGCCGGCTGCGGTAGCTGTCTGAAACTGCGAGGCGAACCGCGACGCTAGCAATCGCAGAGTCGCCACGCAAGCGACTCCGGGATATTCGCCATAGTGTTCGGCGTGTCGTCTGGACATCGGCGCCCACTATTCCTCAATCCCCCCGAGTTCGCGTCGGTTTGACCGGTTTGGCGCCGCCCCGTACCGTTAGAAGGTCGCTTAGGCGACCGCTGCCAGCTGCCCGCTCCGACTGCGATGCGTGCCGCGTGAGCACCGTACCTGATCGTCTAGCACCCCGAAGATGTGGGAGTTCTCCCGTGAGCAAGCGCACATTCCAGCCGAGCAATCGGCGTCGCAGCCGCACCCATGGCTTTCGTCTGCGGATGCGGACCCGCGCCGGCCGCGCCATCATTTCCAGCCGGCGCCGCAAGGGCCGCGCCCGCCTATCCGCTTGATATCCGTGCCCGGACGCCCACGGTGTTACCGCGATTGCTGAGAATGCGCAGCTCGAAAGACTTCCGACGGACGACTAGGCGGGGGCTTCGAGTGAGTCGGTCCACGCTGATCCTTCATGCCGTACGCGCTCCTGACGATGTCGCGTCCACGAGGGATGCTGCGGACCGCTCAGGTCCGCGCATCGGCTTCGTCGTCAGCGGAGCGCTGGGAAACGCCGTGACCCGCAATCGGGTCAAGCGCCGGCTTCGGCATCTCGCCGCGGCCCATGTGGCGGACGCCCCCGTCGGGATTGATTCATTTGCGCTTGACATCGTGGTACGCGCCCTGCCGGGAGCTGCGACCGATCCTGCCGGGGTGCCAACCGATTTCGGATCCGCCTGGCATGAGGCGGTGTCTCGGCTGACTGCGCGTGGGCCGGGCCAGGACGGCGGTGCCCGATGAAGTACCTGCTGATCGGCCTGCTGAAGCTCTACCGGCTGTTGATCAGCCCGCTGTATGGGAACGTGTGCCGCTACTACCCCAGCTGTTCGGCGTACGCGCTGCGTGCGGTCGAGGTTCATGGCGCCGCGCGCGGCAGCTGGCTGGCGCTTCGACGGCTGCTGCGCTGCCACCCGTGGGCCCCAGGTGGGTACGACCCCGTACCGGGAACCCCTGAATTTGACGAAGAGATCCGAGATCAAGCGCGACGCGCAGGAAGAATAGGTGGCGGTGCTGAGCTGGCGTCACAACGAGGTGTGAGTTGATGGAACTACTGCTGATTCCGATGTCGATCTGGGACCCCTTCATCGCCATCGGAAGCGCGATCATGCAGCCGCTCTACTGGGTGGTTTCGGGCATTCTCGTGCTGGCTCACTCCATCTTTTCGCCCCTGCTCGGCAGCGACAGCGGCTGGACCTGGGTGCTGTCCATCATGTTCTTGACGGTGGTCATCCGAATCGCCTTGATCCCGCTATTCGTCAAGCAGATCAAGTCGTCGCGCAACATGCAGCTACTGCAGCCAAAGGTCCGCGAGCTCCAGAAGAAACATGGTCATGATCGGGAGAAGCTCGGTCAGGAGACCATGAAGCTGTACCGGGAGAACAACGCCAATCCGTTGTCGTCCTGCCTGCCGCTGCTGCTGCAGATCCCGATCTTCCTGGCGCTGTTTCGGGTGCTCGATGGCGCCGCCCGTGGCATTCCGCGCGGCCATTGGCTCGTGGTCAACCCCGACCTACTGACCTCGCTCAACCAGGCCACGATCTTTGGCGCTCGCATTTCCGACACCTTCTTGAAGGTCGGCTTCGCGAACGGCATCACCAGCGTGCACATTGTCACGTTGGTGCTGATAATCGCGATGACGGTCACCTTGTTCATCACGCAGTTGCAGCTAATGCGCAAGAACATGCCGCCGGATGCCCTGACCGGGCCGTTCGCGCAGCAGCAGAAGATCATGCTGTACGTCTTCCCGCTGGTATTCGCAGTCGGCGGCATCAACTTCCCGGTCGGCGTGTTGATCTACTGGTTCACCTCAAACCTGTGGACTATGGGACAGCAGTTCTACGTGATCCGACGCAATCCTGCTCCTGGAACGCCCGCGTACGACGCCTGGGAGGCGCGACGCAAGGCCAAGGGCAAGGCGGCGGATGTGGCTTTGGCTCCGGTCGTCGAGCCAGAGCCGGCGCCCGAAGCAGCGACGCCTAACTCGAGCAAGGTGGCCAGGCAGCAGCCGCGACCGCAGCCACGCAAGCAACCAAGGTCTCAGCGCAAGCGCTGAGATCGCAAGTACAGAGGGAGATCAGGTGGGCGACGAGCCGCAAACTGAAACCGAGGCAGCTGTCGGGGAGGATCTGGCAGAACCCGAGTCGAAGACCGCGAAGGAGAATCCGCTCGACTTCGAGGCGGAGATCGCCGCTGACTACCTCGAAGAGTTGCTCGACATTGCCGACCTGGACGGAGATATTGACACCTACATCGAGGGCGACCGAGCTCATGTGTCAATCATCAGCGAGTCGAATGTGCTGGTCGGTCCTGACGGTGAGGTACTCGACGCGCTGCAGGAGCTGACGCGGCTGGCGGTGATGACCGAGACCGGAGAGCGCAGCCGGCTGATGCTGGACGTAGCCGGATACCGGGAACGGCGTCGTAAGGAATTGGAGGCGCTCGCCGCGGACGCGGTGGGCGAGGCCAAGGAATCTCGTGAGCCGGTGCCGTTGGCGCCCATGAATCCGTTCGAGCGCAAGGTCGTACACGATGCCGTTGCCGCTGCCGGGCTGACGAGCGAGTCGGAGGGCGAGGAGCCGGACCGCCACGTGGTCGTACTCCCCGCCTAACGTGCCGCGCGCCTATTCGTTCACTCGCTGCTGAAGCCTGGGCGACCTTGCGCCCAGGCGTGAGCGTAGGTCCGTGATTCGGAAGAACGCCAGGATCACTGCACACAACGCCAGCGTGAGCACGATTTGGACGACGCCCTGGTCAGGCAACGAGAGGCTTTTGTTCGCGACGCTGAGGGATGCGTGGCCCAACACGGCGATCAACAGGCTCCCCGTGTTGAGGTAGAGCCAGCCGAGGAAGAACCCGTGCAGGGTGATGAGGCTGAGCGACACTGCGAGGTTCTCGTTCAAGGCGAGGAAGAGTGGGACCTGCCACAGTCCCCAGATTGCCCCGACCAGAAGCGCAGCCCAGGCTGCGGGCATTCGCTTCCGGACCTGGGGTAAAGCGAAGCCGCGCCAGCCCGGCTCTTCCAGCAGCGGGCTGCCAAAGCATTGCAGCACTAGCTGGAGCGGAAATGTCAGGACAATGCCAATCCAGCCGATGTCAGCGAGCATCGCTGCCAACGCAGATCCTTCCGGGACGGCCGGACCGACGCCGAGCGCCGCCCGCACACCAATGCCGATCACTGTGAGACCGGGGATGAGCAGGCAGGCCGCCGCGTACCACCACAGCCCGACACGCCAGCGTTTCAGGCCACCCAGCAGCCGGCGGACACCGCGCTTTCCCCGCGTAAGGCCGGTGAACACGATAGCTGCGATCAGCGGCCCAGTGACGCCAAGGGTCTGCAGCACGATGACGAGTGGCGAGCCACGGAGCGATTCGAGGTCGGAACCTCCGTCGTACAGCATGGCCAGCGGCACCCAGAACAACCAGGCGATGCCGAAGGCCAGCACCAGATAGGCGGCGAGGGGGTGCCGAAGGATTCCAGATTCCCTGAAGCTGCTTGGGGTGGTCATGGCGCTAACTCCAGAGTCACTCGGCAGGCCTCAGCTCTCGGATCATCAGCCTAAGGCAGGTGGGCGGCGAACAGCTTCTTCGAGCTGGCCAGTGGGGTCATAGCGGCGCCGGACAGTGAAGGCCCGCGGCGAAGGCCCGTAGCGCTGCAGATACCGAAGTCGGGCGACGGCCTGCGCTGTGCTGGGCGGTTGCTCTGCTTGCACCCACCAGAGGGCAGTGGTCGGTGGCGGCAGCGGGATGAACCACTTATTGCGCCGCCTGAGGTAATTTCCGTGTCGGCTTCGGTAGGTGAAGTTGTGCAGGTGTTGGTAGCTCTGCCAGACCGACATGTTGATGACGATTGTGTTATCGCCGAGGAGCTCAGCGCCGGTCAAGTGACCGAACCCCGCTTGCTGCCGCCAGACAAATCCTGGCGCGTCCTCAGCAAGCTTGTTGATCATGGCAAGAGCAGCGACAAACTCCTGCTGCTGCGGCGCGCTAAGCGGAGCCCGAAGGCGCCCGATGTTGATCTGGGCGAGCTCGTATCCGGATGTCTGCACCAGATCTACCCCGCCGCGGTGCCGTACGCGCCGACCAGAAACGCACGGTCTGCCACGCGTTCACCGTAGCCACCGCGACTCTGCATGCATGATCGAGTGTCAAGATAGGGCCATGTCTGAGCTGGAGCAGCAACGCATCCTGAAGACCGCGATCCCCGGGCCGCGCTCGCTCGAACTGATGGCGCGGAAGACCGGCGCCGTCGCGCGGGGCATCGGTACCACGATGCCGGTCTTCGCTGTCGAAGCTGGCGGCGGTGTGGTGGTCGATGTCGACGGCAATAGCTTGATCGACTTCGGGTCCGGGATCGCCGTGACCACGATTGGAAACAGTGCACCTCGCGTTGTGACGGCCGTTCAGAATCAGGTGGAGCTGTTCACCCATACCTGCTTCATGATCACCCCGTACGAGGGCTATGTCGCCGTCGCCGAGCAGCTCAACCAGCTCACCCCAGGCAACTACGAGAAACGCAGCGCGTTGTTCAACTCCGGCGCTGAGGCAGTGGAAAACGCGGTAAAGATCGCCCGCGCGTACACCAAGAAGCAGGCTGTCGTCGCCTTCGACCACGCTTACCACGGTCGGACCAACCTGGCCATGGCGCTGACCGCGAAGAGCATGCCGTACAAGCACAGTTTTGGGCCGTTCGCGCCGGAGGTCTACCGCGCTCCCCTGTCCTATCCCTACCGCGACGACAAGCTCATCGATGGCGAGCTCGCCGCCCGACGGGCTACGGACCTGATTGAGTCGCAGGTCGGAACGGGCAATCTGGCTGCCGTGATCATCGAACCGATCCAGGGCGAGGGCGGCTTCATCGTTCCAGCCGACGGATTCCTGCCGGCATTGGCGGACTGGTGCCGTTCCAACGACGTGGTCTTTATTGCGGACGAGATACAAACCGGTTTTGCTCGTACGGGTGCCATGTTTGCCTGCGAGCTGTTCGAAGTTGTTCCCGACCTGATCGCGACCGCCAAGGGGATTGCTGGCGGGTTGCCGCTTGCCGGGGTCACGGGACGCGCCGAGATCATGGAAGCGGTTCATGTCGGTGGTCTGGGCGGAACGTACGGCGGCAATCCCGTCGCTTGTGCCGCAGCACTGGCGGCGATCGAGACGATGAAGGCCGACGGCCTCGTTGCGCGCGCCCAGCAGATCGAGCGGATCATGGTGAGCCGGCTGCACCGGATGCAGGCCGAGGACAACCGCATTGGCGATGTCCGAGGCCGCGGCGCGATGATCGCCATTGAGCTGGTCCATCGCGACACCACTGATCCGGATCCGGCTTTGACAGCCGCGGTCGCGACTGCGGCGCGGGAGCAAGGGGTCATTGTGCTGACCTGCGGCACCTATGGAAATGTGCTGCGTTTCTTGCCGCCGTTGACGATAAGCGACGAGCTGCTGAACGAGGGCCTCGATGTGCTGGCCGAGGCCTTCTCGGCTTCGTGATCTCCCACCACGTCACTCAACCAGCGGACGTCGCCCGCGAGCTCTACGGCGCCCAATTTCCGCCTCTAAATAGATATGTCGACATTCTGGCTTCAACGGGAGTCGAGTGGGGGCTCCTCGGGCCTCGCGAGGCAGACAGACTGTGGGATCGACACATTCTCAACAGCGCGGCACTTACTGGGCTGATCGCGCCAGCCAGCGCGGTCGCTGACGTGGGCAGCGGTGCCGGCCTACCCGGCATTCCCCTTGCAATCTTGCGGCCCGACCTGCGAATGACGCTGATCGAGCCGCTGCTACGGCGCTCCACGTTTCTGACTCAGACCGTAGCGGAGCTCGAGATAGCGGGTCGTGTCGAGGTGATCCGATCGCGCGCCGAAGATCACCACCAGACCTACGATGTCGTAGTCGCGCGAGCCCTCGCTCCCCTTGACCGACTGATCGGCTGGTGCAATCCGCTCCGCGCTGCAGACGGCGTGATCCTGGCGCTCAAGGGGAGTTCTGCGGCCGATGAGGTGGTCGCGGCGAAGGGTCAGCTGGATGCCGCGCAGCTCGATGCAGAGGTGTTGAAGCCTCGGGCCCACCCGGATGTAGAGCCGGCTACCGTGGTGCGACTCGCGGCCCGCCCTCGCCGCATCTGACGGAAGAGCGGTGGAAGCCGCGCGGGCGGCCGTAACAACCTAAGACGCTTGAAACGGAGTCGCCGCTCAAGACAAACGTCGCCGCCAAAAGCCGGCAACAGCGTTGTCTAGGCCGGCAGCACGGGCTCCACCGCGACCGCTCATGCAGTGTTGGGTGCGAGCATCGCTCCCCAATTGGGCGCGGCTGCCCGCGCAAGCTCTTTCTGGTTGCTACGTTGTGGCGGAACGGTCAGGAAGGGATCTGCATGATCGCACCGCCGGTGGCAGAGATTCGGATTACGCCGGGGCTCGGCTGGCCCAGGAACGTTGAGGTCGATCCGCGGATCGGCTGGCCGAACGTTCCACGTGAAACGCTGGATTGGCCCCAACGTGCAGCTGCGCGATCATTGCCCAGCGCCTCGGTGGTAACGACAACGGCACTAGCACCTCCCGCGATCGAGATACCGCCGGGTCCGCGACGCGCACGCTTTGATGAGGACGAATTCGGCCCACCTCCGGTTGAGGAAGACCCACCGGCCACGTCCACCGCAGAGAGTTTGACGACCGCTTCATTGCCTGCGCCGCCACTGCCCCGAGTCTTTGTCGTGGCGAACCAGAAGGGCGGCGTCGGCAAGACCACAACATGTGTGAACCTCGCGGCCGCCCTCGCACTTGGCGGTCTCACTGTGCTCGTCATCGATCTTGATCCCCAGGGCAACGCCACCACGGCGCTCGGCGTCGACCATCCAGCCGGGACGCCCGGAACGTACGAAGTGCTGATGGCTGGTGCACCGCTCTGTGATCACGTGGTCGACTCCCCCGAGGCGCCCAGCCTCAAAGTCCTCCCGGCCACGATCGACCTCGCTGGTGCCGAAATCGAGCTCGTTTCCATCGTCGCTCGCGAGAACCGGCTCAAGCGAACTTTGCGTGCCTACCTCCAGGACCACCACGCCGATTACGTCTTTCTGGACTGCCCGCCGTCGCTCGGGCTATTGACGCTCAATGCTCTCGTGGCCGCGAATGAAATCCTGGTCCCGATCCAGTGCGAGTACTACGCACTCGAGGGCGTCACGCAGCTGTTGCGCACAATCGATCTGGTTAAGGGGGAGCTCAACAACGAGCTCCGCCTGAGCAGCGTGCTGCTCACAATGTTTGACGCCCGGACCAAGCTTGCCGCGCAGGTCGCCGATGAGGTTCGGCAGCACTTCCCGGTCGAGACGCTGCCCACGGTCATCCCGCGTTCGGTGCGCATTTCAGAGGCGCCCAGTTACGGCCAGACCGTTTTGACCTACCAGCCCAGCTCGGCAGGCGCCATTTCTTATCTCGAAGCCGCACAAGAGATCGCCCGTCGGGGCGTGGAGGAGAGCGCATGAACATTCGTACGGAGCGTCGCGGCCTCGGCAGAGGCTTGGGTGAGCTGTTCCAGCGAACGGAGCCGCAACTGGTTCCAGCTTCCGCAAACGGCCAATCTGAGGCGCCGCCAGTGGCACCGGTCCCCGATGGTTCCTATTTCGCCGAGCTGCCCTTGGAAGCGATCTCCCCCAACCCTCGGCAGCCCAGGACCGTCTTCGATGAGGAGGCGATGAATGAGCTGGTGGAGTCCATCCGCGAAGTCGGCATGTTGCAACCCATCGTGGTCCGTCCAATTGGTGGCGCGCAGTTCGAGCTCGTTATGGGAGAGCGTCGGTGGCGAGCCGCGCAACAGGCCGGAGTCGACACGGTCCCCGCGATCGTACGCGAAACCGCAGATCACGAACTGCTGCGCGACGCCCTCTTGGAGAACCTGCATCGCGCTCAGCTGAACCCGCTCGAAGAGGCCGCCGCCTACCAGCAGATGCTGGAAGACTTCGGCTGCACTCAGGAGGAGCTCGCCAGCCGGATCAAACGCTCACGACCGCAGATTTCAAACACCATCCGTCTCCTTCGGCTGCCGCCGACCGTGCAGCGGCGCATTGCCGCGGGGGTGATCAGCGCCGGGCACGCGCGGGCGCTGCTGGCCATCGAGGACCCGACCAGCCAGGAGCGCCTCGCTCAGCGAGTAGTGGCGGAGGGGCTGTCGGTGCGGGCTGTGGAGGAACTCGTGACGGTGGGCGAAGCCGCGGATCCGGCTCCACGGCGACAGCGTCAGCCGAAGATGGTCGCACCGAAAGTCAAAGATCTCGCTGATCGGCTCTCAGACCACTTTGACACTCGTGTTCGCGTCGCTCTGGGAAGGACCAAGGGCAGGATCGTCATCGAGTTCGCCACAGTCGACGACCTGGAGCGCATTGTTGCACTGATCGAGAAGCCGTCAGAAGCCGCCGAACAATATCGACAAAGCGACATTCAAGAGGACGTTGAGGGAGTCGCCGCCGGCTCTGCCGCTTCGGCTTGAGCGAGCTTGGCTCTGATGTTCTTGGTGGCGGAACGCTCGGCCACAAAGGACAGGAAGGGGATGGTGCCAGCCAGCGCAATCAGAATCAGCCGCTTCCAGCTCCACTTAGCCCGCAGGCCCAGGTCGACAGCGGTGATCAGCAGGATCATGTAGAGGTAGCCGTGCGGGATCGCGGTCCAAGTCACGACGTCGGGGTTGCCCCCGAAATACTTCAGCGGCAGGCCGACGCACACCAAGATCACCAACAGGGTGCCCACGACGTAGGCCATGATCCGATACCGGATCCACGCATTGCGCATGGGCTGAAGCCTATGTCGGCTCACCTGGGCGTTCCGGTGTGATCTCAACCTCACAGCTCGCCGTTGGGGCTGGAGGTCGCTTCGCTCCCGCCTATATTCTCCGCGACCTCGCGAAGCCCGATATCCCGAGCAATTCGGTAAGCCATAAAGAGGGTGAACGCGGCGAACAGCCACCACTGCGTCGAGTAGGCCCCATTCCGCAGCCGGCCAGAAGCCTCGGGCAGCAGCAGTGGAGACGCCGCCAAACCCTGGCGAGCGGCATCGGCACCGGACAGGTTGACATACCCGCCGACCAGCGGGCCTGGCCAGTCTTGCGCCAAGGCAGGCAATCGGACGGAGGCAATTTGGCCGCTCGGCAAATCGGCTCCCGGCAGATGTTCTTCCGTGGGCAGCAGCACGCCGACCTGTTGGACTGGGCCGCTGGGCGGCGCTGGCGCATTCGGCTCAAAAACGACGCCACGTACCACCGCCAGCACGCTGCCGTCACCTTGCCGCAATCCCGTCAGTACCCGGAACTGCCCACCCTCCATGGGCACGAGCAACTGCAGTGCCGGATCGTAGGTGCCTTGGAAGGTCACCGACCGTCCATATCCATCGCTCACCGGCGCTCCGGCCCGGGCGACCGAGGTGAGCGGAACCGGCGGAGCTGACGCCCGACGTTGCGCCGCAGCCTGTCCCTGGTTGTGGTAGACCTCGAGCTGCCAGAAGCCGAGCAAGACCATTGCCGCCGCCAGGGCGATGCCGAGGGCGATGACCAGGACCTGCCAGAAACGGGTCATCGATTACGTCTCAGTGCGCCGCCAACGAGATCACAATAGTTCTCTGCTCGCGCGGCGCCCCGGGAAGCTGGTGCCGTCGTCGCTCTTCCCGAGACGAAAAGCGTGTCTCACTCATCGCTCCTTCGATCACCAGCGGGCGCCTACCGACGCTCGCAGAGGATTGGCGCGGCCGCCGCGAGCTGCGGCCGCATGGACCAGGTCGGCACACATCTTTCCTAGGCTCCAGCCGGCAGTCTCGATCGCCAAGGGCACCGCCGACGTCTCGGTCATGCCGGGCGACACGTTGACCTCGAGGAACACCGGCTCCCCGTCCGAGGTGACGATGAGATCAGTTCGTGAGAGATCCCGCAGACCCAGCGCCGCATGTACGCGCAAGGCCACATCAGCGCACCGGTTCGCCACATCGGACTCCAGCTCAGCCGGGCACAAGAACCGGGTTGCGCCGGCGGTATACCGGGCCGCGTAGTCGTAGACGCCAGACTCCGGACGGATCTCCACGGCAGGAAGAGCGATCGGGCCGCGCCCGCGGTCCACGACTGCGACCGTCACTTCGGTTCCCTCGATAAACTCCTCGATCACCGCTACGGAGCCGTATGCGTATGCCCCGACCATGGCCGCCGGAAGCTCCCCGGCCCGCGCGACCTTGCTACACCCGAGCGCGGAGCCACAGCGTGACGGCTTCACCATCATCGGGAAGCCGAGCTGATCACCGAGTGCTTTGACCAGCACTTGAGCGCCCAGCTCGCGGAACGTCTCGTGTGGCAGCGCCACCTGGTTGGGCGTTCGGATGCCCGCGGCGCCGACGACAGTCGTCGCGATTGACTTGTCGAACGCCAGCCGGCAGGCCGAACCCACCGAGCCGACGAATGGCACGCCAAGCAGGTCGAACACCTCGCGCAGGGCACCGTCCTCACCAGCCTCGCCGTGCAGGACGGGGAAGACGACTGAGCCAGTAAGCTCAGCGAGCCGCGAGAGCAAGGTGGAGTCAACATCGGACTCCACGACCTCGATACCCCGAGAGCGCAGCGCCTGACTCACCCGGCGTCCGGAACGCAACGACACATCACGCTCATGGGACAGACCTCCCGAGAGCACGATCACCGTCTCTAGGTATCCGTTGTCGTCCACCCCTCTCCTTCCTTCATGATCATCAAGCCATGATCAACTTCGATCAAGATCAACTTCTGGTCCAGTTCCATGATCATCAGGTCTGATTCGGACCTGGTGCCTCACGGGGTCCGAGTGCCAGGCGGCCACTCTCAGGCTCAACGGCGGTGCCGAAGATCTCGAGCATGCTCGCTTCGTACTCCATCACCTCACCGAGCCGGCGGGTGCCTTCGATGATGCGCTCTGGCGTGGGGAAACAGTACGACAAGCGCATATGCCGACTGCCCAGGCCATCGGCATAGAACGCGGTCCCGGGGACGTACGCTACTCGAGCGGTGACCGCGCGGGGCAACATAGCGTGCGAATCGATCCCCGGCGGCAGCGTCAGCCACACAAAGAAACCACCTTGCGGGTTCGTCCACGTGGTGCCGGCCGGCATGTGACTGCTGAGTCCAGCGATCATGGCGTCGCGTCGCTCGCGGTACATCTCTCGGAAGATCTTGATCTGTCCACGCCAGTCGTGGTTCGACAGGTAGGCCGCGACGGCAAACTGCGAAAAGACCGGCGGACACAGGGTTGCCGCTTCCTGAGCGAGCACCAGCTTTTCGCGTACCGCGTGCGGCGCCAGCACCCAACCGACCCGGAAGCCGGGTGCAAAGGTCTTGGAGAACGAACCGAGGTAGACCACCAGATCTTCGTCCAGCGACCGCAGGGCCGGGATGGGCTCGCCGTCGAAGCCCAGCAGCCCGTACGGGTTGTCCTCGATCACCAGCAGGTCCGCCTGTTGGGCGAGCTGGAGTAGTTCCAACCGTCGATCGAGCGATTGGGTGACGCCCGCGGGATTGTGGTAGTTCGGGATCGTGTAGAGGAACTTGACGGTACGCCCTGCGCGGCGCAGCGCTCTGAGCGCATCGGCGAGCGCGCTCGGATTCAGGCCTTGTTCATCCATCGCGACATGGACGACATCGCATTGATAGGAGCGGAAGACCCCGAGTGCGCCGACGTAACTGGGTGCCTCGCACAGCACCACATCGCCCGGATCGCAGAAGATGCGAGTAAGAAGATCGAGACCCTGTTGCGATCCGACTGAGACCATCACATCGTCCGGGTGCGCCGAGATGTTTTCCAGCCTCATTACTTCACAGATTGCTTCGCGAATGGCTGGCTCGCCCTGGCCTGAGCCGTACTGCATGGCGCGCCGCCCGTCGTTGAGCACCAGCTCGCGGAGCACGGAACCGACCACATCCAGCGGAAGATCGGTGATGTTGGGCATGCCGCCGGCGAGTGAGACGACCTCGGGCCGGTTGGCCACGGCGAAGAGGGCCCGGATCGCCGACGCGGTCATGCCGTGGGCACGGGCGGCGTACCGATCGATGTAGTGATCAAGCCGGGTGTCTTGGCGCCGCAGCCGCTCCAGCACCGGTTCTTCAGGTTCGGGTGGGGAAGTCTCACTCACATAACTAGCGTGCCTCATTTCATCTGAGGCGTGCATCTTCGCCCAGCTGCGAGCGTCGGAAAATCGCGCGCCGCCGTGCTGAGGAGGAGAGAGCGGAGGCGTTCTTTCCTCTGCGAGCGACGACGAAGTAGGCGGATCCCAAGCGCGATTGCGCGAGCAGCTCCAAACAAAAGGGCGATTTTGCCGACGCTCGCAGCTGGGCCGCTTCATCGGGCGCAATTCGCAGCTGGTGGGGTCGCCGCCTACGATAAATCCATGGCAACGCCCAATGGCACGCGCCCGATGCGGTGGTCACGATGGCTTGCCGCCGGCATGATGTTCGGTCTCGCCCTCGGTTTTGCGTTCGGACTAGCCAAGCCACGCGTCAGGAAGTAAGCCCATGGGATCCCGTCGCCTGCGCCCGATGACCGCCGCCGACCTGCCCTCGCTGCCGGGATCTTGCGCGCGGTGCACCTTTTGGGAGTCGAGTCTCACCGACCTGGCGGCGCCGGCGGATCATGTCGATCGGGGCGAGATGAAGGCCGAGTGGGCCGAGATCGTCACCCGGCACTGGGGCTACTGCGGAGTGATCGCGTTTGCCGATGACGAGCCGATCGGTCACCTGACACTGGCCCCCGCGATGTACGTGCCGCGGCTTGGTGCCTTCGCAACCACGCCGGTCGGGCCGGACTCTGCAGTGGTGATGTCAGCGCATGTGGCACCGGAACTGCGTGGCAAGGGACTCGGCAAGCAGCTCGTGCAATCGGCTGCTGGACTGGTGGCCCGCCGCGACATCCGGGCGCTCGAGGCGGTTGGTACCTACCATGACGGCCCGTCGTGCATGTTGCCGGTCGGCTGGCTGGAGGCGGTTGGCTTCCAGGTGGTACGCCCCCACCCGATCACCCCACGCTTGCGGATGGATCTGCAAACCGCAGTTCGCTGGCGCCCCGGTCTCGGCGCTGCCTGGCACCGTCTCACCGATCTGGTGCGTCAGCCGCAATCCCCCGAGCCCGCCACGTACACCCATCGCGAGGTTGGGTCCTAGAGCTGCGATCGCTCACGCTCCCTGATTCAAAATTCCGACCGTTGCGGTGTTTTCGACAACTGGGTACGTGATCGAGGCTTCAAAACTCCGCATTGGTCGGAAATTTGTCCCTTGGTCAAGGGAGTTTGTGACTCGCTCGCAGCTACCTCTACTCGTGGAGAGCTACCGGCTCCTCACCCGTGTGGCCGCTATCGTTTGGCTCGCCTACTCGCTGTGGGAGTTCGTCCTCCAGATCTTTATACCCGAGGTCAACATTCGGGTCGACCTGCTTCCCCTCTATCCGATCCTGCTGATTACCGGCGTCCTCGGTATCGCGTTTGGCCTTGCCTCGAAAAAGGGTGAGTCTGAGCCCGGGAGCTAGCTGTTCAATTCCAGTCGTCACCCGACAGGTAGGGGTGGGCCGCTACGACGGGCTACCAGGTTTAGGCCTGCGGACAGCAGCAATCGCCAGTTGCTGCTGTCCGGCAGCTCCGGTCCTAGCCGGACTTGGCAGCCTCAGCGATTCCTGACAGCTCACCGAGCCGGTTGACATGCTCGTTGAGTGCATCGAGCACGGCCTGGAGCTGCACTTGCGCCACCTTGGCGAACATCCGGACGTACTCGACGTCCCGGACCGAAGGGTCCTGGCTGCCGGCGCGTTAGGCGACCGCCGCGGCCCGGCCGACAGCCCCCGTGCGGCTACCTTGGCCTGCTCCATGATGTCGCGCTGCTGGGACCGTGCCGAGTGCGGCTACGACTCGAAAGATGATCACCCGTACGCGATGAGGTATGCGGCGATGTCCACGCCCGGATTCTCCGACCACCCGGTGCTGATACTCGTATCAACTTATCTGAAAGGAGCACACCCGGAGCCCGGCCGGTTTCTGCCCGAGACTCACACTGCCCAGGATCCCGAAACCCCAGCAAATGGGCCGGAGCGCCCGCTGCGACCAGTAAGCCGGACCAGCGAGGCAGTGTCCCGGTCCTGATCATGGCAACGCCGAATAGGACATAA
>Ga0222622_10000141_pt1 | contig 24969 bp, 24 predicted proteins | sample PLM2_5_b1metaG_FD_177335 | JGI IMG/M metagenome (GOLD analysis project Ga0222622, IMG submission 177335) | Groundwater sediment microbial communities from an aquifer in East River, Colorado, USA - PLM2_5_b1 | ecosystem: Environmental > Terrestrial > Soil > Riparian zone | place: USA: East...
GCACGGCTCGCCGCTTCGGGGCTAGCCACCCTTCTCCCCTCGGCGCACTTGATTGGACGCGCGGTGCAGCTCGCCGGCGCGATCGCCGTCGGCGTGATCGTCCTCATCGCCGCGGCGCGCATTCTCCGGCTGGCGGAGTTCGACGATGCATTCGCACGAGTCGTCAAACGACTCCGGCCGTCCGCATGATCTCGCGGCTTCGGCTCCACCCGACCGTTGTGCTCATGGCTGCGGCGCACTTCATGGTCGATGGGTACGGAAACATCTACGCCCCGATGCTGCCCATTCTGATTCCACGTCTCGGCCTGTCGCTCGCGGCCGCCGGCACATTGACGATGTTGTTCCAGATGGCCGCATCGGTCGCGCAGGTCGGTTTCGGACATATTGCGGATCGCTGGCGTCCGCGCACGCTGATCACAATCGGCCCGGTCGTGTCGGTCTGCCTATTGAGCCTGATCGGACTGGCGACGTCACGCGAGATGCTGGCGTTAATCCTGATCGCTGGGGGACTCGGCGCCGCCGCGTTTCATCCGCCCGCGGCCGCGCTCGCACATCGGTTGGGTGGAGACCGCCAGGGTTTCACCATGTCGGCCTACATCACCGGCGGCACACTCGGATTTTCCTTGGGGCCCCTGTGCTTCGCTCCGTTCGCGCAGCGATTTGGCATCGAATGGACGCCGCTGCTGGCACTTCCCGGGCTCGCGGTCGTGCTGTTTTTCGTGCGACGAGTTCCGCCGATTCCATTGCATCCCTCGGCGCGGCGCGGCTTCGCTGCTCTTCGACCGTATGCGAAGCCGCTCGCGCTGCTCTACACCATCGTCGTGTTGAGAACCCTGGCGTCGTTGACGTTCGCCACGTTTGTTCCGGTGATGCTGACGCGACGCGGCCTGTCGGTCGGCGAGGCGGGCGCGTCGGTCGCGGCGTACTTGTTCGGGAGTGGAGTGGGCGGGTTTTTTGGAGGGCCGATCGCGGACAGATTTGGCGCCCGGATCGTCATCGCCCTCTCGCTGGTGGCGTCGACCCCCTTTCTTTTCCTTGCGCCATTCTTGAGCGGCTGGCAGTTCGTGGTCGTGCTGGCGATTGGGGGACTTTTTTTGCAGTCCACGCTGCCCGTAAACGTCACGTTCGGCCAGTCCCTTGCACCCGTCAGCGCGGCGACCGTGGCGTCGCTCATGATGGGCTTCGCGTGGGGAACCGGAGGCCTGAGTGTGCCGTTCGTAGGTCTGATAGCCGATCGCATCGGCATCGAACACACGCTGGTCGGGGTGTCGGTCATTCCGCTTCTCGCCGCTGCGTGCGCCCTCCCACTGCCCGCGCGCGCGGGCGCGGCATCGCCGTCGCAGCCCGCCGAAATCATCGTTCCGGAAACCGGACGCTGAAGGTCGCTGTGGTACGATAGTTTCTTCTGACGAACGAAGCCAATGACCCGCTATGCCCGCCCAAACTCGCTGAGCTACTCCTTCGGTCCTGGACCCATCACTCCGGCAGTGAAATGGATCATCTGGACGAATGTCGTGGCGTTTGTGGCGACGGTCATTCGCCACGATTTGTTGTACGTCCTCGGCGTGATCCCCGCCGACGTCATCGAACGACGCTGGGTGTGGCAGCTCGTCACGTACATGTTCATGCACGCGGGGCCGGCGCATATCCTCTTCAATATGCTCGGCGTCTGGATGTTCGGCGTCGAGCTGGAACGGTTGTGGGGGACGAAGTTTTTCGTCCGCTATTACGCCGTGACCGGCATCGGCGCCGCGGTGACGACGATTCTGGTCGCGCTGCTGCCGTTCGCGATCACGCGTGCGACCTACAACACCGTCACGGTCGGAGCCTCGGGTGCGTTGTTCGGGATCCTGCTGGCGTTCGCAATGTACTACCCTGAGCGCCCAATCCTCATGGCGCTCATCTTTCCCATTCCGGCGAAATATTTCGTCATTATCATCGGCGCGCTGTCGTACTTCTCGTCGCCCGGCGGCGTGGCGCACGCCGCGCATCTCGGTGGGTTGATCTTTGGCTACCTCTACCTGCAGGGCGGCCGCGGCGGGCTCACCGCAGAACTCAAATACCGGTACTTGAAGTGGAAGATGAACCGCCTTCGCAGGAAATTCGACGTGTACTCCGGCGGCCGGTCCGACTGGGACCGCAAGGTCCACTGACTGTCCGCTAGCTTCGGTGGAAATATAAGTCGGTGTGATCCAGCCAGTCCTGCCGAATCGGACTGAAGACATCCAATTCGAACGTGTCATCCAGCGCTTCCGCCTGGTGCTCGATCCATGACGGGATGTGAAGGACTTCACCTTCACGCACCGTAATTTCCTCACCATTGATCAGGAACTTGAGTGCCCCCTGGAGCACGTAGGTCATCTGCTCGCTTTCGTGCGAATGCATCGGAACGAGCGCACCCTTTTTCAGATAGACCTGGGCAACCATCTCACGCTCGCCGGTGACAATTTTTCGGGAAATCATCTCGGTGACCTTCTCGAGCGCGATCTCGTCCCACCGGTGAAGCCGTACGGCCTGTGTTGCCACGAACAACGCCCTTTCTGGATCTGCGAAAACGGCGATTATATCGTGCAGGCCGGCGGGCAGACGGGGCCGTCTGGACGGCGCTCTCGTCGTTCCCGCGATGCTATAATCAAGCGTTTAGCCAGACGCCACCGCCGGTCTCATGCGTGATCGGCGGCCGTGTCAGTATCCGCCTACAGGCACGAGGGTTCGGAGGCATGAAGGGAACGGCGCTCAGCAACGGCCCGAGCACGCACGCCGAACGTCCAGGCGCGGATTACGCCGGCCTCACTCGCGAGGACGTTCTCCGGGCCTACCGCACGATGGTCCTGTCACGCCGGATCGACGACAAGGAAATCCAACTCAAGAACCAGAGCCTGATCTTCTTCCAGATCAGCGGCGCCGGCCATGAAGCCATTCTCGTCGCGGCGGGGATGACGCTGAAGGCAGGGCACGACTGGTTCTATCCCTACTATCGCGATCGGGCGTTGTGTCTCACCCTGGGTGTCACGCCGTACGAGATGTTTCTCGCCGGAGTCGGTGCGAAGGACGACCCGAGTTCCGGCGGACGGCAGATGCCCTCGCACTGGGGAGACAAGCGTCTCAACATCGTCTCGCAGTCGAGTCCGACCGGGACCCAGTGTCTTCAGGCAGTGGGATGCGCCGAGGCCAGTCTGCTGTTCAACAAGATCACCACCATCGAGCAGCGCGCGGAATGGTTCCAGCCCGACGAGGTCACCTATCTGTCGGTCGGCGATGGAGCGACGAGCGAAGGGGAATTCTGGGAGTCGCTGAACACGGCCTGCCTCGATCGCGTGCCGCTCGTCTGCGTCGTGGAAGACAACGGCTACGCGATTTCAGTGCCCGTAGAAGTACAAACTGCGGGCGGCGACATCTCGAAGCTGGTCTCCTCCTTTCCGGGACTCTTCGTCCAGAGTATCGACGGCACCGACTTTCTCGCCAGCTATCGCGCGATGACAGAGGCCGTCGCCTACGCGCGGGCGAGAAAAGGACCGGCGCTCGTCCATGCAAGAGTGATTCGCCCTTACTCGCATTCGTTGTCAGACGACGAGAAGTTGTACAAGACGGCTGAGGAGCGCGCGGCAGAGGCCAAACGGGATCCGATTGTGCGGCTGGCCGCGTTTGTGAAAGCCGAAGGAATTGCCACCGACGCGCAACTCGATGCGCTGGCGCGCGAAGTCGATGCGGAAGTGAACACCGCAGCCGATGAAGCGCGCAAAGCGGAAAAGCCGTCGCCGGAGAGCGCGACGCTCTACGTCTATTCGCCCGACGTCGACCCGTCGTCGGAGGCCTTCGATACGCCTGCTGCTCCAACAGGCAAGCCAGACACGATGGTGGCGGCGATCAACCGAACGTTGAAAGACGAGATGGCGCGCGATGCGCGGATCGTCGTGTTCGGGGAGGATGTGGCCGACTGCAGTCGCGAGTCAGCACTGGAACACGTCTCTGGTAAGGGCGGCGTGTTCAAGGTCACGCATGGACTTCAGCGGCGTTTTGGCAGCGCGCGCGTGTTCAATTCGCCGCTTGCCGAGGCGAACATCGTCGGCCGCGGCATCGGTATGGCCACCCGCGGCCTGAAGCCAGTCGTGGAGATTCAGTTCTTCGATTACATCTGGCCGGCCATGATGCAGATGCGCGACGAGATGTCGATGCTTCGGTACCGCTCGAACAACGCGTTCTCCTGTCCGATGGTGATTCGAACCGCCATCGGCGGGTACCTCCGAGGCGGTGCGCCCTACCACAGCCAATCGGGGGAAAGCATCTTCGCGCATTGCCCGGGGATTCGCGTGGTGTTCCCCTCGAACGCACGAGACGCTGCGGGACTGCTGCGCACCTCCATTCGATGCGACGACCCGGTGTTGTTCCTCGAACACAAGCACCTCTACCGACAGACCTACAACAAGGGCGAGTATCCGGGACCCGACTACACCATTCCGTTTGCCAAGGCGGCCGTGCGCCGCGAAGGCAGCAACGTGGTCGTGATTACCTGGGGCGCGCTCGTGCAACGGTCGTTACTGGCAGCGCAGCAGGCGGAGAAAGACGGCATCAGCGCGACGGTGATCGATCTACGTACGATCGTTCCCTACGACTGGGACACGATTGCCGCGGCGGTCAAGCACACCAACCGCGTCGTGATTGCTCACGAGGATCAGCTGACGTGCGGGTTCGGCGCCGAGCTGGCGGCACGCATTGCAGATCAGCTGTTCGAACACCTCGACGCGCCGATTCGCCGCGTCGCCGCGCTCGACACGCCGGTCGCTTACGCGCCGGTGCTGGAAGAAGTGATCCTGCCGCAGTCCTCGCACGTGCTGAAAGCCATCCAGGAAGTCGCCCGCTACTGATCGTCACGGTGAGCGTGCGGCGTATCATGAGCCGTGTGTAGACCTGGTTTCACACCGCTCGTTCTCGTGCTCAGCCTCCTCTCGATCGTGGTCGACGTCGAAGAACGTCGCGCCACCGGCAGTCTTCCCGCACATGTCGCCGCGGCGTTCGACGAGATGGCCGCCTGCCATCTGTCGCCGGCCGGCGAGTATCTGATCTTCGATCGCCGGGCCCACGCCGTGTACACCTATTCGAACGGTGCCGCCGGGCCAAAGCGAATCGTTCAGATCGGCTCAGAGACGGGCCGTATCATTCGTCCGACGGCGTTCGATTCAGCCGCAGATGGGAGCTTCGTCGTGGCGGATGCTCCGGAAGATCGACAGCGCGTTCAGTTTTTCAGCGCAGCCGGCACGACGCTGGGCGGGTTCACGATGCCAGGCCGGGGAGTGCCGCAGATCACTCTGGGCGATCTGGTCCTCAGCGGGCTGGGGACGCTGGAGTACACGGGGCAGACTGTGCTGATCAGCCAGCCTGAACTGGGTTCCCTGGTAATCGAGTACCTGCCAACAGGCACCCCGCTTCGCACTTTTGGCGAACTGCGTCCGACGGGACAGGAGAAGGATCCGCAGGTGCACGCGGCGCTGAACGTCGGGATCACCCTGCTCAACCCGAAGGGCGGCTACTACTTCGTGTTCCTCTCGGGGGTTCCGATGTTTCGAAAATACGATCCCGCCGGAACCCTCGTGTTCGAACGCCATATCGAAGGAATCGAGCTCGACCCCTACGTCGCGAAGGTGCCGACGACGTGGCCGAGAAAGCGCGGCGACATACCGATCGTTCCGGCGGCGGTCAGGACGGCGGCGGTCGATCCGGACGGGAACCTGTGGATCTCGTTGGCGGCCCCCTACACGTATGTCTACGACGCGTCCGGCGACAAGCGGCACACGTTGCAATTCCGCGGCGCCGGCATCATTGCTCCGACCAGTTTTTTCTTCACGCGTGATCGTCGCGTTCTTGTGACGCCGGGATGCTATGCGTTCGACGCCAGCCGCTGATGACGCCCCTCTCCGTCATATCAGCTTTCCAATCGCGCCCAGATCGAGGTTCAAATCTTCAGGACGAAGGTCGAACTGCTCGGCGAGATCGCGGATGGTCTCTTCGAGTTTCATCAGGGCGAGCCCGACTGATTCGGTTTCCTGCGGGCTCAGCGTATTTGCCTCCATGCGACGAATAGCCTGTCGCTCGAGGATTTGCCGGATGAACTCGACGAGTGTCAGCACGAGCTTCAACACGGATTTTCGTACTTCATCAGGATCGGCGTTCCATCGTGCCGGCGCTGACTTCGCCAGGCGATCCAGTTCCGCCCGCAGCGACTCGACCTCCTGGATGGCCAACGGCCCGTCGGCGGCCGCCAGACGCTTCTTTCTCGGAGAGCGCATCGTGCGGGCGCGGCTACCAGCGGAACGGATCGAACGGCGCGATCGTTTCACGCCCATGGTTCTGGAGCAAAAGCAAAGGGCGGCCACGGGCCGCTGACCGTCAGCACGGACGATTGAAACGGTCGCGTCAGTGATCGGTAACGGCGAACGTCAACCCGCGAAATCAGGTGGTAGACGGCACCGGCCAGCGCCTCGGAACCGCGACCGATGCGCTCCGCCACCACAAGAGCTCGCACCGCGTCTCTGACTTCGCCGAGGCTGCGCGGCACGTCACGGTCAGCGGCGCGCCGGGCTTCGAGATACGCGGTGCCACTCTCGCTCCGCCGGGCCCCGGATTTCTGCTCCGGCGATTGCGGCAAGGCGCTGGAAAATCGGAGGGTCATTTGCACGCGACCACGAACGAGAGCCAGTGCATCAAGGATGGCGGCTTTGCGCGCGACCACGACCTCTGAGAGTTCGCGTTGATCCATCCACGTACCGAACCGCACCGGCAGCAAGTCTTCAACCCGGCGAAAAATCGCCGTCACGATGGTGTGCTGAATTCGCAGCTCTTCCTCCGAAAGAGCAGGAGCCGTGGCGCGCCGTTCGACGGCCACAAACACGTGGTCGACTTCGATGAACTGAATCCGGTGACCTTGAACGGTGAACGGAGATGCGCGGCCGCTCGTCAGCGCGAAGACGTAAACGCGGCTCATTTTCGAGCCGGCATGATTCTGTCCGCCGCGCACAACAGTGCCGACAGGCGCAGGTAAACCAGATCCACATCGGCCAGCGCCAGAATCACATCGGCATTCAGCACGACGCCGCGATTCAGCAGGTTGTCGATGACGTCGGCGAGCGAAGTGTGGGCGGCGGGAACCAGGCTCGCGGTGTCGGCGCGCGGCTTCGGGGCCGGCGGCAGCGCACGGGGCGGCGGGCCGGGTGGCTTCGCCCGCCGCGGCGGGAGGGGGCGACGTGCCGCACTCACAGGACGAGAGGCCGGAACGGTGGAACGAGGGCCCTTCGGACGCTTCATGCGTTCGATCCGGAATCGATGAAGTTGTACGAAGGCCACGGACCGGTGAGCGTCACGCTGATGCGGTCGCTCGAATCCGCAACCTTCGTGACCGCTGCCGTGAAGCGCTTCCGCCGCGTCGACGGAACCAGAAACGCCGCGTCGAGCAGCGGTGGGCTGGTCGCGCCTTCCGGTATGTCGCCGCGCCGCCGGACATCGCGGGCGATCGCAGACAGGGTGCGATAGGCATCCTCCGCCGCCTCGGCAACGGCACTGGCCGATTGGCGCGCGACATCGCGGGCCGCTTTTTTCGCGGCAAGAAAGGCCGTGCCTGACGCGGCGCGCGTCATCTCGCCGGCAGATTCAGCACCACCGGCAGCTCGCGGCGTAATGCGTACGCCCCACTCCTCGCATCCCGCAATCCGCCGCACGATCGACTGGAATTCATGCAGGCGCGGCCGCATTGCGGCATCTGCAAGCTCCTCCGAGGAGAACATCGTGAAGAGCTTCATCGGAATCACCGTACAGGCTGTTGCACGCGTGAAGTGCTCCACCACGCGTTCGTGTGCGACGGCGATGTCGCTGACCCACGGCACGTTGCGCAGTGATGCTTCGAGCGTATCCGATCCGTAGACCTCGAGCGGAACGCTGGCGGTCACGACCCGAAACGATCGCGCCAGGGTGCTCAGCGCCGGGCGTGTCGCACCAGGCAATCCAGGCGGGACACCCGCAGCCGACGGCATTTTCGACGCGTGCACGATGCAGTAAAGATAGATTGCGGTTTCCGCCATACCGGGCAGCCGACGTCGATAGTATCGCAGAGGATCGCTGGGTCGAGTCGGAATGCCTTCCTGTGTCAGGGCCGGCGCGCCGGTACGTGCCACAGGCGTTGCCATCTGGCAAGGGCGGCGGGCCCGTGCGGCGGCGGAAGTTGGGCCGGCGCGATGACCATTGCCGCGTGGCGCGGAATGTCGCGTGCCATGCTTCTGATCTGCCTCTGCTCGATACGCGCCTCTGACCGACAACGCGCACAGGTCCCCCGCCCGACAGCATTGACCACGACAGCAGGGATGGCCACGTGCAGCCGATCGAGGCGGTCGATGAGGTCGCGTGTCTCCTCGTGCGGAAGCGCGGCCGCACGGGTCACCACGACGAACCCGGTATTCACGCGGTCGGTCAACGCCGCGCGAAGCCGGCCGAGACCCTGCGACAGAGTCACGAGCAGCGGGGCAAACGCCTCGAGGCCGGCGACGGGCTGATATTTCAGCAGGATCGCCATCAGCGCTTTCGTCCAGTCGTGCACCAGTTCGGGCATCTCGAGGAGCCTGAGCGCGTGACCGGTGGGTGCCGTGTCGATAACGATGGTATCGACGGTCTCGGTTCGCATGGCTTCAACGACGTCGATCACCGCGGCCAGCTCGTCGATGCCCGGTGGCGCCAACTCGATCAAGCCGTGCAACGCCTCCCGATCGGCTGTCATATCGACGTGCACGCCGCCGGTCGACGCGCCGGCGGCACGATCGAACAGCGCATCGATGCTTCGGGCGTAGCGCCTACTCATTCGATCCAGTTCGCGCGGCGCATCGATCTCTCGAACGAGCAAGGAAGCCGGTGCTCCGCGCACCGGTTGCGGATCGTTCCCTACTGGTTGACCGAGCACGTCGGCCAATGAATGCGCCGGATCCGCCGACAATAGCAATACCGATTTCCGCCTCACGCTCGCCAGCCGCACTGCGGCGGCGGCCGCACACGTCGTTTTTCCGACCCCCCCTTTGCCGCCAAACAGAATGAGCCGCAGCGAATCGATTCCGAATCCGTCGCCCATCAGCACGCGCGTCGCGTGCGGCTCGGCAACGTAGGGGCGAGTCATACGCGACTGGGTCGTCCGACGCGTTCGCAGCGGGTGCGCGTCTGCAATCTCGCGGCCAATTCTCCCAAGCGTCGGGACGCCGCGCGGCTCCGGAACTCGTTCGGCCACTTCGATCGCGTTGACCAGAGGGAGTCGTGATCGCAACCGCGTCATCGCCTGATTCTCCAGGACGCGGCGTCCGTCACACCAGCGACAGGGCGCAGCAGGCGCAGGCGTGACGCGGTTCACAATCACGTCCCTGAGCGGGATCTTTGCCGCCGCCAGCGAGGTCGCCGCGCTCGCGGTTTCGTCCACCGACATGGGTTCGGGAAGACTCACCCACGAGATGCGTGTCGCCTCAGGATCTCTGAGCAGTGCTTCCAGGCTTCTTCCCTCGCGATCGATTTCCCCGATCAACGTGTCGCTCTCGTCGGCGCGGTAGCTGCCGGTCAGCGCCTCCGCAATCATCCGATGCTTCCCCTGCATCCGATCGAACGCGTGGGCGATGCGCTGCAGCGTCTCCGGCATGGCCAGCATTCGCAGCGTGTGCCCTGTCGGGGCCGTGTCGATCACGATGAACTGGAATCTCGGGTCAGCCGAAAACCGGGCGATTTCGATCAGCGCTGCCACCTCGTCAATGCCGGGCAGCGATAACGCCAATAGCTTCGACACATCTTCCGCATCGAGCCAGGTGCCGCGGAGCGCGATCTGCTCGAGTGCGTCACGTCGCGGTGCCAGCCAACCGTCGAGGGCCTTGCGCGCGTCGATCTCGACGGCGTACAGCGGGCCGCCTTTGACCGGGACTCGCCGAGGCTGATGCGAGAGGGGCAGACGCAGGGCGTCGCCAAGCGACGGGGCAGGGTCGGTGGAAATAACCAGAGTGGCGGTTCCAGCGGCAGCTGCAGCGACGGCAATCGCGGCTGCGCAGGTCGTCTTCCCGACGCCCCCTTTTCCGCCGACGAAGTGAAACCGCGGTGAGAGTTGCGGCCTAGCTGCCGTCGTGCTCGTCGCCTTCGAAGGTCGCTTCGATCCCGGTGACGGTGTAGTCCTGCGGCGAGAAGGTTGCGGCGCCGCCACCCTGCCTCCGATCGCGGATGTCACGCAGACGCGCCAGGATGTCCGCTTCCAGCGTCTGGAATTCTTGCGGGCTCATCTCTCCCAGTTCTACGCGCATCTGTGCTGCCAGCAGCTGTTCGCGCAGCGCGGTGTCGTCGTTGAGCTCGGTATCCACCGCCGCGGCAATCTTGTCGAAGACGAAACGCAGGCCGCCGACCAGCAGCGAATCCAGCAGGAACATCGTCACGCACCCATCGATACCGTCAGTGAGCGCGTTCGAGCTTCAACCGGATATTGACGAAATTGTACGGCGGCCATGGACCCGTGTACTTGAACGTCAACTTGTCGTATCGCTGGCCGATGTCTTTGACCCGCGCGTCGAACGCCGGCTCGAGACTGCGCGCCACGAGGAATGCGGCGTTCATGATCATCCGGTCGCCGATCGGCTTGTTCGAGCGGGACGCGACCGAGACATTGCGCAGGGCCTCGAATATTTCACTGACGTATCGCTCCGATCGGGCCTGAAGGGCCGCGTCGATCAGCCGCCCGTACTGCATGCGGGCAAAATACGTGGAGCCCTTCTGCGTGGAGATCTCTCCCTTCAGTCGGCGGATGTCTTCGTCCTCCGCTTCGATCTCATGAATGATCTGGTCGCGATCCCAGAGCACCTTCAGACCGAACTCGAACTTGTCCTGCATCTTGTTGAGGACGTCGGTGAAGGCATCGTAGGCGGACCGGAGGAGTTCGATGATGTCGTCATCGGTCTTGAATACCGTGCCGAACGACATCGGGATGACGGTGTGCTCCTGCATGACCGTTTCGTTCACGCGCTGGTGCGCGAGCACGTTGTCGCGCGTCGGATCCTGCACGACCATCGGCGTGTTCGAGACGATCGCGGCAATGTCGCGGTAGTGGACCGTGTGCACTTCCGCCGCGTCGGCACCAATTCCGAGCATGCCGAAGCTCAACGGCCGCTCGGACTTGATGACGCAGTAGACGTACTTGCCGCTCGTTTCTTCACCGGCGGCGCCATCGGTTCGGGTGTTCTTTGCCGGCGGCGCCGGCAGCCGGGCGCGTTCGAGCTTGCCTTTTCCCCGCTCGGGGGAGGGGGACACGGCAGGTCCAGCGGATCGTGCCCGCCGGGCCGTTCGCGACTTCGTTCGTTTCGCGACCGGTTTCTCCAGTCGTGCCTTTGTTCGGGGGGTCGCGCCTGCGCGCCGTGCGGTCTTAGCCATGATCGCCTGTCCTGCTGGTCACTGCCTTCGCCGTCCGGCAGAGCCGTTCGCGTGCGTGCCGTCCTGACGGGGTTTTTTCGCTGCAAGCATTCGTCGGACCTCGGCGACCAGCGCATCGGGCAGGCAGGGCTTTGTGACAAACGCATCGCATCCCGCCGCGCGCGCGCCATCGGCAAATCCCGCCAGCGCGTGGCCGGTGAGCGCAACGATCGGAATGTGCTTCGTCCGCTCGTCCGATTTGAGCCGCTTGGTCGCCTCCCAGCCGTCCACTTTGGGAAGCGCCAGGTCCATCAAAATAATATCGGGCATCAGTTCGAGTGTCTTCTCGATCGCTTCCAGACCGTTCGTCGCTTCCGCCACACGATAGCCTGAGAACTGCAGGTAGGCGGAGTACATCTCGCGCGCATCCTGATAATCCTCGACCACGAGTACGAGCGGTTCGTCCGAGTGCGGATCGGTCATCGCTTTCTCAACTTGGCTGGCAGGCGCAGCGTGAATGTCGAACCCTGGCCAACCTGGCTCTCCAATTCGATGGTCCCAGCAAGCATTTGCGCCAGGCGACGGCAAATCGACAGGCCCAGCCCGGTGCCACCGTAACCGCGCGCAGGCGAGTTGTCGAGCTGGCGAAAGTCCTCGAATACTTTCGCCCGATCCGGGGGCGCGATCCCGACTCCGGTGTCGGCGACCGCAATCCCGGCCATTCGGGTCCGTCGATCGTACGAGGCCACGATGCGCACCGAGCCTGCCGGCGTGAACTTGAGGGCGTTGCTCAACAGATTGAGGACGATCTGCTTGACCTTCTGTCGATCGCTCCGCAGCTGCGGCAAGCCGCGCGGCATGATTGCACGCACCGTCAGGTTCGACTTCTTGATGATCGGCTCGAGCTCCGACATCACTTCTTCGACCAGCACCGGAATCTGGAACGTCGCCAGGTTCAACGGCATGCGTCCCGCCTCGATCCTGGTGATGTCGAGGATGTCATTGATCAGCGCGAGCAGGTGCTGCGAATTCGAGTCGATGCGCGTCAGGCTCTTGCGCTGCGCGTCGGTGACCGCACCCGACACGCCATTGAGCAGCATGTGCGTGTATCCCAGGATCGCATTGAGCGGGGTCCTGAATTCATGAGACATGTTGGCCAGGAACTGCGACTTCAGCGCGGACGCCTGCTCGAGCGCAATGTGCTGCCGCCGGAGCAGTTCGTTCTGCGCGGCGAGTTCGGCCGTCGCCTCCTGGACCTTCCGTTCCAGTTCGGCGGAAGCATCCTTCAACTGCTCGAACAATCGCGCTTTCTCGAGAGCCTCGGTCAAGTCGTGCAGGATCGTGACGACCCACATCAACTCCCCCTGCTCCGACAGAATCTGGCCGGCCAGTCCTTCGACCGGCGATAGGCGCCCGCTGACGGGGTCGGTGAGCTGAATTTCGCCGCGGTATCTCTGCTCGCCGCTTCGGGTGAGGACGTTCGACACGAACGACGTCAAGTGCGCCCCGTTGGCACGGACGCGCCGCAGCTCCAAGTCACTGGCTGACTTGGCTGCGGTGAACAGCCGCTCGGCCGGCTCGTTCATCAGCACAATGTCCCCTTCCTGATCGGTGACCAGGATCGGGTCTGCAACCGAGTCGATGATCAGATCCAGGCGGTGACGTTCATCCCGGACTTCCGCCTGCGCCAGCCGCAGTGTTCGATAGCTCTCTTCAATCTCTTCCTTGGCGCGCGCCAGATCGGTCACGTTTCTCAGAATCGAGACGACGTAGGTACCCTGGCGCTCGTCGGTCGCGCGGGAACTCAACAGCTCGAACAGCAGGTCCGAGCCTTCGAGCGGATCGACGAGCAGGAGTTCGCGACGAGCCATCTCGGTGTGGCCAACGGCGCTGGTCGAGAGCGCCGCCGAGAAGAGCATGTTGTTCAATCCCGCCGCACGCCGCCAGCCTTCGCTCGCATCCTCCGGGGCCGCGAACAGTTTCTCCGCGTGCATGTTGGCGATGATCAGTTTGCCTTCGGTATCGGTCAGCAGGATCGGATCGGTGACGGCATTGATGATGCTGTAGAGCAGCATCCGCTCCTGGCCAAAGCGCGTGTCCGCGAGCGTCTGGCCGCCCATCAGGCGCGCCACCTGTTTCCCCAGCGTGCGAGCCACCCACATCACCTCCGGGTGCACGTCGGGTGTCGCCGTGCTCGTCAGGAGCAGGCCGCGGGCGACCGACTCGGCGTCGGCGCGCAGCGGGATGGCATGAAACGGGATGTCTTCGACAGGGGCGCGAAAGTGGTCGGTCGTGCCGTCGAAATACGAGGCGTCGGGACGCTCCATCGCTCGAACGAGCGGGTGACCGAGGTCCTCTTTGCTCACCGAGAAGTCCACGATCACCGACGAGGGGACGCCGTGCTCGGCCACGAGCACCAGGCGCGAGGCCTCGGGCTCGACGACCGCAACGATCGCTTTCTTCACCGGCGTGTGGTGCACCACCCAGTCCACCGCGCGACGGGCGGACGCCTGAAGATCGGTGCTCGTCAACAGGAACTCGACCAGCGCGAGCTTCGCTTCCGTATCGACGCCGGCCAACTGCACGGCCGTCGCTGCAGCGGATCGGCGCACTCGCTACCTTTCAGGGCGTCTGCGTGGAGCCGGCCGTCCGGCCGTCGTCGAACGTGTGGCGGCCGGCCGTCCGGCCTTCGTCGAACGCGTGGCGGCGAGTTCCGCGCGCAGCGCGGCGTTTTCGCGCAGCACCGTTTCATGCTCGCCAAGCTCGAGTTGCGGCCGCGACACCGGCGCGACCTGGCTGACCGCTTCCGAGTACTTCAAGTAGGTATCGATCGAGGCAACCACGACGCGCGCTTCGACCGTGATCAGGTCGATCCCGACGAGAGACACGCGGACCCACGCATCAATGACGATACCCTTGTCCAGGACGCGATCGAGTACGTCAATGAGACTCGTTCCGCCCTGTTGCCGTTCAACTGCCATGCTGAAGCTCCTGGTCTCCCGAAATCCGCACGTGCATCACCGCCGGGTTCGCCGGGGTGCTCGCGTCAGCGCGTCCACTTTCTCCTCGAGCCGCTGAATCTGTGCGCGTAGCGAGTCGCGTTCCGCGATCGCACTGCGCTCCGCACCGGGTGAAAGATCCCGGTCATACCGCCACCAGTCCAGACCGATTTCCTGCGCCTTGTCGAGCGAACAGATGAGGAGCCGAATCCGAATGGTCAGCAGTTCGACTTCTGCAAGCGACACCTTGATATCGCCCGCGACAACCAGCCCCTTGTCGAGCACCCGGTCCAGCACGTCGACGAGGCCGGTCGCGCGATGGTGGGACGGTGGGTCGAAAGGCATGTGGGAGCGAACTATATCGCACGAATCTCAACCGCAGCAACCGACCTCGCCCGGCCGATTGCTACGGATGAGCTTCACTTTGTGTCCTGTTTTCGTTTAAACCTGTTGGCTACCGTCGCGATGCTCCCGGCTCGGAGATCGCTTCCACCAGTTCGCCGGTCGTCTTATCCTTGTGAACGCGAGTCGCGACATCGGCCTGCGCGATGATCCCCGTCAGGGACCCTCCCCGGTCTACCACCGGGATCCGACGCACCTGCCGCTCGGCCATACGAGACACAGCGGACGCGACCTCCTCGTCCTCGCGGCAAGTCACCAAGTCGGTGGTCATGACCTCTCGAACAGTCGTCTGCTCCGGTGAGCGGCCAGTCGCCAGAGCCTTCACCACAATGTCGCGATCGGTCACCATACCGACGAGCTGACGCGACGAACCCTCGACGATGGGAATCGCCCCGACATCTTCAGACTTCATGGTTTGGGCGACGCGAACAAGCGAATCCGTTGGCTGACAGCACGCAGGTTCGCGTGTCATCACTTCTCGGCAGGTTGACATTCTGCTTGCCTCCTTTTGCGGGCGCTAGACAGGGAATGCAAGCGTCCGGCCAGAGACACCGGTCAGTCACACGCCCTTCAATTCGCGTTTCAGCACCTTTCCGGTGGCACTGATGGGCAGCGAGTCCCTGAACTCCACAACACGTGGGTACTTGTACGAAGCAAACTGCTCACGTGCCCAATCCACGAGCATTTCCTCGGTGATGTTCGCTCCCGGTCTGCGCACGATGTAGGCCTTCACTTCTTCGCCGACCCGGGGATCGGGCACGCCGACAACCGCCGCCATCGCTACCGCCGGATGCGTGAGCAGCACTTCCTCGAGCTCACGCGGGTAGACGTTGTACCCGGATCGCAAAATCATGTCCTTCTTTCGATCGACGATGGAGAGATATCCGTCGGGATCGAAGACTCCGATATCCCCGGTGTGAAACCACCCGTTGCGGGTGGCTTCCTCGGTTGCTTCAGGACGGTTGTAGTAGCCGCGCATCACACTCGGACCGCGAACGACAATCTCGCCACGCTCGCCTGCGGCAACCGGCCTGCCCTCGTCGTCCACGCAGCGCACGTCGACGCCAAAGATCGGAAAACCGACGGTTCCCGGCTTCGTCGGACGATACAGTTGATTGAAGGACACCACCGGGGCCGTTTCCGACAGCCCGTATCCTTCGAGCACTCGCACCCCGAAGGTTTTTTCGAAACGCTGCAGGACGTCGAGCGGCATGGGTGCGCCCCCTGAGATACACACGCGCAAACACTTTGCGATCGCCGTCGGATCGGCGCTCGACGAGTTCACGTGCTCCAGCAGCATCCAATACATCGTCGGCACGCCAATCCAGAACCCGACCTCCTCGTCGACGATCGTTTGGAGCACCTGGGCCGGATCGAATCGCGGCATCAGCACCAGTCGCAGACCGCCATACAGGCCGGAGTTCATCTGACAGGTCTGCGCCGTCGAATGAAAGAGCGGCAGGGTGACCAGCGACACGTCCTGCTCGAATCCGGTTTTGCAAGCAGGACGGATCATGTCGTGCGTCGCGACCGCGTTCAGCAGCATGTTCTCGTGGGTGAGCTCCGCTCCTTTGGAACGGCCGGTCGTTCCCGACGTGTAGAGAATCACTGCCGTATCGTTTGGGCGCCTTCGTCGTGGTTCGAACACCGTGGGCTGGCCGCGCATGACAGTCCCGAGCGTTGTCGCCGATGACACTGGGGCATCCGCCGCTGGGTCGGCGGTGATGATGATGAGCTGCTGAATACCTGCCTCGTCGCACGCGGCGCGAGCCATGCGCGCGATCGGAAGTTCGCTGGTGCCCTCGAACGCAATCAGGGCAACCGCATCACTGTCTTTGAGGTGATACGCGATCTCTCTCGGCTTCAACAGGACGTTCAGTGGGACGACCGCGGCTCCCGCCTTCAGGATTCCGAAATAGGCGATCGGAAACCACGGCACGTTCGGACAGGACAACGCCACGTGATCGCCGGGCGCGACGCCGAGCGCGCTCAACCCGGCGGCGACCTGCGAGGCGGCGGCATTGAGCTGACCGTATGTCGTGTGCCGCCCGTCGCACGTCACTGCGACGCGGTCCGGCGTCAGCGCAGCGTAGTGCTCGAGCACGCTCGAAAGGTTCAGGGCCGTGGCGTGATGATTAATCACCGATCGCTACCCTCCAGATGACCATTCTTCGTGTTCGAACCCGCGACCTGCGCCCGCCGTAGCTTCGCGAAGGCGGAAACTGCGAACCGCGAATCGCGAATCGCGAACAGAATTCACCATTCGCTATGCACGGCGCCGGGGCGATCGATCCGCTCGTAGGTGTGCGCACCGAAGGCGTCACGCTGTGCCTGCGTCAGGCTTTGCGGCAGCCGCGCCGTTCGATAGGAATCGAAATAGCCGAGCGCGGAGGTATGCGCAAGCATGGGGATGCCGGCTTCAATTGCGCGTGCGACAGTCCGGCGCCATCCGGCTTCCGCCCGATGCACGGCGTCCTGGATTGCCGGATCGAGCAACAGATTGACGAGATCCGGCTTGGCATCGAACGCATGGCGCACAGGATCGAGGAGACGTGCACGAATGATGCAGCCGCCCTTCCAGATTCGCCCGATCTCTGCCAGGTTGATGTGCCATTCGTATTTGTCCGAGCCGGCCCGAATGAGCGCCATCCCTTGCGCGTAGGCGCAGATTCGCGCGGCATACAGTGCGTCGGCGAGATCGTCGATCATCTGCGATCGGTCACTCTGGTTCGGCCGGTTTGGCGACGGGCCTTTGAGCGTCTTCGACGCCGCGACCCGTTCGTCCTTCAGGCTGGACAACACCCGCGCGTCGATCGCTGCCGCGATCGTGGGAATCGCGACCGCCAGATCGAGGGCCACCTGCGCGGTCCACTTGCCAGTCCCTTTTTGTCCCGCCCGATCCATGACCACGTCGACGAGCGGCTGCTTCGTTTCCGGATCGATCGTGCGACACACGCGCGCGGTCAACTCGGTGAGAAACGACGCGAGCGCGCCGCTGTTCCAGGTGTCGAACACGTCGGCTGTTTCCGGAGCGCTGAGGCCAAGAGCGCGACGAAGCATGTCCCAGGACTCGGCGATCAACTGCATGTCGCCGTATTCGATCCCGTTGTGCACCATCTTGACGAAGTGCCCCGCACCATCCGGTCCGACGTGCGTGACGCACGGGCCGGCTTCCGTTCGTGCGGCAATTGCTTCGAGCACATCGCGGATGATGCGCCAGGACTCGTCGGAGCCGCCTGGCATGAGCGAGGGGCCGACCCGCGCGCCTTCCTCTCCGCCCGAGACGCCGCAGCCTACGAAGTGAATGCCCGTGGGCCGCAGCGCTGCCTCGCGGTGGCGCGTATCCTCGAACCACGAGTTGCCACCGTCGATCAGAACGTCGCCGCGCTCGAGCAGCGGCCGCAGTTTTTCGATCGTTGCATCGACCGGCTTCCCCGCCGGAATCATCATCATGATCCGTCGCGGTCGAGACAACGCCGAAGTGAATTCCTCGAAGGTCGGCGTCCCCGTGAAGTTCGCACCCGGATGTTTGCCGATGAAATCGCCGATCCACTCGGTCTCGAGATTCCAGACCGCAACACTGTACCCGCGCGATTCGATGTTGAGCGCGAGATTGCGTCCCATAGTGCCGAGTCCGACGATGCCGAAATTCGATCCGCTCATGAGATATTCCTCGCCGCCGCAACGGCGCGCTCGAATGCCAGATCGCGCGCCCGTATCCGAAGTTCTTCACCAAGGAGGGTTCCCAGCTTCCCGTCGCCGAGCGACACGGTCCTCGATGTCGATGCGAGATTCGACACCCGCGCGGAGGTCACCACGCACGTGCGGCTTGGCGCGACCTGCAACACCAGCTCCTGCTTTCCTCCGAGCTTCACCACCTCGATCGGCGCCGCGCCTTTCCGATCGATCAGTTCGAAGGCCAGACGGTCGGGGCGACGGACGCAGGAGACGATCCATCCGGCGAACAACCGCATGACGTGCTCGTCGGAGCCTTCAATACGCAACGTTTGGAAATCAGCCCGTGCCGCCTGCACTTCGGGAATGTCGAAGAAATGCGCCATCAGCGCGCGCCACCGTGTCAGTCGCGTCCAGCGCAGGTCGGTGACCGACGTGTGCTGGGCCAGTTGCTCGACGCGCTGCCAGACCTCGCCGGGCTCCTCCGTGTCGAGTACGAGGCGATCGGCCAGTTGCGCGAGCCCATCCAGATTCGGAGCGTTGCCGCCTCGCCACCAGACCAGGGTCGGCAGGCTCGACAGGCGGAGCGCGGCGACGGCGTTGTTCAGATAATCCAGCCGCAGCCCGTTGAGGGCCACGACATGGTTGGCCACTCGCGCGACCGGCGCCGGATTGTCGCCGTGCGAGATCAGCACGGCGCGGACCCCTGCGTCCTTCAGCGAGGCGACCGCTTCGGCGGCCTCGACCATCCGTTCGGCGGGCCCGGCGACGACCACCGTTGCGGTCAGCGCCATGGCCGATGCCTTGCCGGCGTCTCCGGAGTCTCGAAGCAGCGTCGATTCGATATCGGCGAACGCCACGTCCACACCCGAAGGGAGTAGCACGTCGCTCATAACGTCCTCCATCGGCGCCCGTCGCGGGAAATCAACGCGTCCGCTTCGGCGGGACCCCATTCGCCGGATTCATAAGTGGGAATGGCGCGCGCTTTTTCAGCTCCCCATCGTTCGAGAATCGGCGTAATCAGTCCCCACGATCCTTCGACGAAATCGTGGCGAGCAAACAAGGTGGGATCGCCCAACGTCGCATCGAGCAACAGCGTCTCGTAGGCTTCGGGCACGGATCCGCCGAACGCCGATCCGTATCGAAAATTCATCATCACCGGGGCCAGCTGCATCCGCGTACCGGGAATCTTCGCTTCGAACCGTATCGAGATCCCTTCGTCGGGCTGCACGTTCACGATCAGCAGGTTCGGCGCCACCGGCGTCGGACTGACACGCTTGAAAATCTCCAGCGGGGGGCGCCGCATCTGAATAGCGATTTCCGTCGTGCGTTTCGGCAGCCGCTTTCCGGTACGGAGATAAAACGGCACACCGGCCCAACGCCAGCTGTCCAGAAACATTCGCATCGCCACGTATGTTTCAGTCGTCGACTCCGGATTGACGCCGGGCTCCTCGCGATAGGCTGGGACCTCGAGGCCGGCAACCCACCCTTTGCCGTACTGCGCGCGCACGACATCGGTGGTCTGGCCCGTCTCGTCCACCAGCGGCTGCACCGCCATCAGCGCGTCCATTTTTCGATCGCGCACGCTTTCGGCGGAGAACGTGATCGGCGGTTCCATCGCGACCAGCGCGAGCAGCTGCATCAGGTGGTTCTGGACCATGTCGCGAAGGGCGCCGGCTCCCTCGTAGTAGTTCGCCCGCCGCTCGACGCCGACCGTCTCCGCCGCCGTGATCTGCACGTGATCGATGTAGCGGCGGTTCCAGATTGGCTCGAACATTCCGTTGGCGAACCGGAACACCATCAGGTTCTGAACGGTTTCCTTCCCGAGGTAATGATCGATTCGATAGACCTGGTCCTCGGAGAAATGGCGATGCAGGATCTGATTCAGTTCGCGCGCCGAGGCCAGGTCGGTGCCGAACGGCTTCTCCACGATGATCCGGCGCCACTGCTGACTCGACCCCTGTGAGGCCAGGCCAACCGCGCCGAGCTGCTCAATGACCGTGGCATAGATGGCCGGCGGGATGGCCAGATAGAACAGCGCGCCGCTGCCGGTATCGATTTCCTCGAGACGAGCCTTGAGGCTCTGGAACAGCGCCGGGTCGCGAAAGTCACCGCCCACGTAGTGCATCCGTTGGGCGAGTGATGTGGCAACTTCATCCTCTTGCTGAAGGCCGGCGAACTCGCGCAGGCTCCCGCGCAACACCGTGCGGAACGCGTCATCGGACATGCTGTCGCGCGCGACCCCGATCACCGAGAACCGCGCCGGTAACCGTTGTCCTCGCGACAGGTTGTAGACGGCCGGCAGCAGTTTTCGGCGTGTCAGATCACCGGTCGCGCCAAAGATGACGAGCGTGGTAGGACCAGGGGTAGGCTCGAGTCGCAGGCCGTCCTGGAGTGGGTTTGCAGGCACAAAAAAGCATCATAGCGGAAACGCACTGGCAATTTGTTACTTCCGCGCCGCCAGGTAGGTTGAAATCGCATCCAGCTGCGCCGCATTCAATCGATCCCCGAACGCCGGCATCTCCGCGTTCGCATCCACCTGTTCGGGATCGACGATCCAGCGGCGCAGTGTCGCGGCGTCGTGCTTGGTCCCCTCACGGGTGAGATCGGGACCATCCGTGCCGCCGTCCCCCTCGATCTTGTGACAACCGACGCAATAGCGCGCCCAGATCGGCGCGACCATCTCAACTGTTTGCGACGAGCCTGGGTAAGCGTCACGGGCCGCGCGACGAGCGTAGGCGGCTACCGCAGCCGCCTCGCGTTCGTGAATTGCCGCCGGCGGTTCGCGCATCCCGGGCGCGATCATTTCCGGATCTACGATGTGCCCGGCGATCCACTCCGGTCCGCGGGTGGACGGCCCTCCCTCGAGCGGATCGGCGAGGCCCGTCTCCGAATGACAACGCGTGCAGTTCAGCCGCTGCGCAAACACGCGTCCGCCGATTTCTCGAAGCGTCCAGGTGTCGCGAGAGGCGGCTGACAGCGGCCGATCGCGCCACCCCAGTGTCGTCAATGCGATCACCGAAGCCACACCAATCGCCACCGCCGACACGATGACGCGCCGTTGACGCGGATCCCTGTCGGGACCGCGATCGAGCCACGGCAACAGGGCCAGAAATCCGGCGGCCAGGCCTGGCACCGCCATCGCCCCGACCACCTCCCACTTACCGGGGAAGTACTTGAGCAACTGAAACAGTCCAAGGAAATACCATTCGGGTCTCGGAATGTAGGTCGCATCAGTCGGATCGGCGGGCCCTTCCAGCGGAGGCGCGCCGTGCCACGCGTACGCCGCGAGCACGGTCACCACCAGCAGCACCATCGTCACATCACGTGCGGCCTGAGAGGGGAAGAAGGCGGACGGTGATCCCGACCGAGCTCGGACGGGACCGGAAATCCCCTGTCGTCTCATCAAGAAGAGATGCCCGACGATCAGCAACACCAATCCGGCCGGAAGAAAAATCACGTGCGCCGAGTACCACCGTGTCAGCGTCAAGGCGCCAATGGTCGAACCGCCGCGAAGAACGCCGGCGACCATTTCGCCGGCGAGCGGCGTCAGCTTCGAGATGTTGATGGTCACGACCGTCGCCCAGTAGGCGCGTTGATCCCAGGGCAGCAGATATCCCGTGAGCGCGAAACCCAGAATCAATCCGAGCAATGCCAGTCCGGAAAGCCACGTCACCTCGCGCGGCGGCTTGTAGGAGCCGAATGCGATCACCCGCAGCATGTGCGCCACCATCGCGACGACGATGAAGCTGGCGCCGTAGTGATGGAGACCGCGAACGATCGCGCCGAATCGAACAGCGTTGATGAATCGCACGCTGTCGTAGGCGTGATCGGGAGAGGCCGCATAGTAGAGCGTCAGGAACGCGCCCGTCAGGAGTTGTATCGAGAGAAGGGCGAGCAGCACGCTGCCGAGCGTGAAGAACCACCCGGTCCCTGGCGGCAGCGGCTCGTCGAGCATGACGTGAACCGCGCCGCGGTACCCGGTGCGGGCGTGCAGCCACTCGAAGAGGCGCTTCACAGCCGCACCAGCACCGATGAATCGGACGGATCGATTCGCGCTTCGACGGTTTGCAGCGGACGCGGCGGCGGTCCTTCGAGAACGGTTCCATCAGCCGCGTAGACGCCTCCGTGGCACGGGCATCGAAACTTCTTGTCCTTGGCCTCCCAGCGAACCTGACAGCCGAGATGGGTGCACGTCGCCGACATCGCGCGAATGGCCTTGTCGCCGTCCCAGACCAGAAAAACGGTTTCGCGTGCGCGGGCACGATACCAGCCGTCCACGCGCGACACGGAAAGGACGCGCGCGACCGGCTCGTCCGGCTTCAGATCGTCGGTTGTTCCGGCCCGGGACCAGCGTCCCTGAGATGCGCTCGCCCGCGGGCCCAACGCAAATGCGCCGAGCACTGCCGAAAGGCCGCCACCAATCAGCGCGACGACGGTGTTGACGAAAATGGCGAGCGCGCGTCGACGTTCGCCCGAGGGGGGTGTTTCAGACGTGTGAGCCATGTATCCGGACGCATGATTGCGAACCGGAGGCCAATTGTCGAGAGGGCGGAAGATCCAGCACCGCCATGGTTTGCCGTAACCTGCCGTGGCGCCGCTACTTCGGGATTCGTAAGGATTTTCGGATTACCGATGCTGCGCGACATATGCCTTGGCCTTGGCGGTACCGAGCAGCCGGAGCTGCGACAGCGCCTCTTGACGCACGACCGGGTCCTTCTCGCGCTCGGCGATCTGGATCAGCTCTTCGTCGGCCTGCGCGTTGAACAACCCGAGAAGGATGGGTCCTTTGGCGTCCTGGTCAGCCTTTGCATACAGCATCGTCAGCTGCTGACGGCCGCCGGCCTCACCGAGCGTGTAAATCGCGACGTTGCGCACCCGCGTGTCGGTCTCCGACTGCGCGATCTTCAACAGCGCGGGCGCGGCCTCGCGTTGCGCGAGCGCGGTGACCACCTGATATTTCACTTGCTCGGTCCCAGTGTTGTAGACCTGCAGCAGTGCATCGATCACCGCGGGGCCGCCGATCCGTCCAAGCTCGCGGACCGCTGCGATTCGCATCCGTTCCGGCCCCGTCTTCGCCACGTCAATCATCGTCGCCCGTGCTTCGGGACGATCCGATTGCGCCAGGACGAGCAGCGCGCGGCGTCCCTCTCCGGCATCAGTGCCCTCGAGGGCGATCGCCTTCAGGATCGGAATCACCTTCTCAGCGTCAGTAGGCATCAGGCGCGCGAGCGCTTGAATCCGCAGATCCATGTCGGGAAAGAATCCTTCGGGAACCCACATCGTCGGCGGCGGAGCCGCCGGCGGAGGCGGAGGAACCGGCCGTGGTGCCGCAGCCGGCCGCGGCGTCGAGGGCGGCACTGGAACCGGGGCGGCGGCCGGCGGGGCCGCAGCGCCCGCGGGAGCGACTGGCGTTGCAGCGACCCACGGCGTCGGCGCGGCCGGTGGAGGCGGTGGTACGGCGTTGTACCAGAGGACGTCATTGCGCTGCAGACGCTGCGCGATCTCGATGCGAAGCGATCGTGCGGGTTTCACCCAACGGCTCGCCGGATACTCGCGCTCGAGCCGGCGGATCGTCTCGACCGCGCCTGACGCGTCGTGCGCCTGGTTCAGACTGTGCGCCAACCAGAACAGCGCTTCGTCTTTATTGGTTTCCTTCGGATCGGCGACCGCCGCCTTCAACTGGTCAATCGCACGGACCCATTGCTCGTCGGCGATCAGATCCTTCGCCTGCTCCATACGCTTGGATTCAACGGCTCGCGCCAGCGCGAATTGGGGCAACAGAGCTGCCGCCAGAATCATCGCCGCGCCGATTCGCCAGGTACTCATTGCTCGCCTCGATACTTCATGTTCACTTCGCACCAGGTCACAATCCTGTCGTAGATACGACATCCATTTTCTCAATCAGATCCCGACGACGAATGAGCCGCTGGAGCTGCGGCAGCGCCGAGGGGTCCGTTCCATCCGTCAGCGACGCCTGCAACAGCACGAGCTCGAGATCTCGCATCACGGCGGCGACGGCGTCGAGCCCGCGGTCCTCCGCCGCAAGCCGATACAGGCGCGTGTCGCCGAGCAGCGATGCCGCCAGCTCGCGTTCGTACGCCCAATCGGCTGGAGTCTCGCGAGACGGGTCCTTCGCCGCCAGCCCGAGCACGACCAGCTTCGATCGTTCAAAGTGTTCCTCGGTCATGGCCGCAAACGCCGCGTTATTGTTCGTGGTGGCCGGCAGCACACGCTGGACGGAGCGCGGTGCCGCTGATGCACCTGGTGCGTGGCGCGCACGGAAGGCGACAGCGACACTCAACGTCACCAACGCCAGCAACGCGGCAACCGCCACATATTCGGCGAACCGGCGTCGCGGTCGCGACAAAAACGACACGACCTGTGGTGATGCCGGCCGTTCGCTGGCCACGGCGGCATCAAGGCGCGACATGAAATTCGACCAGTCACCGGATGCTGGCGCCGAGACATCCGGGCGTGAGGCCAACGCCGTACG
>Ga0222622_10000143_pt1:0-17500 | contig 24810 bp, 13 predicted proteins | sample PLM2_5_b1metaG_FD_177335 | JGI IMG/M metagenome (GOLD analysis project Ga0222622, IMG submission 177335) | Groundwater sediment microbial communities from an aquifer in East River, Colorado, USA - PLM2_5_b1 | ecosystem: Environmental > Terrestrial > Soil > Riparian zone | place: USA...
AAATGCCGGAGTTCCCTCTTCGTCAGAGTAGGTAAAGACGCCGACGTTATCGAACCGGCAGTTACGCACGAACTGCATCAGTTCCTCAAAATCCTCTGCGGTCTCGCCCGGAAAGCCGGTGATAAAAGTGGTGCGGATGGCGATGCCCGGTACCCGCTCGCGAACTCGGGCGATAAGACGTTCAAGCGATTCACGGTTGCCGCCCCGTTTCATTAATTTAAGAACGTTTCGCGAAGCATGCTGCAGAGGCATGTCAAGATACTTAACGGCCTTCGGGGTTTCCGCAATGGCGGCGAGAAACGCATCCGAGATATGCGTCGGATAGGCGTACATAACGCGAACCCATTCGATGTCGTCGATCTCACCTAAGGCACGGATCAGAGCCGCGAGTGCATCGACCTCGCCCAGGTCCTCGCCGTACCTCGAAGAGTCCTGTGCGATCAGGACGATCTCCTTTACCCCTTGCTTGCCAAGATTGCGGGCTTCCTCAATGATCGACCCGAAGCGGCGAGATCGGAACGAACCCCGCATTGCCGGTATCGAGCAAAAGGCACACGGCCGGTCGCAGCCCTCGGCGATCTTTATAAACGCCGTATGAGACGCGGTCGCCCGCAGCCGCGGCGTGTATTCGTCGTAAAGGTACGTTGCCGATTTATTGCCGATCCGGGTGATGGTCAAAAGGCTCGAGTCAAAATTCTCATCAGCCGCTTTAAGGATGTCATTTACCTGCGACGTTCCGATAAACGCGTCTACCTCCGGCAGTTCCTTCATCAGGTCGTCGCGATACCGCTCGACCAGGCACCCGGCGACGATCACCCGCGAAGGCCCGCCCTCGGCCTTTGACCGCGTCGCCTCAAGAATGGCGTCGATCGATTCCTGCTTGGCGGACTCGATAAACCCGCAGGTATTGACGACAACGGTATCGGCCTGACCCGCGTCGTTCGTTATTTCATAACCCGCCTCGGCCAACTGGCCCATCATCACCTCGCTGTCGACGAGGTTCTTGGGGCAGCCGAGACTGACAAAGCCAACTTTCTTCATAAATACTGCCGCTGAGGCAAACATTTAGAGTACCACAGCGGTTCGCGGGTTGCGTTTTTATGGCGGCTTGCACCGCACAGGCCGATTACTTACACTCTTTCGGGTAAACCATCCCCAGCGAGGTAATGCGTGAGATCCGTACTTATATTTCTCTGTTTTGCGGCAATTGTGGCGAGCGTGTCGGTAGGATGCAGTAAAAAGGCCGATTCCCCGGCCATCACTAAATTCGCGATCGGAAAAAACGCGAAATCCGAACCGCCGGCGAATTCATATGCCGTAGGCGATGTTATCTATGCGACCGCCAAGGTGTCTACCCCGCCCGGGAAATACAATATCAATTTCGTGGTGACCGTCGAGAATGTTGAAAACAGGACAAAGGACGATCAGATCATGAATAAAAGTGTCGATTTTGAGGGGGAGCAGCCGTTGTTCCTGCACTACTCGCTTGCCTATCCGGGGGATTATACGGTCACGGCCATCTTATCCGATAAGAACGGCAATCAACTCGACAGCAAGTCAGAAAAGTTCGCCGTGACGGGTGAGGGGCCGACATTCGAGCGGGACCATGACCGAAAAAAAGAGGCGGAGAAAGAGCGGGAAGATCAGGACAAAGATAGCGACCGTAAATGATCTCAGGACGAGCGGCTTTTATTTCGCCCGCTGGCTTGCCGCTAACCAGGCAATTGATTACACTTGGCGGATTCCCAACCGGTAGTATCAAATTCAGATCCTTAAAGGAACATTCAAATGAAAAAAAATATCATCACATTTGTCGCAATAGGCCTGATGGCTTTTTTTGCGGCCGGGTTTAGCTGCAGTTTTACCACGGCCAATATCAGCAAACTCGACTTTGGCAAAAACGAAAAGGGCGATCAGGCGACAACCACTTTTTCCGTCGGCGAAAAGATCTACTCTATCGCGACCATATCCAATACAAGCTCAAAGCATAAAATTAATTTTGTGGTCACCGTTGACAACGTGTCCGGCAAGAAAAAAGGCGACGAGGTATACAACCAAAAGATCGATTTTGAGGGGGCACGGCCTGTCTGGCTGGCATTCAATGTCGCGAATCCCGGCGAATACAAGGTCGATGCTAACCTGCTGGACGAGGACGGCAAACAGATCGACAGTAAATCAGGTACGATCACGGTCAAGGGAGCCCCGATGGCACCGGCCGCCTCTGACGAGGACAAGATATCCGACGATAAAACGGGCGACAAGAAGAAATCAGATGAGGACGAGGACGAGGAATAGGCGATCCTCGATATCTTTTCTTTGCAAAGGCCCGGCGATAACCGCCGGGCTATTTTCTTTGCTTTAGGTCCGTAAGCCAGCTTTCGATCGTCGCGCGTTCTTCACTGGTCAGGCCCTTTTTCCCGAATCTTACGCGGTTGTATTTTTCGGTGATCCGAACCGTTTCGTCTATCCCTGTCGAGTACGCAAATTCCAACGGCGTCTGAAATGTCTCTCGCGATAATCCTCGCTCCGACAGGATCCGCTGCATTCGATCGTAAAAGTCCACTGAGACGATATCGTCTTCTCCCAGAAACCTGCGCCTGAGACGGCGGCCCAGTTCGAGGCGGCGGACGCGACGGTATATCCATATTAGGAAAAGTACGATCAACACCGCGCCGCTGAGACAGCCCAAAGTATACGCCGCCGCGATGGCGCTTGCCCTTAGGCCCTTGTCGCCGCGGAGGTCTGCAAGCAAACCGCTCAATATAGCTTCGACCCGGGCGGAAAAAGATGCGACCGCGGCCTGATAATCCATCAATCCGCTTCGCACAGACCGCGCCAGCGAACGCTGCCCCTGATCGTCGTATGCAACAAAATACTGGATCCACAAAGTTTCGAGGGCCTCGAGATATTTGTTAAATTTCCCGGTAATGCCTGTCCCTGCGCCTGCGTCTTCTTCCTCGGAAAACGGTGTCGGGTCAAACGTTATCCACGCGTCCTCTTTAGGAAAATAAACCTCGACCCAGGCATGCGCGTTTCGCTGGCGCACCACGGTCACATCAGCCGCATCGTTATACTCGCCGCCATGAAAGCCGTTAACTACCCGCGTCGCAATACCCTGCGTGCGCAGCATTATGGCCATCGCCGTAGCGAAGTATTCGCAATGCCCTTCACGTACATTAAAGAGAAAATCAGCCAGCGGGTCCGCTCCTCCGGCTTTTTGCTCGAGGGTATAGCCAAAGCTGTTTTGAAGATATGATTCGATCGCGCGGGCCTTGTCGTAGCGGTTACTAGCACGGGCCGTTATTTGAGACGCAAGGTCTACAATACGCTGGTCAGTTAACGGCGGCAGCGTGCGAAAACTCCAAACGTCCGCCGTGTAAGGTTGGTCGTCGGCACGCAATTGCGAAACAGGCGGCAAGCTGCGGTCCGAGAGGACCTTGTAGCTGATCCGTTCATAACCGCGCGAAAAACTAAGGCCGCCGTACGGGTCCTTATAGATTATCGGAAAACCGCCCTGGACGCCGACAGCCCGCGGCAGGACAAACAGTACAGGCGTGTCGAGCGGCTCTAGATAGATGGTCTGGATGGATATGTTCTCGCGATTGGCGGGATAATCGACCTGTATCACGTCGCTCTCGCCCTTTACATACGGAGCCTTAAGAGAAGTTTTTGATTTGCTCCACGAGCGATTGTCGAACGTGTCGAGGGCGATCCCGCGAAAATAAAGGTCCTGCTGAGATTCCGCATTACCCTCGAGCTTGACCCGCATCACTATCTCGTTGTTCTGCTGGATACGGCCGATCCCGCCAAGCTTTACCGTATCGGCGAAACCAGATGATGTGGCCAGCCCGTTCTGGTTCCCGCCGAATCCAGCTCCGCCAACGCGCGGCAGCAGGAAGAACAGCGGGGTCGCCAAAAGTATTGTGAACACGATCAAGGCGGTCGCTGTCGACGGCAGCCTACGGACCGGAAAAATGGTTTTAGAGCCGATCTCGTCCGCCGGTTTGGGTTTTTCCTCACCGGCGATCTTTCTCTCGACAGACCGAGAGGTCTTTCTGATCTCAAACGCAATTATCGCGCACACCATCACGAGCAGATATGCCAGGAACGAAGCGAGGTACAACGCGCTGATACTCAAACCCGCGGCAAGCAGCACCTCAAAGAACGACATCATGTAGAGGAATATCCAGTCGCGGTCACTTTTTTTCTGAAGCAGCTTTACCGCCGTCAGAGACAGGATCATCCGTGCTAAAATGCCGGCCACCGCCGCTTCATCATTGTAAAGATGTATAAGCCGATATCGCCACGCGAAATAATATGCGGGAAGCGCAAGTACGATCAGAGTTGTCCCCAGCTTCTCTGAGATCTGCCACCGCGAGTCCTCAAGAAACCACCCCGTAACCAGAACGGCCAGGAAAAGACCTGTCCCCAGCAGCCCGAATGTTCCCGAAACCCAAAGCGAAAGAAAGCCGCAAAGTACGGCCGCGTAGGACACCACGCGAAAGAATTTCTCGAAGTTCATGGCGGTTCCTTTCACTCAAATGATTATATCGTTTTGGCGAGAGAAGGTTGCAATAGTTAGGCCCTGTCAGTATGGCCAAACGCCAAGTCTCTTATTTCGTGTATTTAGACTTTGATTTTTGTTTCCGGTATCATTTTGTCATGTCCAGATCGGCCACAAATAGGCGGGATTTCCTCTCAGTAGTGATGCCTGTTTATCGCGAAGGAACGCACATCGAGGTGGTCCTTGACTCGGTTCATAAAGCCTTGCAAGAGGCCGATGTAGACTTCGAACTGGTGCTGGTCGACGATGGTTCGCCAGATGATTCCTGGAAGGCTATTAAAGGCCTTGCCCCTAAATTTCCGATGATGAGGGCGGCACGGCTCAGCCGCAATTTTGGCAAAGAACTGGCCCTGAGCGCCGGACTCGATATGGCCCGCGGGGATGCGGTGATCGTAATGGACGCAGACGGACAGCATCCGCCATCATTACTGCCAAAGATGATCGACACCTGGCGTAAGACCGGGGTCGATATTGTCGAGGCGACCAAGATCGACCGCGGCCAGGAAACCCTGTTTAGTAAGGCCGCAGCCAGATCATTCTATTTTCTTTGGAACAAGCTCTCAGGTTTTGAAATGCAGGGTGCCTCGGACTACAAACTTTTGAACCGGCGTGCCGTAAACGCTTATCTGCAGATGGACGAGCGAAACGTGTTCTTTAGGGGTATGACCGCGTGGCTTGGTTTTGAACGTGCTCATATTCCATTTGAGGTTGCGGCAAGAGCTGGCGGGAACTCAAACTGGTCGGTTTTGAACCGCGTTCGGCTGGCCCTGACGGGAATATCAGGTTTCTCCTCCCTTCCCTTGCAGCTTGTCACATTTGCCGGTTTGATCTTTCTAATGTTCTCGGTGGGTTTCGGCGGTTACACCCTTATACTGCAGATCACCGGGCGATCGGTAAGCGGTTTCGCGACCGTGATCCTTTTGCTGCTGATCATCGGCAGTCTTTTAATGATCAGCCTGGGAATTATAGGTATATACCTCGCTCGCATCTATGACGAGATCAAACATCGTCCGAGGTACGTGATCTCGCAATCGATCGGTTCTGGGTCCGATATGCACGACGAATCTTCCCCCCGATCGATCGATGCCGCGGTTTAAATTATGTTCGAAAAATTTCCCAAGACCCGTTCAACCCTGCCTCCTGAATTCCAGGCAATTTACGCTGACCAATACAAAGAAAATCGGGACGGCGGCTCAAAAGCATCCGGAATGGCACAGAATCTCGAAAGCTGGATGCACCGTAAAGTTGCCGCCGACGTGCAGTCTGGCCCCGCCAGATCGACGCTGGAGATCGGCGCCGGCACCTTGAATCAGCTTGAGTATGAGAAGAATGCCGAGCCGTACGATATCGTTGAGCCCTTTCACTCGCTTTTTGAGTCTTCGCCACTTGTAAACCGCATCCGCAACGTTTACGACGATATTTCGGAGATACCCGGGGGAACCAGGTACGATCGGATCATCTCGATCGCCGCCTTCGAGCATATTTGTAATCTGCCCGAGGTGATCGCCCGATGCGGTCTTTTGCTTTCTGCTGAGGGACAGCTTCGCTGCGGGATACCAAGCGAAGGAACGATCCTTTGGAAAATGGGTTACACGTTCACCACCGGTTTGGAATTTAAGCGAAAGTACAACCTTGACTATGAGGTGCTGATGCGGCACGAACATGTCAATACCGCGAGCGAGATCGAAGAGGTTTTACGATACTTCTTTTCGGATGTTAATGTCAGCGTTTTCGGGTTGGCAAGATCGCTGTCTTTTTACCAGTTTTATGCATGCGGGAATCCTCAAACGGAACGGTGTTCCGAATACTTAGCGAGCATACGCTAGTTTCAAACTGGATATATATCGGCATCTATTTTCTGGTTCCGTACAGGCTGAACAAATAAACCCTCGAATAGTCCGAGTCGACGACGGCCAAGGTTCTCGGTCCCGGGCCTTGGGTTATGCACATCCCTGCGGGATTGCCCATGATCTCGTTTGCCATGGGCCTGATACGGCCCTTCAGGTTCCCCTTAACGTCAAACATTAGTACGTCCTTGTTCGCGGGGTTGGAAACGCAAATTCGGCTGGAGGCATTATCAAATACAGCATCCGGATATTGTTCCGGACTTTTATCCCACTCTGCGACAAGCCATTGACGCACAAATTTTCCGTCAAGATCAAAGACCTGGATGCGCTGATTATTCGGCTCGCACACAAAAACCTGATCCGCTCCGATAGTTATTCCGGTGGGTTCGCTAAACTCGCCATCCTTTGTACCTGCTACTCCCCACGCTGTGAAAGTTTCAGTGACAGGATCAAATTTAACAATGCGATTGCGGCCCTGATCGATAATATACAGCTGTTTATTGGGGCCAAACGCAATATCTCTCGGGCCATAAAAACCAAGAGGAGAGCCAGGCCACTCTTTTAAGAATTGCCCATCCGGTGCGAGTTTTAATAACTTATGATTTGCGGAATCCGTGATGTAAATACTGCCGGACTCGTCGATTGCAACACCGCCCGGCACCTTCAATTGCCCCACACCCGTTCCGGCTACTCCAAATGATGCCAGGAATGTCCCCGCAGAATCGAATTTCTCCACACGGCTATTGCCAGCATCGGCCACATAGAAATTTCCACTGCTATCACAAGCGATCGAATGCGGCTTGGAAAAATTTCCATGTTCAGTCCCGGGTTTGCCGATGAGGACTGAAGGGCTAATCCTAATATCACCGTCCGATGCACTTAAGTCGGCAGTTGCATAGGTTCCCGGAGGAGCTGTTTTGTAGAGCAGGTATTGGTCCTTACGTAAAATCACGTCGCAGTTTGAGCAGGTTGAGTCAGATGTGATAACAAGTGAATTTATCGGCGGTGCTTCACCCGGTGCGAGATGATAAAAGTTAGACAAGTCGATGCGCCGGATCGTTGCATACCACAAAGCGTTTATGTATCCTGGCCCGAAACGGCCATCCAGTAAATAGATCGGACGATCCGGTTGCGAGAGGGCCTTGTCAAGAACAGCCGGGTAAGCCGCATTAAAAGCAGATTGGCGTTCTGGCGCCCAACTTCTAAACCTCATCTGAAAAAATACCGCCTGAGCAAGCGTAAAGATAAGAAGCACCACCAGAATAATGCCGCCTGCAGAAACTCTCGGGGCTAAACGCCGGTTTTCCTCCATCGCTACGTTGGTTCCCTTACCGATCAGCCAAGAAAGTGCGGGAACCGTCAGGATCATAAAAAATACGGGAAACGCCAATAACCTCAAACTGTGGTGTCGGTCATTTGTTATAGCTCCAGGCACTATCGAAATGACCACGCCATACAAGATAAACCTCCACCAAGGGTCTTTGCGGTGATAAATAAGGATGAGGACTAGCCCCACAATAGCTAATATGAAAGTTGCAACATAGACCTCCCCCATTACTGGCACGTGATGACGACCCACGGTGTCTCCGCTAAAAAGTAAAAAATCGGGGCTTAGGTCCTCGAAAAAGCCCGTTACGAATTGGGTTCCCATAACTGACCACGGTTTACCGCTCGTAAGATACGAGACCTCGTGTAGCCGCCGCATAATTGCCTGCGGATTTGTAAAATAGACATAAAACAAAGGGATCAACGTTGCCAAATAAAACCCCCAGGTCTTTATTACTTTCAACCAATCCCGTTTGTCGACCGCGAAAATCAACAGTCCAAAAGCCAAAGCCGGGCCCAGCAGCCGACCTATGGAGTATGAATAAGTGACCAGCGCCAGCGTGAGGGCTAATGAAATGTTGTCAAAAATACGCCATTTAATGCGTTCGTAAGCAGCAAACACACACAGCAGGAATAAAACTAAGCAGAGAGGATAAGCAAATGTCTCTAAAACCAACCTACTCACCTCAAAGAACCAAGGGGTTGCCAAGCCCGTTAAAGCAACGATCGCGCCGATCCCCCGCCGCTTGGAAATACGAGCAGCCAACACTCCGAGTAGCAGCATCGAAATAAAAACCATTGTCGCTGCCAGGATGCGAGCAGACAGCGTGCTGGCCGGAACGAACAAATACATGGCTGCAAGCAAATAGACATGAGTTGGATTTGCAAACTGAAGGTATTCGCCCGTGTAGCACTGAAAATAGAGCGGAAAGCTCTTTCCCATCTCTCCTGCGCCGGTATGTGCAATAAGATAGCCGTTGTATGACAGACAAGACTCGTCCATGTAAAATCCCGGCGGATTGGTCGATAGGCCTGATATGAATAAAACATACAGAACCGCAATGACCGCAATTACGATCAAGATTCGGTACGCAGAGGAATTGTTCCAGAGAAAGGCCATATTCACTTATCGCCCAGATCGATGTTTCTCGACATATCAGGTGGACTGTCACTCGGAAGTTGCAGCGGCTGCTCTACATCTGCAAGTGTCTTATAAATAATATATGGGTCGTTCTGCAGAATAACATCGCACATAGAACATTCGACCTCAGTGCTTAACACAATGGAATTGGCCGGAGGGCGTTCCTCAGGACGAAGCCTGACAAAGATTGACGTGTCGATTCCCCGAAGCGCCGCTTGCCAAAACGCATGGTAAAAACACTCGTCGACAAGATATATGGGGCGCTCGGGCTGCTCCAGAGCCGCATCCAGGACCATTGGAAAATTGGAGTCGAAGTGGGCTCCGCGATAGGATCCCACCTCCCAAAAATAGATCTGGAAGACGATCGCCTGAGTAAGTGCTGCAATCAACAGTAACGTTAACGAAACATAACGAAAAGGCTTCGCTGAAACGAACCGCAGCCGGGGCCAACGATCGCCAACTGTCCGACCCGGTCCTTTCACAAGCAACGTCAAGGTCGGAATTGTCAACACGAGGACAAATACGGGAAATGCCGAAAGCCTGAGAAAGTGAAATTCGTCGTGCGTAAGGGATGCCGGCACTATCGAAACTAAAAGACCATACACTATATACTGCCACAGCGGATCCCGCCGGTGTTTTACCAAAATGATCAGTATTCCGACCCCTGCGAAGAATAGGGTTACGGCTAACAGCGGCGGTGCACCTAAGACGTGATGCCTTACGATGGGGTCGCCGTCGACGAATAAATGCTGCAGGCTAATATTAGCTAAATAGTGATTAGAAAATTGGGCCAACATGTCGCTCAAACCCATGTCTTTCGAAATGTATCCCACTGACATAGTAAAGCGGCCCGTCAGAGCTCCCGGATTACGCAAGTCAAACACGAGCATCGGCACCAAAGCAATGCCGTAGAAGATCCAGGTCATTAAAACGCCTTTTAAGCGTTTAAGGTCCCTTGCAAATAAGAGCAGCCCAAAAGCAAACAATGGCCCCAGGAGCCGCCCGATGGCGTAGGTATATGTGGTAAGAGCAAGCGAGAGGGCAATGAGGACCTGATCTAGCAGCGACCATGTGACTTTGCGGTATCCAGCGTATAGAGCCAGCAACAGCAGAACGACAGTGAGCGGGTATAATCCGGCGGCAAAAGCCAGGCGTCCGATCTCGTATAGCCAAGGAGTTAGCAGAGCGGTGAGAGCAACCGTTATCCCGACAAAGCTGCTGTTATTAGAAAGGCCCCTGGCAAGAGCTCCCAGCAATATGGCGGCCAGGAACATGGCGCTCGCATCCACCGCCCTCGAGAGAAATTCGCTCGGTGGAAATATGTTGTATAACGCCGCCAGCAAATATATCTGCACTGGATCGGCGTAACCCAAATATCCAACCCTAGGGTAGGGATAAACCGGAAAGAAAAGCGGCCATGAGTGCCCCGAATCACCCTGTCCCCACAGATATATCGTTAACGCGTTGTACGAGACTGCGGATTCGTCGACATAGAACGCTGGAGGATTCTCGGTAAGGCCAGTAATGTACAGGAGGTAAAGCGGGACGCTTATTACAAAGCAAACGAGCACCTGAATACGCTTTGACAACCGGCAAAAGCGCATGGGCAGACCAGTTTTGGGCGCTTTCATTTGCCTTTCTTGGCTTCTAACTCAAATTTGGTAACTCTTGAACTGCCTGTGTTCAATACCAACAGCCACCTCTTTTTGCTGGTTTCCAATATAGCCAAAGACGACGGATTGTCTAATCTCTCTCCCGTTTGTAAACCCAGATCGTCTATCCGATTACCGTCGAGATCGAAAGCAAGTAGCTCGTTGGTCTTCCCGCTGGTTACATAAAGGCGCTTGCCCTGCTCGTCATACACGACATCCGGGTATTCCATTGCGCTTTTCTCCCAACTGGGAACTTCCCATTGACGTATGAACACACCATTGAGATCAAAGACCTGGATCCTGCGGTTGCCGAGATCGGCCACAACCACTTTGTCGTTGGCCAGGGTGATTCCCGTCGTTTCACTGAATTGGCCCTCACCTGGCCCCGATGAACCCCAGACTATATTGAAGGATTCGGTTGCCGGATCGAATCTCGCGATCCGCGTACGGCCCTGATCGATAACGTATAGCTGTTCATTAGGCCCGATGGCGATATCGCGTGGACCATAAAACCCCGAATCAGGCCCTTTCCATTCTTTTAGGAATTTGCCATCCGGACCATATTTCATCAATTTGTGATTGTGACTATCTGTGACATAGATATTCCCGGACCGGTCTATAGCTAACCCATTCGGTTCTTTCATCTGTCCGTCGAATGCACCCGCGGACCCGATAACTGCAACAAATTTTCCGTCCGCATCAAACTTCTGCACGCGAGCATTATCCGTATCGGCGACATAAAAGAAGCCTTTGCTGTCAGTTGCGATACCGCGCGGACGCGAAAATAATCCGAGAGCATCTCCAGACCTGCTTTCAAACGCATTTGTGATGGCGATCTCCGGTTGAATTTCTGCAGACGGAGCTCCCTCAGGTAAAGCCTCAGGGACTTGAAGGATCCTGAGATCATTATATTTATGATCGTCGTCGCTGAATGCAGTCGGAAAGTATGTGACCAGGAGCGACTCGTTCGGACTCTTGATATAGCCGTCACCTTTCCTTATGCCATTATCGATAGCGATGTAGCTGATGTTGTTTTCCTTTAACAGCCGGAACACTTTGGCGATATCCTTTGACTCAAGCATCTCCTTATATATGCCATCGCGTTTGGTGGTATCATACCCGGCTCCCCAGGCGTAATACGGGTGGCCATAGAATATGCGCCGCCCGGACAGAAGTATGGCGTGGTTCACATATCGCTCGGTAAGAAAGATCGACTTGGGATCCGTATTCTGCCGCAGCCACGTAACTAGTGGATCGTTGGTAAATGGAATGGTCGTCCACGAACTGTTGTGTATAGGAAACAGATCGATGAAACCGCCGACCACGATAAGAGTCATAAAGATAAAAGCGATTAGCTTGCCCGGTATAGTGGTGCGAAGCAATTTAAATTTCCACAACACGATCAACCCGGCCGCCGCGAACAAGTTGGCTATGATCAGCCAAACATTCAGGAATTTATGATTTGCCAGGAGTTCGGGGCTGAATTGAAATAGAAATGTGACGCCGATAAGACTTGACGCAGCCAGGAACAAGCGGCGCTGTAACGAGGTTCCGACAATTAGCGCCAGCGCTACAAGGAACAATTTCATTCCGAAAATGAAACCCATGTAAGAGAGCGCGGCAGTTATACTGGGAGGGTCGACGATATATCCAAAGTGTAACAGCGACCAGGTCTCCTTAATTCCTCCCCTTAGATAGAGAAGCTGCGGGAGGGCAAAAGCTCCTGTCGCTATCCCCATAATGATCGTCTGCCGGCGAAGCGGAAACAACACCAGCATACATGCCAGCACGGCGAACGCGGCGGTAAAGATAGCCCCGTTCCACAATGGCATCAGACCGAGCAGAATACCCGCGAAAATATAAGGAGGTAAACTGGAAACGGGGCCGCCGAACCATCCTCCCTCAAACCACTTTGTTCGAACGACCTCGTCGTCTGTCGTCTCGTCGAGAATCTCAGGTTCCGATAGGGAAAGTAAATCTCGTGGTTCTTCCTCACGATCGGGGCGGTGGTTCACCTCTTCTACTTCGTAAGGGTCAACATCTGCAGGCACGATGGGGGGCAACTCGAGCAGATCGTCTTCCCCTTTTTGAGATGGCTCGTGCTTTACAGTTCGATCTGGCGCCGTCCTAAATGTGCCGAGTGGCGAGTCGTGTCCATTATTGTCCACGCTTTCGGAAACAGGGTCCCCGGCATTTAGGTCAGCTTCAGGTTCCTCGACGGTTTCTTCACCCTCATCGAGCGGTGGGACCCGCATTTCCTGCCTTTCATCTTTTTCCGATTCGCTGGCGGACGACCTCGTCTCATCCTGGTGTTTGTCTTCCGCCTCGCGCTCAGATTCCTCGATAGGCGGCGGGGCCCAGACATCTTGCTCTGAATCAGCCGGAGAAGAGACCCGAAGATCCGCCTCCGCCGTATGGAAAGTTTTCGGACCGCCCGGGGTATTTTCTTCCGCAAGCTGTTGATCCTGAATTCCTGCGTCCTTTTCGGCGACAAGTGGAGGCACAACAATAAATCGCCTGTCATCGTCCGGCGTTTCTGCCTCGGAAGCAAAGGGATCGATCGGGCCGAGCGGTTCTCGATCAATGCTTTCTCCGGCTTCCGGCACAGGCTGGGCCCAAGCCCTTTCGGGCATTATCGCTCTCTGCCGAGCCTGACGTGCCTTTCTCGCGGCAAGTAATTTTCGCCACAGACTAGGACCGTCCGGCAGTTCGCGATACTTCACGAACAGGAATATCACCACCATCAAAAATATTGCGACGGAGCTTGCCAAATGCCGCTGATTTGCATATACAACCTGCGACCAGACACCCCAGAGTTCACCTCGGTAAGGGTAGCCTGAAGGCAGAAAATCAACCATAGACCAGACGGCACGAGCAGCGGCAGAAACCGAGCCTTTGTCGTACACATACGGAATAAATGAAAGAGAGCCGTGGAAAATGAAAAGGAATGCACCTATCCGCCCGACGACACGGGACCCGAAGGCAACGGCTCCCAAGGTCATCACAAGTATCAGCATCGCGATCAGCGAAAAGAAACTGAGTATGTTATTGCTGTTCGCGGGGTTGAGGCCAAGATACTCCAAATTGCCGGATTGGAAATAGAACAAAAAATGATAGCGTATTCGCTCCCCGGTAAAGTGCGGGTACATCGTGGGGAAGTTGTTTCCCAAGGCAAAACTCTGCATGATCGAGACGTTGGAACCAAAATCACTCGCCTCGTGGTTCGCGATCATAATGTTCCCGTCGCCCATGCTAAAAGTTCCAAACATTAACCAACCTGAGTAGATAACGAAGAACCCAACAAATACCCAATCCCACTTTCTAAATTCAGTCGCGGCGCGATCGATATGGTGTTCCCGCTCAGATGGGTGGGTCCATAGCCAAAAGATCACCGCACCAGCCGTAATAAGAGACACGACGTTGCCCCAGAGCATCGGAGAAGGGGTCCACGAAAACAATAGGGCACAAAGATAGGTCCACCACGAGCTCACCAGCAGTCCGGTTGTAAAAGCAGCGGCAAAGCGATGCCCTCGGGAAAGGAAAGGATAATATCGCCGGCAGATCACGTCGCCGAGCAGATACATCACCACTAAATAGATTATGGCCAACATTTTTAAGATCTTAAATGAATTCAAGAACGGCTGTTCAGTTACGAAAGGCCGTTATTCAAGGACGTAGTCTCCTGCTTTTTCCGGTTTAGATATGGGCGCGGCAATAATAGAAAAATAAATTATTTATACTTTCAACGATACCAGATTTCCCGAGATTTGAAAGTCAAAATCCTCAGTTCGGCCGCAGGTGGGCCTGCTCGGTTGCCTTTGCTATCCAGCTATCTGAGACCATTTAGGGCTTGAACCCAACGCTCGTCCAAAGTTTTGCGCAGTCGTATATTTTGCCTTTGGCGATGACAAATCGCGTATTTCGCAGGTTTGAAATATCGTCCAGCGGATTGCCATCCACCAGGATCAGATCAGCCGCTTTGCCGGTCTCGATGGTGCCCAGGTCTTGATCGACCTTCATAACGCGGGCTGGGACGATCGTTGCTGCCTGTATGGCCTCCATCGGGGTGAATCCGGCCTTTACATAAAGCTCCAGCTCCCGCCGCAGGCTGTGGCCCGGCACGACCTGGTCCGTCCCCGCTACGATGTCCAGGCCCTCTTTATGCAGTGCACCAATTATTCGCAGGAAGAGATCGATATTCGCTTGCCCGGCAGCTGCCTGCTCGGGCGGCACGCCGGTATTGTTGATCGGAGCCATTAATTCACTGGGAAGTTTTGCTGCACCGGGCTCGAACTGAGCAAAAGGAACGGCTGACGAGTGAAAGATCCATTCGAATACAACCATGGTCGGATCAAAGACCGTATGATGATCCTTAAAGAACTTGAATGTGTTGCGTGACCGTTCGGAATTCAGATCTATCTGCGGTACCACCCCCGGCTGTCGTTTGTAGTCTTTTGGCAGCAATACTTTTGGAAGGTATTGAATATGGTTGATCTGATCCATTCCCGCTTCGACGCCTCCGATAGCGTCCATACCCTGCGGAATGTGTCCGGTAACCGTCATGCCTAGCCGGTGGGCCTCGTCACAGATAACCTTGAGCACGTCCGGCTTTACTGAGCTGTATATCTTGATCTGTTGGAAATTGGCGTCGTGATATTTATTTACAACCGCCTTGGCTTCTTCTGCGTTATTCGCCCTAACGATACCGAGAGCGAAATTGCTGTCGCCATCCACAATACCCGCAAGCAGCATTCCCGGTCCTAGCCCTTGGCCGGCCGCGATCGAATCCCGGACGGATCTGATGAAATCAAATTCGTTACCGACATCGCGAACGGTCGTGACACCAGCCGCCAGGTAAACGGGACCCCATTCGACCTGCTCAAAATGGGCGTGCATGTCCCACAGCCCTGGCAGTAAGTATTTACCCTTGGCGTCGACGATCGAGGCTCCCTTAGGTATTGATACGGTAAGACTAGTTCCAACGGTCTTTATCCTGCCGTTTTCGATAACGATCACGGCGTTTGGAATTACCGGTTTGCCTGTCCCGTCGATCAGGTTCGCGTTCGTAATTGTCAGAGCTCCCTTGCTCTGGGGGCTCATCTGTTTGGACATCTCGGCAAGAGCAGCCATGCCGTCCGCAGCCGCTTTGCTCACAAAGAAAGCCAGAAGCGGCTCATAACCGTCCCGGAGCGCTTCAAAATGATCGAACTCGGCATCTACACCGATAAGAGCGACGAGGTTCTGCTGCCTGTCCATCCAGACCCATTCGCGTCCCCAGATCAGGCCGGTAACTATATAACGCTCGATCTCGATATGCTGGCCGTTCACATCAACCACGTCCCGGCCTCGGTCTTCAACCGAGACTGCCCCACCCGGTAAGGACGGCAGAGGACCCTTTACTTTGTTCCTGGCCATGTACCGCATCATCATCATCTGCATCGTCGCCGGAGCGTAACCGGCTATCGTAAAGAAATGCGCCGGGACGCTAGCCTGACGCGTCTCCTTGCCCTCCCTGATGGAGGCCGTGGTGCCGTTGATATCGATCTCATCATCGATCGTCGATTGCCTGGATGTCTTGCCCTTAATATCAAAATGTGTCGGCCTGTAATTCTTATCCGTCCGTAGATGGGTAGAAAGCGGTACTTCGCTTCCCCGGTCGGTAAACTTGAAATCCGACTTAACGACAATGCCCTTGTCGTGGCGAGTTATCTCATAGGATTCTTCGCCGATGGGCTGCTGAAATTTATGCAGGCGAAATTTTCCGGTCTCTAAACTTGGAGCGTCCTGTGCCTGCGCGGCAGCTACGAAAGCAGGGGTCAAGCAAAGCGCGGCGGTAAGAATGAAAAAGGATCTTAGGGACCTGAGCATTGATCTTCTCCGTTTTTGGGGTGGATGGACGAACAAAATATACTCGCCGAGTATAACTCAAAAATGCCGCAAGCCCAGTGTCGAGACGCAAAAAAGCCCGCTCATAAATGAGCGGGCTTCCTGGTAATAGATCCGGCGACTTCCTACTTTCCCACACCTGAAAGATGCAGTATCATCGGCTCCAGTAGGCTTAACTGCCGTGTTCGGGATGGGAACGGGTGTGACCCTACCGACAAAATCACCGGAAAACTGGTCGAAGCAGATTTACGATCCATCGGATCAACTGTCTTCAAAAATTTTCAAACTTGATATCTGATAACTGAATACATTGCATGTCCACTACTACTTCTTTTCTTGCGTTGCTTGAATAAATTTTGCTTGTCAACAAATTTTATGGTCAAGCCTTGGGACAATTAGTATTGGTCAACTAAATACATTACTGCACTTACATCTCCAACCTATTACGTGGTGGTCTTCCACGAGTCTCACTGGCAAAATTAATCTTAGGTCTGGCTTCACGCTTAGATGCATTCAGCGTTTATCCATTCTCGACATAGCTACCGAGCGATACGGCTGGCGCCATAACTCGTACACTAGAGGTCAATCCAACCCGGTCCTCTCGTACTAAGGTCAGATTCCTTCAATTTTGCTACGCCCACACCAGATAGGGACCGAACTGTCTCGCGACGTTCTGAACCCAGCTCACGTACCATTTTAATCGGCGAACAGCCGAACCCTTGGGACCTTCTTCAGCCCCAGGATATGATGAGCCGACATCGAGGTGCCAAACCCTGCCGTCGATGTGAACTCTTGGGCAGGATCAGCCTGTTATCCCCGGCGTACCTTTTATCCGTTGAGCGACGGCACTTCCATAAGCGACCGCCGGATCACTAACTCCTACTTTCGTACCTGCTCGACGTGTATGTCTCGCAGTTAAGCTGGCTTATGCGTTTACACTCTACGGCTGATTTCCAAACAGCCTGAGCCAACCTTCGAGCGCCTCCGTTACTCTTTAGGAGGCGACCGCCCCAGTCAAACTACCCGCCTGATAATGTCCCTGACCCGGATTACGGATCGAGGTTAGAGTCCAAACAAATGAAGG